>CEPK01021796.1_pt1 | contig 17762 bp, 26 predicted proteins | sample 356231 | NCBI WGS metagenome assembly CEPK01 (sample SAMEA2620259, study PRJEB7988) | marine metagenome | biome: marine biome (ENVO:00000447); feature: deep chlorophyll maximum layer (ENVO:xxxxxxxx); material: "saline water (ENVO:00002010), including plankton (ENVO:xxxxxxxx)" | depth 80 m
GAATCTGTATTCTCAGGTCCAGTTACATTCCAGAAGAAAGTAACATCGCAGGATTTAATACAGTCTCTTAACTACACATATGCCAACGAAGATGGCACAGTGTTAAGGAACACATTCCTTGCTGAGGATGATGGTACTGGTAATCCAGTAACTCAGACAGGTGCTGCTTATAATAGTGGCGACATCGCATATAATATAGATTGGAGTCCAGGAACCTTTATAGGATGGATGTATGATACAGGTATCTGGTATAAATTCGGTCTAAGTGACACTGCACCTATCGTATCTCAGAGATATGCAGGTGTAACTCATTATGGTATTGGTGAAGCACCTGATGCTTTGAATAGATTTAGAATTACAGGTAATATTGCTATTACTGGTGATATTGATGTATCAGGTAAATATGGTTGTGCAGACAAATATACTCTCGCAACTGGTGTCAACAGTGGTAATAATGGTGTAATGTATTCGGGAGATGGTATTACTAATACCTTCGCTATATCTCCTGGTCATACAGCATATTCATTAATGGTATTCTTAAATGGTGTATGTCAGAGGCCAGCAACTGACTATACAGTCACAGGTAATGCTGTAGACTTCTCGGTTGGTACTACTCCTCAAAATGGAGATAACATACAAATTCGTGAACTTGTTATCTAAATAGTAATAATAGAGGTGATACATGTCCACCAAAATTATAGGAAATCAGATTGATGCGACCACTCGTGCAATTATAGAAGCACTACAGGTTACAGAGCAAATCAATCTTCCTTCACTAAACCAAACTCAAGTCAATGCATTAGGTGCACCTGCCTACGGTACGTTAATCTATAACAATACCGAGGACATGGCACAAATCTACAAGCAGGACGCTGCTCAAGGTGTTCCTGGATGGGATGACGTGGGTGGTGGAGGTCCATCGGTTGGTGAAAATAGTATTATTAGGACTAATGGTCCAACTATAGAAGAGAATTTAACTATAGGTCCAGTTGCTAACGGTGGTGCTGAATTTACCAACGGTTTTAGTGCAGGTCCAGTTAGTATTGCAAACGGATTTACAGTAACTATCGAGAATGGTGCGACATGGAACATTATCGGTGGTGAAGATTACGAAGGTTTAGAAGTTGCTAGTATCATATCAGGTACTGGTGATTTCTCACAGTTATTACATTGGACTACAACTAAGGAAGCAGTTACATACTATCAAACAAGTGGTACTGTAACTCACGACTTTACTCAAAGTTCAGTAGTATATGTGCAAAAAACAGGTGGAGGTAACTTTACTTTCAACCTAAACAACCTACCTACAACTGATGAAGGTGGTGTTTATAGATTCACTGTCATCATTGAAAATGCAGGAGGTAATGGAGTCCCTACTACATTTAATATTAATGGGGTCAACACTGGTTTACAGTGGAGAAATTCAGGTACCAGTAGTCACAGTTATACATTCCAACGTATTGAGTATTATATCATCGCAAGGCAACCACCAGGCGAAGATGATTACTTCTATACAGTATTAGCTGGTGATTATGGCAACAATGGTTATGACTAAATAGTTTGGAGATTATTGATTAGATGGCACAGTTAAACATCGGAGCAATAAAAGACCTTGGTGGTATAGGTGGATTCACCTTTACATCTGGGGGAATTACATGTAACGGTACTCTTAATGTTACTAACATTATGATTGACGGTACGATTGCTGGATCCTCTGCGTTCATTCTTCCTAATCCATCAGGTCATGCTGAAGAATATATCTCTAACAATGGTAGTAACCTAACATGGGGTAATCTATCAACTGCTTCTGGTGTTCGCTCAATGCAAGTGTGGACTGGAAATGGTACATGGAACAAACCAGAGTCTAGCGTCAAGACTATTTGTGTATTCTGCACAGGTGCAGGTGGCGGTGGATCAGGTCATGGAGAAGGTGGCGGTGCAGGAGGTACCGCAGTAAGACAATTAGATGTTACTAACATATCATCAGTATCTGTAACAATAGGAAACCCAGGTGGTGGTACTAATTACTCAGGATGTGGTGGTAATGGTAACGGTTCAAGTTTTGGTGGGTATTGCTCTGCCAGTGGTGGATACGGTGCAAACTGTAGACAACAGTATACTGGAGGAATCGGAGGTAATGGTTCTGGAGGAGCATTAAACATCTATGGTGGAGGTGGCGGTGGTCACGGACACTATTATAACTATGGTAACCATGGTGGTTCATCATCCTATTGGGGTGGCACACAACCATCATCACACTCTCAGTCAAACTATGCTCATAGACACCAGTCTCATTGTGCATGGGGAGCAGGAGGAAACGGATCCCGACATGGTAACAGAGGTGCTAGAGGTCGTGAGGGAGTCGTGGTTGTCCATGAGTTCTATGGATAAATACAACAGGATAAATTAAACAATGTCTAAACTTAGAGTATCCGCTATTAAAGATTTAACAGGTGCAAATGGGTTCATGCTTGCAGGTGGTAGTATCACTGCATCTACAACTCTAACTGTATCTAACATTGTTATTAATGGTAACATTATGGGTGGGTCAACTTATAATGTCCCAGATCAAGGTGGTAACGCAGGTAAGGCATTGATGTCAAATGGTTCTGGATTTGAGTGGGTTGAAGTTGCTGCTGCATCTGGTATTCGCTCTATGCAGACATGGACATCCAATGGTACATGGACTAAACCTAATGATGTGACATCTATCATCGTAACCGTAGTTGGTGCAGGTGGTGGAGGATCAGGATATAATGAATCAGGTGGTGCAGGTGGTATGTCAGAAAGAGTTATTGATGTAACTAACGTATCATCAGTATCTGTATCAATCGGTAATCCAGGTGGTGGTTCTAACTACTCAGGATGTGGAGGAAGTGGTAACACATCTTCATTCGGTAGTTATTGCAGTGCTTCTGGAGGATATGGTGCTAACTGTAGGCAACAGCATGCAGGTGGTATCGGTGGAAATGGTTCAGGTGGTAATCTGAATATATACGGTGGTGGAGGTAACGGACACGGTTCTTACTGGGCGTTCGGTAACGTCACCGCAGGTAGATCATTCATGGGAGGATCACAACCTTCATCCCATGGTCAAGGAAATTATGCTCACAACCATCAATCTCACTGTGCTTGGGGTGCAGGAGGAAATGGTGGACAGCATGGAGCACGAGGTGCTAGAGGTCGTGAAGGTGTCGTTATTGTTCAGGAGTTTTACGGATGAGTGTTCTTAAGGTATCACAAGTTACTGACATTACTGGACTGGGTGGTTTTGCCCTATCGTCTGGTAACATCACGTGTGCAGGGACACTTAAGGTTAATGATATAAACATTAACGGTACTATAACAGGGTCATCTACACATATCATACCTAGTATGAGTGGTCAGTCAGGAAGATTTTTGAGCACTGATGGCACAAATTTACTTTGGTCACAGGAGTTTCAAAGTGGTGGCGGGGGTGCAGGTTTCAGATCTATGCAGGTTTGGACTTCTAATGGTACATGGAATAGACCCAGTGATGTCAGAACTATCAAAGTTGTACTTGTAGGTGCAGGTGGTGGTGGAACTGGTTGCGGTGAGTCTGGTGGTGCAGGTGGACATAGTGAAAGAGTAATAGATGTACAAAACGTTTCTTCAGTTTCAGTCTCAGTAGGTAACCCAGGTGGTGGTACAAACTATGCAGGATGTGGCGGTAACGGAAATGGCACAAGTTTTGGAGGTTATTGTTCCGCCTCAGGAGGATATGGAGCAAACTGTAGGCAGCAGCATGCAGGTGGTATTGGAGGAAATGGATCTGGTGGTAATATAAACACCTACGGTGGTGGTGGAAATGGATGGGGTTGGTGGTCAATCTATGGTCAGCATCAAGCAGGTGCATCATACTTTGGCGGTACACAACCATCCAGTCACCAACAATCTAACTACGCACACAGACACCAATCACATTGTGCTTGGGGTGCAGGTGGTCAGGGTTCCATGTTTGGTAACAGAGGAGCAAGAGGACGTGAAGGTGTGGTTGTAGTATATGAATATTATGGTTAATAAATACATCAGAGGTTTCAAGTAACTATTATGGCTAAATGGGCTATCGTTGAAGCATCCTCAGGTGGTCTCAGTGATATCTGTGATGAAGCAGATAAATTTGAGATCTATGAAGGAGCAGATTCAAATATGAAATGGGTTGAAGTACCCGATGACACAACTTACTCACATTATATGGCGAATGGTACCATATATGATAGTGCAGATGATCAAGATTCCGTTGTAGAAGCAATGTTGAATCGTACTGAAGCATATGGTCCAGTGGGTGACCAACTCGATATGATGTATCGAGATCAAACGAATGGTACTAATGAGTGGAGAACACACATTAATAATGTTAAAACTAATACTGCTAAACCTTCCACAGTAGTACAAACTAAATCAAACGATCCTAAGAGGATTCAATTACAAGGACGCAAAGCATGGGATCCTTGGGTTGACAACTGGGTACCACCAGGGTAGAATATACCGATAATTCTCTTATTATGAAGTTTGCGATTGTTGGTGGCGGTACCGCAGGATGGATGACTGCTGCCACTTTAATAAGACAATTTCCACAGGCGGATCTTACACTCTATGAGAGTGATAAGGTACCGCCTATTGGCGTTGGAGAGTCAACAACCCAATTCTTTAGAGTATGGTTAAATTACCTTGGACTAAAGGATGAAGAGTGGATGGCAGCATGTGATGCTACCTATAAAGTATCAGTAATGTTCCATGGATTCCATGATGTAGATGATTCACCATGGCAATATCCATTTGGCATCCCAAGATCAGATACATATAGTCCTGACTATTGGTTTTATAAACAATCTCAAGAAGGATTTCCAGGATCCAGACTAGCGGAGGATTATAACCTAGCAGCACAGTGTGCTATAAGAAATAAACTACCTGTTGGTGAGTATGCTAATCAGTATTATGATTTGCAGAAAGCAGCAGGTTTTCATTTTAATGCCAGTAAGTTTGCTATATGGTTAAGAGATAACTATTGCTTACCTAAAGGTGTTAAGCATGTAATTAAAGATATAAAGAAGAAACCGAAGGCAGACTTAGTATTTGATTGCACAGGGTTTGCATCTAGATTTAATAAGTCTAAGTGGATATCATTTGAAGATTGGTTACCAAATAATAGTGCATGGGTAACACGTGTGCATTATGATGATAAGGATACACAAATCAAACCATGTACTGATTGCACAGCATTAAGTAGTGGATGGGTATGGAATGTACCAACCTATGAAACTATAGGTACAGGATATGTATTTTGTGATAAATTCATTTCGCCAGAGGATGCCCGAAAAGAGTTTAGGGAACATCTAACAAATAATGTACAATCTGATTGTGGATGTTATACTGACAAATTGTTCCGTCTTATTAAATTTAAAACTGGTAGAAGAGAGGAGATATGGAAAGGCAATGTAGTTTCTATTGGACTATCAGCAGGATTTATAGAACCATTAGAATCTAATGGATTATATTCTGTGCATAACTTCTTACTTAATTTCATTAGATGTTATAGGGGTAAGGTAGTAACTCAATTCATTAGAGATACATTTAATAACCATTGTAATCATACATTTGATTCATTTGCATCATTTGTTGCTATGCATTATGCTCTTACTCAACGTAATGATTCACCATATTGGAAGCATATTCAAAAGATTAAATATCCATATAATGCTGCTGCACAGGCAGCACAGATACTACATATGGAAAGCAGTTCCAATTTCCATAAAAAATTATCCTATGAAAATTTTAGTAATGAGGGATTATTCTATGTTATTGCAGGTCACAACTGGAATCCATTTACATCACCAATTATAGATGAGATGAAATTATTCAGTGATATGCCAGATGTTCCAGAGGATATCCAATGGAATGAAGAGGAATTTGATAAGATGCCAACACCTATGGATTATTATAAGGAGAAAATATATGCAAGTTGAATCTATTTGTATTGTAGGAGGTGGATCCTCAGGATGGATGACAGCAGCATTGTTATCTAAAGAGCATCCAGAAATAGAAATAGCACTGATAGAGGATCCAAATATACCTACCATAGGTGTGGGTGAATCTACACTAGGACATTTCAATAGGTTTCTTATTAGACTAGGACTAGAAGATAAAGATTGGATGCCATTTTGTGATGCAACATATAAATCATCTATTGGATTCAAGAATTTTAGAGAGGGTAAGGGTGAGAGGTTCCAATATCCATTTGGTAGATTTGAGTGGGATCCAGACCAGATGGATGCTATATCTAATTTCTTTGAGTTACAGAGTGAAATAGGTAAGGATGTATATCCACCAGAAGAGTTTGCAAGGTATGCTAATAAGGTTACATACTTAGCAGATTATAATAAGATGGTGGAAGAGATACCTGACTCTCATTTTAATTTTAAGGTACATACAGCATATCATTTAGATGCTAATAAGTTTGGTGAGTTTCTAAAGAATAAAGCATCATCTGTACATCATATACTTGCTAAGGTAGAGAATGTAATTAAGACACCTGATGGTAGTATTCATAGTATTATTACTGATGAGGGTAATACTATTAGTGCTGACCTATTTGTAGATTGCACAGGATTTAAATCATTATTATTAGAACAACACATGGGTGTTAAGTTTAACTCATGTAAGGATATGTTGTTTAATGATAGAGCATTGGCAACACATATTGACTATGATGATAAAGAGACACAGATGGTACCTTATACTGATTGTGTTGCATTATCTAACGGATGGGTGTATAATATACCATTATGGAGCAATATCGGAACTGGATATGTATATTCCAGTGACTATATTAGTGATGAGGATGCAGAGGAAGAGTTTAGAAATTATCTACCAGAATCTGCTAAGGATTGCCAGTTAATGCCCATCAAAATTAAACATGGTGTGCATGAGGTGGGATGGGAGAAGAATGTTGTTGCTATTGGGTTAGCATATGGATTCTTAGAACCATTAGAATCTACTGGTCTGATGACTACACATGAGAATGCTATATTCTTATCTGATTTGTTATCACAGCGTAACGGTATCATCACGGAGCATTCAAGGAGTGTATATAATTTCTCAGCACAAAAGACATACGAGAGCATGAAGATATTCATATCCATGCATTATAGTTTGTCAGCAAGAGAGGATAATGATTATTGGTCTGATTGTACAAATACTATTCAATACCCAGGTGTTAGGGGTACCATGTTACATGGTAATTTTGCCAGTATGGATGCATTAACAGATTATTATGCATTATTAGATGGATTGCAGAATAGATTCTATTCACAGAAGAGATTGGATGGTCTGATTTATATTGGAGCAGGTCAAGATATATCTCCTATTAGTAAAGCAATGTATGATGAGAAAAATACAGTTACACCTGAGAAGAAAGAATATATAAGAGACATACACAAAGAATATCAACTTATTAAGAAACAAACTATTGAGTGGGTCAAAAAACAACCATCTCATTACCAATATCTGAAGGATAATATCCATGTTTAATTTATTTAAAAAGAAAGAGGAACCATTTAAGAGGTGGGTGAGATTTTATTCTATACATCCAGGTGTATCAGAAATAAATCCATGGATATCTGCATCTAAACTTAAAAGGAAATGGAGAAAGAAAGCACATATTAAACAGGCACAATATGAAGAGTCCAAGTGCCCTGCAAAGAAATGGTTTAAGATGTTTGGCACATATAATGACTATAGAATGAAGGGTGGTGCAGAGAGAGAAATTGATCCAGATAGTATCTCTGGATTATTCTCACATGCAGTAACATGTCCTGCTATTGCACAGGTAATGGATACTGGATGGGTGATGGTAGCACCTGCTGATATACTATTGAAATTTGATAAGGGTAACCCAAGTTTCGGATGGTTATCACAAATGAATTTCAATACAAGTGATGACTATGTTAAATCACATGTAGCGGAACAAACAGAGGGTATGAGAGATTTATTAGCACCATGGAAGGGTGAGACTCTACCAAGTGTTATTAAATTAGAAATGCCTTGGAGGGTTATGGCACACCCTGATGTATTATTCATGCAAATGCCTATACCATATTATGATGAACCAAGGTTCACCGTACCAACTGGTATAGTGGATCCTGCATTCAGTTATGAAATCAATCTACAATTATTCTGGCATCAATTACCTAGGGGTGAGGAAGACAGTGAAGTAGTATTGGTTAAGGCAGGTACTCCATTAGTACAATGGGTACCACTTGATAGAAAAACATTCGATATGAAAAATTGGAATGTAATACAAGAGGATGCTAATGAAGAGGATATTGCAAATAATGCTATTATGGACTATAATAGGTTCCAGCATTTTGCAGAAACTACTACTCTCAAAGAGAGGATAGAATTAAATAGAAACGTAGTCAGTCTAAATAAAAACAAAGAGAGGTTTAACTAATGGCAGAAGAACAAGATGTGATGGAGGTTAATCTTGCCGAGAGAGCAGGAGTAAAGACCGAACAGGAGAAATTAGAAAGTACAGGTGTTATCGAAGGTCTTATAACATTTGACCAGTTGGTAATGAACTTCTTACAACAGCATCATAATGCTCTGGAAGAGTATAAGAAACTCCAACAGGCACTAGATAATATGCATTATACAAGTACTATCACTAAGATATCACTTGAAGAATTGCAGACTAAAAAGGATACTCTTAATAAATTATCTGGAGCAGTTGAAGCACTAGCATTATATAAGAAGCATGTAGATCCTAATTGCACTGATAGAGATTTCGTATTCTCAAATGACTCAGTAGAACCTGAGATAAAAGAGGACGATATTAAGGATGAAAGTTGATTTATTATTTCCTACACCATTATGGACATTTGATGATTGTGGTATAGATTTAAACAATCTTGCCCAATTTTGCCAACAGGTGAAGGATGAAGATGAAAGAGGAAGAACAGCATCAAATGATGGTGGATGGCAATCTTGGGACTTCGTACCACAGGTTATGGAGCAGAAGCATATGCCATTACATGATGTCTATGAATATCTAACAACTATCGCATATTCTGCATGTGATGATTGGGGATATCAAAAGTATAGACTCAAGATGACTAACCTCTGGATTAATATAAATCAGAAAGGAAATTTCAATCATTTACATACACATCCTGGTTGTCAATTATCAGGTGTATTCTATGTTAAAGTACCACCATGTTGTAGTGGTGAATTAAAGTTTGTTAGAGATATGAAAGACCAATGCTTAAAAGAAGCATGGGGATGCTCAGAGAACTTTGACCATTATGAGAGAGAATATAATAATATAGAGACATATGTAACACCAGAGGAGAATAAAGCATTATTGTTCCCTGCTTGGTTAATGCACTCAGTTGATAGAAGTGCTAGTGATGATGATAGAATATCATTATCATTTAATTTTAATGTATATTCTGAACATTATGTGAAAAATGGAATCTATCCAAGTCAAGAACCTACTAGGCAAACATTACCACTCTCGCTTATGTAAATTAGTATCGGGGATGAATGGATTCCCATGGTATTTTTTAAGTGATGATGTCAGTTATAGTACTCAAGGGTACGAGTTTGGTGATGTACGATTATTGGAGATACCTGATAAGGAACAGACAGTAGGATTCACACATGTATTGTTAGACCAGAATAATGTTGAGTCACCATGGTTACCACAGTTTCAACCATTACTTGATAGTGTAGAAGATCAATTTGATTATCAAATTGATTGGTTACGTGTTAGATTATCTCTACTATTAAATAATGGTAAGACAGGACATAATGCACCACACACAGATAGTGAAAAGGATCATTATGCAGCATTATATTATTTTCACGAGAGTAACGCACCAACAGTTTTCTTTAATGAGATGGATGATGAGAGTCGTGGTACAATAGATGAGAGATGGATGTTTGCAATGACAAATAAGAAATGGACAGTAGCAGACAGAGTATATCCTGAACCAAATATGTTGCATGTATTTAATGGACACCAGTTCCATGCATCATCTACACCTACTGGTAAGGAGAAATATAGAATAACATTAAATCTTAATTGGACTACACCTCGTGACCTCTTTAACCCTGATAGAAACCCTTAAAACTAAAGATTGGGAATATGATGACACACCACATTTATTCAAGAGTGGGGTGGATCCACATGGTTTGGTAACGTGGAAGGATATAGAATACTGTTTAAATAATCCTAATCAGTTTAACATCAAGTTTATTAATAAACATATTAATCAGTTTATTGAGTATCCTAAGTTTAAGAGAGCATGGGATGCACATGACCAACCAGAGGTCAGAGAACTGATGAATATATTTGCTGATGGTCACACATGTATAATAGAGAAGTTTGAGTATATACATCACAGCAAGCAGTACATATTAAAACAGATAGAAGATATATTTAATGTGCAAGCATCAATGCATATATTTTGTGGTCTAGGTGATACTAGATCATTTAATATACATGAGGATTATGCTAATAATTTAATCATACAAGTAGATGGAGAGACACACTGGGAAGTATATGAGAACCGTGCATCAAATTTAATACCACAGTTAGATTATACTTCTGTTGCTGATAATTTAGGACAGGGTGTTGACCCATCTAAACTGACAATAGCAATTGATCATGTGATGCAACCAGGAGATATATTATACATACCTGCAAGGACATATCATCGTGCGTTCCCTAAAGCAAAGAGATTATCTCTCAGCATACCATTACAACATTTGTGCAGTGCACAACCAGTAGATAGAAATTATTATGATCTCCCCTGTTAATGTGCATCCTTATTTGTATAAGGGTAATTATGATTTTAAATTTGATACCATTAAGGATAGGGTTGATGAGTATGTAAATTATGCTAGGGAGAATCCAATGGATGAAACTCCTGAGATGGATGGTGGTGTGACTACTGTTGTACAATGTTTTAATGACCCACCACATAACTGGGATATATTCCAGGACTTCAATCAATATGTGTTCAAGTGTGTTGATGACTTATGGAATCTATGGAAGTATCACCCTATGCCTAGAGACTTGATGCAATCATGGATAAATGTACATCCTAAGGGTGCATGGACTAGAGAGCATCATCATCAACATGTAGCAGTGGCAGTAGCAGCATACTTGCATGTCCCAGAGAATAGTGGTAGACTATTGATCAAAGACCCACTGGGAGTTTATAAGTATAATGAACCCCTAATATATGGATACCATGATAAAGGTTTCGATTGGGAAGCAGTTGATGTAGAATCAGGAGATATATTATTCTTTCCTGGTTGGTTGACACATAAAACTGAGGTAAATAGTAGTGAGCATGACAGATATGTCATGTCAATGAACATTAGAGCATTACATCATCAGGCATGAGTAAATTAATATCAGTATATGATACTAAATTAATATCAGATAAGTTATTATATGAGATAACATATCTACCGTACAAGATGATCAGGACTGATACACCACCATGTGAGAATCAACCTGATGTAGACATGCGTCACAGTTATTGGACACATCAATTATATAATTTTTGTCCAGTAAATGATCCAGAGTACTATGAGAATGCAGGACTAGAAGCAAGTAACAATCCTATCTACCTAGATGTGTTAGGATATTTGGAAGCAAAATGCCCAGATTTGCCCCCTCGTGCTCATCTTTATAGTGCATATATTAATGTCTTAAAGTATGGTAACTCACCTGCTGTACATGTTGATGCACCTTATCATGTGGATAGTAATAAAACTGTATTAGTTTATTTAAATCCAGAGTGGAATTGGAATTGGGGTGGTGAGACTATATTCTTTGATCATAATCTTGAAGCAAAGAGAATAGTATCATTTAAACCAGGTAGAGTAGTATTATTTGATGGTAGACTACCACATTTAGGTTGTGCACCGTCAGCACATTATCTTTATAACAGATACATTATGGCATTCAAATTTATGGATCCAGATGTAAGACAGAAGTTATTCGATAAATATGACATGGAGAATCATCCACCAGTATTTGATATGGGTGTGATGGGATTTAGTCCTAAGGTAACAAAACAATTATGGGAGAACAATGACGCAGGAATCTGACCCTAGATGTTTCAGACAATTATTAATTCCGTCTGAAATGAAAACATTAAGGAAGGCACTTTTCATTTATCAGGGTCAATTATATAAGAAATATGGCAAATTAACTAAAGAACAACGTAGTGAAATTGAGTCCATATATGATAAATTACATCTAAGATGAATCAACCAGAAATAATACCTGCATTTAGTCAACCAATATATGTTAACACCGTAGAATTGGATGACTATTTAATATCTGAGGTAGTTAATTCACCAACAAATGATGATAGTTTTCATCACGATCCTACCTATAGAAATAATGGTAGTATGTCAGTTGATAGACAATGGTTACAATCTCATCCAGAGATTAGAAATATTGTTGAAGAGCATTTAGATAATTATGTATTTAATGAGTTAGGAATTGGAAGACAAAGACATCAATTAATCCATACATGTAGTTGGGTTAATATGCATGAGAATGGTGATGTTGCACAAGGTCACACACATACAAATAGTATGTTTAGTGGTGTTATGTATTTTAAAATACCAGAGAATAGTGGTGAGTTAAGATTTCATTGTCCTGCAATTATTCCTACATATGTAACACAAACAGTATTACCTGACATAGTTAGATCTAATGTATATAATATGAGAGAGATTAATATTATGCCTGAGGTAGGTATGATAATAATATTTCCATCACACTTAGCACATAGTGTTAGTGTTAATGAAAGCAATGAGCAGAGATATTCAATGGCATTTAATTATTTTATGAAAGGTCAATTTGGATACGATGATAACTCATTAACGTTATGACAATTCCACTATTATTAGCAGAGGCAATTCCTTTGGAAATTAGAAACATTCTTAAGTCCCTAAAGAAGGGCATGAAGGTTAAGTTAAAAGATGGTGAAGAAGGGACAATTAATTTTATATCTGACCAATATATAACTGTTAGTTGTAATAGACATGATGACCCTAATAGTATGCATGGGTATAAAGAAACAAATGTGTTAGTATATCCCCAAGATTGGGATGATATCTATATTGAGGATGAGCATTTTTATAACCATAAGAATTATAAAGGTTATATCAGAGATCATCCTGGAAATGAAGATTTGCCAACTGATATAACAGGTATGGACAAATAAAAAATATATGATATAATATAATATATTTGAATTAAAGAATGAGAAAGTGGTGGAGAGTCTGGAAGTATAGTTTAGGGAGTTTTAACGATGAGACAACCAAGAGATATGATAATCTTGTACTCATTATTCGATCTATTATCTTTCTTACTTATCTCATCACTAATTGTTTTATTGTTAGTGGTGTAATTAGACATTGGAATGATTGACACAGTATTATATGGTGATTGTAGATATACATTACCAACAATAAATCATAAGTGTAGGATGTGTGTTACATCCCCACCTTATTATGGATTGCGAAATTATAAAGGTGCAGATAATCAAATAGGTTTAGAGCAATCACCTGAGGAATATGTTGATGAGTTAGTTAAAGTATTTCGATTAGTGAGAGATATATTAACTGATGATGGGACATTATGGGTTAATATAGGTGATAGTTATTATAACTATCGAGGTGGTAAAGGTCAGGCATTACCTAATCAATCATTTGGTGGTGACCAAGACCTACCACAAATAAATCCTAGACGTGGTAATAAACTACAAGGATATAAAGAGAAAGATTTAATTGGCATACCTTGGATGTTAGCATTCGCATTACGTCAGGATGGATGGTATCTAAGACAGGATATAATATGGAATAAACCTAACCCTATGCCTGAGAGTGTAAGAGATAGATGCACTAAATCACATGAGTATATCTTTTTATTATCAAAGAATCAGAATTATTATTTTGATGTGGATAGTATTAAAGTGCCAACTGTTGATGGTAAACAATTAAAGAGAAAGAAAACAGTATGGGATGTGAAGGTTAAACCTAATAGAGCAACTGGACATCACGCAGCATATCCTGAGGAATTAATAACACCTTGTATATTGGCAGGTAGTGAAGAGAATGATATTATACTTGACCCATTTATGGGTAGTGGTACTACAGGGACAGTTGCTAAGGGATTTGGACGTAGATACATAGGATGTGATTTACAAGAGTATTAAGTAATATTACAAATAAAAGACGTGGCGTAAATATATGTTATATTAAGTATGTCAAACAAATTCTATTCATAAAATGACAAAGACTTTTAAAACAGACTTAATATCCGACCTTGAGACAGTAACATTATGTGCTATCAAGGATTTAAATGAGTATATCACCGACTTTAGGATATATGGACGTAGTTTACAAGACTACAAGAATACAATGAATACAGCAGACTTCACAAAGTTTTTCCAATATATTGTGAATGATGCCATTGAAGATACAATCAAGAATCTAGGTATTGATGCTAGACGTGAAGAGGTATCAGGATATGATTATGTCTTTGGTGATACACCAGTTGAATTTAAATTAATGGGTGGAGATAGTAAGGCATCATTTGCTACTGGTAATAAGACATCACACTTTGGTGGTGCAAAGACTAACATAGTATGGACAATTAAATATACATTTAATGATAATCAAATTGATTCATTTGGTATGGTTGTTATCGATACTAACTTAACAGAGTCAAATGTATGGAAGTCATCATCAGGACGTAAGGATAGTTTCTCAACACTTGAATTATTAGTGGGTGAAGAGAAATGTATATTATCTCAAATAGGTATAGTAAGACCTGCAACAAAGAAATTACATTTCTTACCATTACCTACTCAACAAATATTACCTGAGGACAATGAAGTTAAAAGTTTAAACTTCTCAGGATTTGAAAAGATGAGAGATTTATAAATCTCTTGACAATATCTGAGGATGCCAGTATAATAGGGTATCCTCTATTAATGTTGAATGCTAGAAATTAATAAAACATACCATATTAATTGCATTGCAGGGATGGAGAAACTTGATGATAAATCAGTTGATTTAGTCGTCACGTCACCACCCTATGATGATTTAAGGACATACAACGACTCTAGTAGTTGGAGTATGGAAGTATTCTATGCAGTTGCTTGTCAACTGGAGAGAGTATTAAAAGATGGTGGTGTTATAATGTGGAATGTGAATGATGCTACAGTAAATGGTAGTGAGACAGGCACAAGTTTTAGACAGGCATTACATTTTAAGGATGTATGTGGTTTAAGACTACATGATACTATGATATATGAGAAAACAGGCATTGCTTTTGCATCAGGCAGTAAGAGTGTCAGGTATTCTCAAGCATTTGAATATTGCTTTATACTATCTAAGGGTAAACCTAAGACAGTTAATATTATCATGGATAAACCTAATAAGTGGGCAGGATCCACATCATGGGGTAAAGCAAGAAGTAGAAAGAAAACAGGTGAATTAGATATTAGAGAGAATAAGACAAATCCAATCAAAGAATTTGGTGCTAGGAATAATATTTGGAGGATTAAGAATTGTGGAGGATTTGGACAATCAAATAAAGAGAGTTACAAACATCCTGCAACAATGCCAGAGGAGTTAGCATTAGGTCATATTCAAACATGGACAAATGAAGGTGATTTAGTATTGGATCCTTTCATGGGTAGTGGCACAACAGCACAAGTATCCTTAGAAAATAAGAGAAACTTCATTGGATTTGAAATTGATGATACATACTATAAAATGTGTGAAGATAGAGTTAAACCATTGCAAGATAATTTATTAACAAGATTAAATGACATTGCGTAGTAAAGTTTGGGTATCACCCAAATCTGATAATGCTAAAGAAAAATACTTAAAATATTTAAATAGTAAGAATATTGTAAGATTAGAGCATAAAAGAAAAGACAGATGGTTCTTTTCATCTATTGATAACCCTGATTATATGTTTTGGGTAGATTATCCAAATGATAATAATTGGGACTATAAGGAGTTAAACAATGACACAAATTAATGTAACAGAAACAGAGCATCCCGCAGCGATGCATCAACAAGACGTAAATGCATGCATTCATCATTTAAGAGATGCAGTAGTTGACTATGTAGAGAGCGAAGTTGTAACTCCTGGAGAATTTGTAAATTGTGTTAAATCAGCACTAAATGATAGTATAAATCATCATCAACAACGATTAGATTTGTTGAGAGATGTTGAGCATCTATTGAATCAAACATCTAATAAGGAGTTATTAAATGAAGAGCAATGAAGGAGACGAGGCAGCGAAGGCACTTGAAAAACTAATTAATTTAACTAAGAAATACTCAGAAACTGAAATGGATGAGGATGGATTAAGAGAATCAATTAGTGAAAGAATAAATGCAACAAATGAGTTGAAAGATATTCTTACTAGGGCAAAGAATGCACGAGAAAGTTCTTATAAACAATGGCGAGCAACTGATTAATGTATGACGTTAAGGTTATAGATGATTATTTCCCAGAGTGGTTAGTTAATATTGTAAGTAGGGATACTGAGCAAATGCCAGTAACCTATACTAACTCACCATATAATACATTCGATAGAGCAAGATTCTTTGGATGTATGATGATAGAGCAAGATAAACCAAAAGATCATCCACCTTATTGGTTTAATGAATATTTTAATAGATGTATCTATAATGATATATTGAAAGAATATGAAATAACTAATTGCTATCGTATATTATTAAATGGACAATTACCTGACATGAATGGATGCAATCATAATGATGCAGACTCTCAGGATTATATGACAGCAATTTATATGGCACATGGCACAAGTGGTGATACTGTTATAGTTGATAACCACGATTGTGATTATAAGAGAATACCATTTAAGGAAGGAAGGATAGTTATATTCAATAGCAGTATATGGCACAGAGGTGAAGCACCTAAGGAAGGATACAGAGTAACACTAGGAGCAGTATATCCACTATTCAAACCAACATTATGATACCAACACCAATATTTGAATTAATTGTTTTAATTATGGGCATTATATGGATAAATGTGTTATTATCACATTTAGGTGTATATGATGATGAAGAATGAATCTGAATTTAAATCAACTCAAATATCTTAGAGGTGTTTTAAGTATCAGTAGAATGTATAAACCCTATGAGGATAGGGGAGATTGCAATGTTCCTAAAGGATGTTTATGGAATGATGATAAGGAAGATTTATTCATTCAAATTGAAGCAGAGATAATGAGACGGTTTCCAAAGTGTCCACCTTGGTCACCACACGGTCAGTTTTCGGATATAATAGAAGAGTCAAGGAAATTAAACGAGCAAATGACTTCAAAAGCACTCACCAAAGCAGATTTCGACCTAATCAACCTCGTTTTTTCAAGTGCAGCAGCACTTGATGTGGATACAAAACTTGTTGATGATGGCGATACCACACATGACCAGTTTTTTGATGTGTGGAATAAAGTTATCGATGGAGGTAACTAAGAATGTCATCATTACATCACGAGTCACTACTTGAAACATGCTACGAGGAAGCATGGGTAGATTTCGCAAAAACAAATGACCTAACATTTGACCAACTGGATGCACTAGACCAAAATAGTGAGTTAGGTTACCTACCAGTAATAGCGGAGGAAGCACAAAGACGTTTTGAGGAGTTGTGC
>CEPK01054633.1_pt1 | contig 17527 bp, 12 predicted proteins | sample 356231 | NCBI WGS metagenome assembly CEPK01 (sample SAMEA2620259, study PRJEB7988) | marine metagenome | biome: marine biome (ENVO:00000447); feature: deep chlorophyll maximum layer (ENVO:xxxxxxxx); material: "saline water (ENVO:00002010), including plankton (ENVO:xxxxxxxx)" | depth 80 m
TAGATGTAGCCGATGCCATGATTCTAGAAAGGCTTTATCAAGAATTATATAAAAAAGGTATAAAAGTTGTTTTAACTTCTAATACAGAGCCAAATTTATTATATGAGAATGGGCTTCAAAGAAATAGATTTATACCGTTCATTAATTTAATTAACAATGTAATGATTGTTAATAAAATTGAATCAGGAAAAGATTATAGGATTGTATCTCAAAATAGAAATGATATTAAAAACTTTCAAGAGTTTTATTTTATAAATGAAAATATGAGATTATTAGAAAAATTATTTTCGTTTTTATCTAATAAAATAAATGTTTCTAGTTTAAATCTAGAGTATAATAATAGAAGATTTTATATAGATAAAAGTGCTAATAATGTAGCTTTTTTTCATTTTAATGAATTATGTAAAGAGAATTATTCTAATATAGATTATATAAAATTAGCAGAGAGATTTAGTTGGTTAATAATATCCAGTATTCCTAAATTAACAGCAAAAGATAGAAATATGGCAAAGAGGTTCCAAAGTTTAATAGATATTCTCTATGATGAAAAAATAGGCTTAGCTGTATCATCTGAAGTTAAACCAAAAGATATTTACGAAGCAGGGGATGGAAGTAAAGAGTTTTCTAGAACTGTATCTCGTTTATATGAAATGACTAATAGGTCATGGTTGAATAAAATTAGAGATAAACGCTTTAAAATCATGTTTGATATGTGATATTTATATATAAATTTAATACTTAAAATGGAGAAATAATGTGTCAAATCTAATAACTTTGCCCAGAATTATGCAAGTAGGAGCAAAAGCCAGTGAGGAAATAGGTAATATAATAAATAGTTTAGGTTATAAAAATGCTATTATTATTACGGACCCCATGATGGTAAAGTTAGGATATTCAAAAAAAATTGAAGAAAATTTAGGTAAATTTAAAATTAGTTGTGAAATTTTTGACAATACTATTCCTGAACCCACTGTGGAGTCCATTCAAAGAGGAATGGAAAAAGTAAAAAATGGAAATTTTGACTGTATTATTGCTTTAGGCGGAGGAAGTCCAATTGATAGTGCTAAGGCAATTAGCATTTTAGCGAAATATGGAGGAAAAATGCAAGACTACAGATTTCCAAGAATTGTTTCAGAACAGGGTCTGCCTTTGATAGCAATTCCAACCACGGCTGGTACTGGATCAGAAGTTACTCGTTTTACAATAATTTCTGATGAAAAAACTGATGAAAAAATGTTATTTACTGGGTTGGGGTTTATGCCAGTGGCAGCATTAGTTGATTATGAACTTACTTTAAGTGTTCCACAAAGAACTACTGCTGATACGGGAATTGATGCGTTAACACATGCTATGGAAGCATATGTGAGTAAAAAAGCTAATCTTTATAGCGATTTACAAGCTTTGCAAGCAATGAAATTGATAGCTCCAAATTTACGAACTGTTTTTAATGATGGTAATAATAAAGAAGCTCGAGAAGCTATGATGCTCGGATCTACTCTTGCTGGTGTTGCTTTTTCTAATGCTTCTGTTGCTCTTGTTCATGGTATGAGTAGGCCTATTGGTGCTAATTATCATGTTCCTCATGGTTTATCAAACGCTATGTTGTTGCCTTCCGTAACTAAATTTTCTTTAATTGCAGCAGTTGAGAGATATGCTGATTGTGCCAGAGCTATGGGAATTGCTAACTCAGATGATAGTGATGATGTAGCTAATGATAAATTACTTATTGAGCTAGAGTCATTGAATACTGATTTAAACGTCCCTAGTCCGGAAGGCTTTGGAATAAATAAAGATGATTTTATGAGTAAGTTAGAGATTATGGCAGAACAGGCAATAGCATCAGGCTCTCCAGGAAATAACCCAAGAGTTCCAAATAATGATGAGATTATAGAAATTTATAAAACTCTATGGTAAAATTATAATGTTAATTTATTGGAGTATTAAATGAGTCCTGAAGACGTATTGTCTTATCCTTCTAAAGTTTTAACAGATGAGCAAAGAAAATTTTATTTTAAGAATGGATATTTGGAGTTAAAAAATTTTGTCCCTATAAAGATTGTAAAAAAACTAGTAAAGATTACTAATAATTTTATAGAGAAGAGCAAAAATTATAAAAACTCAAATAAAATATTTGATTTGGCTCCAGAACATTCAGTTAATAACCCAACGGTAAGAAGAATAAAAAGACCTGATGAACAACATATTGAATATTGGAAATTTGCTTCAGGTTTTATTGCTAAATTAGCTGAAGATATTGCGGGACCGAATGTTGTATTTCATCATTCTAAGTTAAATTTTAAATGGTTTGATAAAAGTGACAAGGTAAAATGGCACCAAGATATTCAATTTTTTCCTCATACTAACTACAATGTTTTCACAATAGGTTGTTATTTAGAACATACTGACATGAATAACGGTCCTGTAGCAGTATTGCCAAAAAGTCATGAAGGTCCATTATACAATCAATATGACAATAAAAATAATTGGGTTGGAGCATTGAGTGAAGAGGATTTGAAAGGGATTGATTTATCAAATGTTAAGTATCTAATGGGAGGACCAGGATCTATTACTATTCATAATTGCAGGACGCTTCATGCATCTCCTCCTAGTAAATCAAAAAATCCAAGACCTTTATTATTGAATTGTTATTCTTCTTCTGATGCAAAGCCTTATACACCTCATCCTGACTTATCTAAACATGCTTATGAGGTAGTAAGAGGTAAACTGGATTTATGGGCGCAACATGATCCAAGACCATGCATGATACCTCCTGACTGGTCTAGTGGGTATACGTCAATTTTTGCAGCTCAATCTGGTGAAGATAATTAATATAAATACTTTTATATTTTTTATATTCAATATATATATTTTATTAAATAAATTATCAGAGGAGTTGAAATGTCAAAATCAAAAATTGCATTAGTAGGAGCGGGCGCTATAGGTGGAACTCTTGCTCATCTTGCGGGCTTAAAAGAGTTAGGAGATGTAGTGTTATTAGATATTGCTAAGGGTATACCAGAAGGAAAAAGTTTAGATTTGGCTCAATCTTCCCCAGTTGAAGGTTTTGATATTTCTCTTAAAGGTGGAAATAATTACAGTCTATTACGTAATTCTGATGTAGTTATTGTTACCGCTGGAATTCCTAGAAAACCAGGTATGAGTAGAGATGATTTATTAGGGATTAATTTAGGAGTTATGAAAAAAGTTGGGGAAGGAATTAAAAAATATTGTCCTGATGCATTTGTAATTTGTATTACTAATCCATTGGACGCTATGGTATGGGCGTTAAGAGCTTTTAGTGGTTTGCCAGCCAGAAAAGTTGTAGGCATGGCAGGTGTTTTAGATAGTTCGCGATTTAGATATTTTATTTCTGAAGAGCTCAATGTGTCTATTTCTGATGTTACCGCTTTTGTAATGGGTGGTCATGGTGATACAATGGTTCCATTAATTAGATACTCATCCGTTGCAGGAATTCCTCTTCAAGAATTAATAAAGATGGGTTGGATTAGTAAAAAGCGTTTAGATGAAATAGTTCAAAGAACCAGAGATGGAGGGGCTGAAATTGTCTCTTATTTGAAAACAGGGTCAGCATTTTATGCTCCTGCTACATCTGCAATTCAAATGGCGGAAAGCTATTTAAAAGATAAAAAAAAGGTCTTACCATGTGCTGCAATGCTTACTGGTGAATATGGTGTTAAAAATATGTATGTTGGGGTTCCAGTTATTATAGGAAGTAAGGGTATTGAAAAAATAATAGCTGTGGATTTAAATAAAGAAGAAAAAGCGATGTTTAAAAAGTCAGCTAAGGCAGTTTATGATTTAGCAAATGCTTGTAAAGATATAGAAAAATCTTTAAAAACACAGTTTAGTAAGATTAAAATATAGTATCTATAGATTGAAAAAAGTATGAATATACATGAGTTTCAGGCAAAAAATATATTAAGTGATTTTGGCGTAAAAATTCCTAAAGGAAAAGAAGCTAATAATATAGATGAAGCAGTAAAAATTGCCCAGAATATAGGTGGAAATAAATGGGTTGTAAAAGCACAAATCCATGCAGGGGGAAGAGGTAAAGCTGGGGGTGTAAAATTAGCTTCTAGTATAGAGGAAGTTAAAAAACATAGTATGGATATTCTTGGTATGAATTTAGTTACTCATCAAACGGGCCCAGAAGGAAAAAAAGTAAATAAAATTTTTATAGAAGAAGGAATAAATATTAAAGATGAACTTTATTTAGGTGTGGTTCTTGATAGGAGTAATGAGAAATTTGTGATGATGGTTTCTACAGAAGGAGGAACCGAAATAGAAGAGGTTGCAGCAAAAAGTCCTGAAAAAATATTTAAAGTACAGATAGATCCATTAATTGGGTTACAGTCTTATCAGGCAAGACAATTAATATTTCAGTTAGGCTTATCTAAAGATGTTTCTATTAAAGCATCTAAATTTATGTTGTCACTGTATAATGCATTAGAAAAAAGTGACGGCAGTTTAGTGGAAATTAATCCTTTGGTTATTACGGAAGAAAATGATGTAGTTGCATTAGATGCAAAAATGAATTTTGATGATAATGCCTTATATAGACAAACAAGTATAGAAGAATTAAGAGATGAGGATGAAGAAGATCCAAAAGAATTAGAAGCTACTAAATTTGATTTAAATTATATTAGTTTAGACGGAAATATAGGTTGTATGGTCAATGGTGCAGGTTTGGCTATGGCTACTATGGATATTATAAAATTAGAGGGGGGTAACCCTGCGAATTTTTTAGATGTAGGAGGTGGAGCATCTAAGGAAAGAGTGGAACAGGCATTTAGAATAATTCTTTCGGATTCTAAAGTAGAAGCAGTGTTAATAAATATTTTTGGAGGAATAATGCGGTGTGATGTTATTGCTGAGGGCGTTGTTGCGGCAGCAAAGAATATTAAAATAGATATACCATTAGTTGTCCGTTTGGCGGGAACTAATGTGGATGCAGGAAAAGAAATTTTAAATAAATCAGGATTAAATATTATCAGCGCAGACAATTTAGGTGATGCCGCGTTTAAAGTTGTTCAAACAGTGAAAGGTTAAAAATGTCTATAATAGTTAATAAGAATACTAGAGTTATATGCCAAGGTTTCACTGGATCCCAAGGGACATTTCACTCTGAACAAGCATTAGCATATGGAACAAAATTAGTTGCAGGAGTTTCTCCAGGAAAAGGAGGATCTAGGCATTTAGATTTGCCTGTTTATAATACTGTTTTAGAGGCAGTTAATAATACAAAAGCAAATACAACAGTTATATATGTGCCACCACCTTTTGCAGCAGACGCAATACTTGAAGCAATAGATGCGGAGCTTGAGTTAATTGTATGTATAACAGAAGGTATTCCTGTTATGGATATGGTTAAGGTTAAAAATGTTTTAAAATCTTCAAAAAGTAGATTAATAGGACCTAATTGCCCGGGAATAATAACACCAGATGAATGTAAAATAGGAATTATGCCTGGTCATATATGTATGTCAGGAAGTATAGGTATTGTATCTCGGTCAGGAACTTTAACTTATGAGGCCGTGGACCAAACTACGGAGTGTAAACTTGGTCAGTCAACTTGTGTAGGAATTGGAGGAGACCCAGTTCCTGGAAGTAATTTTATAGATATATTAGATTTATTTCTCAAAGATGATGATACAAAAGGAATAATTATGATTGGGGAAATTGGAGGTTCAGCGGAAGAAGAGGCGGCAGAATTTATTAAAAAATCTAATATAAAAAAACCAATGGTTGGTTTTATAGCAGGCTTAAGTGCTCCATCAGGAAAAAGGATGGGGCATGCGGGAGCAATAATTTCTGGAGGAACTGGAGGAGCAGAAGATAAAATTGAGGCTATGAGATCTGCAGGAATAGTAGTTGTAGAATCTCCTGCTACAATTGGTCAAGAAATGTTTAATTTAATTAATTCATAAGAAGGAAATAAATAATTTGTCTATAGAAAATAGAAATTACTTTACTCGCTTAGAAGAGTTAAAAAATCTATTTGTTGCTTTTAAAAAAGATAAAAAATCAATTTCCTATGAATGGCAGAAATTTTTTGATGATTTAACTCCTGATGCAGAGAAATTTTTAATAGAAACAGAGGCTAATGATTTTAAAGATATCAAATTGCCTAACATTGGTAAAGATAAGTTAAACTCTGATTTAAATACAAAATCTTCTACGTTAGATTCTATAAGAGCTTTAATGCTGATAAGGGCTTACAGAGTTAGAGGTCATTTGAAAGCTGATTTAGACCCATTAAATTTAACTAATTTTAATGAGCATCCTGAATTAGATCCTATGACATATGGTTTTCAAATTGCCGATATGAATAGACCTATTTTTATTGATAATGTTTTAGGTCTTGAAACTGCAACTTTAAATGAGATTATTGAAAAATTACGTGCAACTTATTGTGGCACTATTGGTGTACAATTTATGCATATACAGGATCCAGAGCAGAAGGCATGGATTCAAAAAACTTTAGAAAAAGTATTGAATCAGCCAGACTTTACGGATATTGGAAAGAAAGCTATTTTAGAGCGTTTATCTGCGGCAGAGACTTTTGAAAGATTTCTTGATAAAAAATATACAGGCACTAAACGTTTTGGTCTAGAAGGTGCAGAGTCTATGATTCCAGCTTTAGAACAAATTTTAAAAAGAGGCGGAAAACTAGGTTTAGAAGAAGTTGTAATTGGTACAGCTCATAGAGGAAGATTGAACGTTTTAGCTAATTTTATGGGCAAGCCATTTGAAGCAATATTTTCAGAGTTTCAAGGAAATTCATCCCAACCTGAAAATGTTCAAGGTGCAGGAGATGTCAAATATCATTTAGGAACATCTTCGGATCGCACGTTTGATGATAAAAAGGTTCATTTATCACTTACCGCTAATCCATCACATTTAGAAGCAGTAAACCCAGTTGTTGTAGGTAAGGTAAGAGCTAAGCAGGATCAAAAAGAAGATCTTGGAAGGAGAAAGGTTGCTGCATTATTAATACATGGCGATGCTGCTTTTTCAGGACAAGGCCTTGTTCCAGAGACATTAGATTTATCTGAATTAAAGGGTTATAGAATTGGAGGCACAATACATTTTATAATAAATAATCAGATAGGTTTTACTACTAATCCAGTAAATGCAAGATCGGGTCCATATTGTTCTGATGTTGCTTTGATGATTCAGGCTCCAATTTTTCATGTTAATGGAGATGATCCCGAAGCTGTAGTTCATGCCGCAAGAATTGCTATTGAATTTAGGCAAGCATTTAATAAAGATGTTGTTATAGATATGTTTAGTTATAGAAGGCATGGACATAACGAAGGTGATGAACCAGCATTTACGCAACCTATAATGTATAAAAAAATTTCAAATCATCCTACAACTAGAGAGATATATAGTAAAAAACTTATGAATGAAAAGTTAGTTACCGCAAATGAAGCAGATGGATATGTAACTAAATGGTATAATAAATTAGAAGAAGATTATAAAAAATCTAATTCTTATAAACCAGATGCAGCTGATTGGTTTAGTGGGGCTTGGACAGGCTTAGACATAGCTCGAGAAAAAGGAAAAAGAAGGGGTGATACTAGTATAAAAAAAGAAAAGTATGATCTAGTTTCTATAGGTCTTACTTCTATTCCAAATGATTTTAATATTCATAAAAAATTGGTTAAAGTTTTAGAAAAAAGAAAACAATCTTATCTAGGTAAGATAGGAATTGACTGGTCTTCGGCAGAAGCTCTAGCACTTGGAAGTTTGCTAGTTGAAGGAGTAAAAATTAGGTTAACAGGACAAGACAGTGGCAGAGGTACTTTTTCTCAGAGACACGCAGTATTAGTTGATCAACAAAGTGAAAATAAAATTGTTTTGTTAAATAATATTTCAGATAATCAAGCCATGTTTGAAATTGTAGATAGTCCTTTATCAGAGGCATCAGTTTTAGGTTTTGAATATGGGTATTCATTAGCAGAACCAAATGCTTTAGTTATATGGGAAGCTCAATTTGGTGATTTTGCAAATGGCGCACAAGTAATTATTGATCAGTTTATATCATCAGGAGAAAGTAAGTGGTTAAGGATGTCAGGATTAACACTGTTATTACCACATGGTTACGAAGGTCAAGGACCAGAACATTCTTCAGCAAGAATGGAAAGGTTTTTGCAATTATGTGCTGAGGATAATCTGCAAGTTGTTAATTGTACTACACCCGCAAATTATTTTCATGTTCTTAGAAGGCAAACGAATAGAACTTTTAGAAAACCGGTAATTATATTTACACCTAAGTCTTTATTACGTAATAAAAATGCTGTTTCTGAAATAAAAGATTTCACATCAGGTTCTTGGTTCCATCGCGTATTACCAGATCCTGGAATTTTTTCAAAATCACAAAAAATAGATAGAGTTGTTTTATGTTCTGGCAAAGTTTTTTATGACTTAATAAAAGAAAGAGAAAAGAAAAATATTAAAAATATTAAACTTATCAGAATAGAACAACTTTACCCATTCCCAACAGATGCCGTATTAAGAGAATTAAAAGTATTCAATAATGCAGAAATAGTATGGTGCCAGGAAGAACCTAAAAATATGGGAGCTTGGACGTATATAAACCCCCTTATTGAGGAAGTAATGATACAAAGTAAATCTAAGAATAATAGAATTAAGTATATTGGTAGATCAGAGCAAGCATCAACAGCCACAGGTTTGTTCAGCAGACACATGCAAGAACAGAAAGAGTTGGTTGATTCAGCTTTAAATGTTAATAATAAAAAAGAAATACGAAGAAATAAATAGAAACATATTATTAGGTTGTAAGAATGAAAATAATAGTCCCCTCATTAGGAGAATCAGTTACTGAAGCTACTGTAGCTAAGTGGTTAAAGAAAGAAGGAGAGCCTGTTGAAAAAGACGATGTGCTTGTAGAATTAGAAACAGATAAGGCAACCTTAGAAGTATTTGCGCAAACAAATGGTATATTAACTAAAATTTATTTCCAAGATGGACAGGATGTTCAGATAGGAGAAGAGTTAGCCGAGTTAGAAGAAAAAACTAATATAAATACTGATAAAAAGTCAAAACAAAAATCATCTGATGACACAAACATCAACGAAAAAGAAAATAAAAATAATAATGAATTTTTTGATTTAACAAATAAAAAAGATACTAATGATAAAAGCGTTATAAGTCCTTCAGAGGCTATAAGATCAGGAGCAGGACAAAAAATAACATCTGACGATTTAAAAGCGTTTTTAAAACAACAAAACTTGTCTCCAAGTGAAAGAAGAAAACTATCTGAGGATAATGCTGATAAATTTGATACGTCAAATGAATTGAGTTCTAAAAGTAATTATATAGAAAAGTCAGAACGTGTGCAAATGAGTAGATTGCAACGCACCATGGCAAAAAGATTGAAAAGTGCTCAAAATACGTCAGCAATGCTGACAACTTTCAATGAAGTAGATATGACTGAAGTCATACATATACGAAAATTGCACAAAGAAGCTTTTGAAAAAAAATATCATATTAAACTTGGTTTTATGTCTTTTTTTTGTAATGCAGTATCAATAGCTCTTAAAGAATACCCTATTATTAATTCAGAAATAGAAGGTGATGATATTATTTATCATGAACACATAAATTTAGGAATAGCAGTTGGAGCACCTCAAGGTTTGGTAGTTCCTGTTGTTCGTTATGTAGATAAAAAGTCTTTTTATGAAATAGAAAAAGAAATTAGCGATTTAAGTGATGCAGCATCAAATGGTACTATTGTATCCGAACAAATGATGGGTGCAACATTTACCATATCTAATGGCGGAGTTTATGGGTCAATGTTGTCTACTCCAATTTTAAACCCACCACAAAATGCTATTTTAGGATTGCATCAGATTAAAGAAAGAGCAGTAATTGACAATGGATCAGTGGTTCCAAGAGAAATAATGTATGTGGCTTTAACTTATGATCATCGAGCCATTTCTGGTAAGGAAGCAGTATCGTTTCTACATAAAGTTAAAACATTAATAGAACATCCTGACAGAATGTTAATCGGTTTATAATGAATAAATATGATTTAATAGTTATTGGAGGAGGTCCTGCAGGTTATGTGGCAGCTATAAGAGGAGCACAAGCAGGCTTAAAAGTAGCTTGTATTGATAAAAGACAATCATTAGGAGGTACTTGTTTAAATATAGGATGTATACCTTCAAAGAGATTATTACATTCGTCTAAGATTTATAAAAATATGAAGGAAGAAGTAGATAAACATGGAATAGAAATAAATAATGTCACTTTAAACTTAAAAAACATGATGGCTGGAAAAGAAGAAGCGGTTAATAAACTCACTCAAGGCATAGATTTTTTATTTAAAAAAAATAAAGTTGAAAAAATTACGGGTTTTGCAGAATTTATAAATTTTAATCAAATTAAAGTAGGAGAAAGTATTTATGAAGCAGATAGGATTATTATTGCTGCTGGTTCTATACCATCTGAGTTAAATAAAATTAAAATAGATGAAAACTATATAATTTCATCAACTGGTGCATTAAGTTTAAATAAGGTGCCAAAAAGCTTGGCAGTTATTGGGGCAGGGTATATAGGATTAGAACTGGGTTCTGTCTGGCAGAGATTAGGTTCAAACGTAACTGTAATAGAGTACATGGACTCTATAGTACCTACTATGGATGAAGATATAGCAAATATTTTTTATAGAGATTTACAAAAACAGGGTTTAAATTTTCGACTTTCTCATGAGTTACTAAGTTCTAAAATACTTGATAATAAACAAATTGAGTTAAAAATTAAAGATTTACAATCAAATAAAAAAATTAAGCAAAAATTTGATAAGGTTCTTTTATCCATCGGTAGAAAGCCTGCAAGTAAGGGAATGGGTTTACATAATATAGGAATAAATTTAGATGAGTATGGACGAATAATAGTTGATGAAAAATATCAAACTTCTTTAGCCAATATATATGCTATTGGTGATATCATAGCAGGTCCTATGCTTGCCCATAAAGCTAGTTCAGAAGCTGAAGCACTAATAGATATACTTGTCGGTAAAAAGGGGCAATTAAATTATAACGCAATCCCTTCGGTTGTTTATACAAGTCCAGAGGTGGCCTGGGTTGGTAAAACTAAAAAAGAATTAGATTTATCTAAATTAAAATATTCTACGGGAAAATTTAAGTTTTCATCAAATTCTCGTAGTAAGGTTACGGGTAATATAATTGGAGAAGTTAAAGTTTATTCTGAAGAGGTTACAAAAAAAATTTTAGGTGCGCATATAATTGGAGAGAATGCAGGAGAAATGATAGGGGAGTTTGTTGTTGCTATGGAGATGGGTGCAACTGCAGAAGATCTTGCTTTAATATGCCATGCCCATCCTACTTTATCTGAATCTGTAAAAGAGGCCTCTAGTATTTCTGCCTATGGAAATACTATTCACTCATAGCTACTTCTTGGGTGAGCTAATCCGTGGGCTTTATTAAGTTTGTCTATGCTTACGGCAGTATAACCTTGAGTAGTAGATAAACTTGCGTGTCCTAAAAGCTCTTGAAGAGTTCTTAGATTCACTCCTTTATCCAAAAGATGAGTGGCAAAACTATGTCTTAATGCGTGTGGGGTAACTGTACTCGGTAAAGAGAGCATAACTCTAATTTCTTCTACAGTTTTTTGTACCTGCCGTGCACCTAATCTTTTTCCTTTATTTGCTATAAATAAAGGTTCTTTTGGAGATAAATCTTTATTAATTTCTAACAGCTCTTCAATCGCTATTATAGCTGATTTTATAAGTGGAATTTCTCTAACTTTTCCACCTTTACCTATAATTCTTATATTACTTTTATTTTGAACGTCTATTCTGTTTAATTGAAGTGCTTCGCTTATTCTTAAACCAGTAGAATAAATCAAAATTAATAAAGTTTTATCTCTTGTCCCAGTCCAATCTTTTTTTTCACCTGCTATCTTAATTATATTCATAATATCTTTAAAAGGTATTGGTTTAGGTAACATTTTTTTTACTTTTGATTGTTGTAAATTAAATATTGAAGTATTTTTTATAATTTGATTTTTATTTAAATATTTAAAAAAAGAACGTATTGAAGCTTTAGCACGTGCCTGGGTATTTGGAGAAAATTTATTTTTATTTTTTTCTAAAGAAGCTAACCAAGATCTAAAGTCTTTTATATTTAACTCTTCAATTATTTTGGTACTGATAGTCTTTCCTTTATGTTCAGAGATGAAAGTAAAAAAATAATTTAAATCTATAGAGTACGCTTTATAGGTATTTTCGCTAAGCAATTGTTCTCCTATAAGACTATCTATCCATTGATTTGCATATTTTTGAACATTACCACTTATGTTTGCTGAATTATTAATAGTTTTTATGGTAATACTCATTTTGGTTAAGTAATGCTTTGCCCAGTTTTTTTCCAATCATCCAAAAATGCCTGCAATCCACTTTCAGTTAACGGATGAGTAATTAACTGTTTGAGAACGTTAGGAGGAAGTGTTACTACATCTGCTCCTAGTTTAGCTGCCTCTGCAACATGCTGCGGACTTCTTACACTTGCAACAAGTACTTCTGTATTTAAGTTTGGGTAGTTAGAATAAATTTGACAAATATCTGATATTAAGTTCATGCCATCAATACCTATATCATCCAGTCGCCCTACGAAAGGCGATATAAAAGAAGCACCTGCTTTTGCAGCTAACAATGCCTGATTGGCCGAAAAACAAAGCGTTACATTAACTAAGACCTCTTCTTCTCTTAAAGCTTTACATGTTTTTAATCCATCCCATGTAAGAGGAACTTTAATAGTAACATTTTTAGCAATGGATTTTAAAACTTCTGCTTCTCTTAACATTTCATCATATTCTGTGGCTGTAACTTCTGCTGAGACGGGTCCAGGAACTATATCACAAATTTCTTTTATTACTTCGTTTATATTCCTTCCGGATTTTTTAATTAAAGATGGATTAGTAGTAACACCATCAAGTAGACCACTTTTTGCAAGCTCTTTTATTTCAGAAACATCTGCAGTATCAATAAAAAACTTCAATTTTTTCTCCAATACTTAAATAAAAAATAATTATATGTATTATTTATAGTTTAAATATACTTAAATTAAAACATAAGTTTAATCATATTTGAGGAAATTAATTATTTTTATTTCAAAAAATAAACACTTAATAAGAGATACTTGCAGAGTTTTATTACTAAACCCTGGTAAAGGAATTTTTGATTATTCTATCGAAAAGAAAATAAGAGTAGGAAAGTTAGTTTATGTGCCGTTAAAAAATAATTATTTTTATGGAGTAGTAATTGGTAAAGGATCTAATTCAATAGATTTTAAAAAATTAAAGCCAGCAACTGTATTAGAAAATATTCCCTCATTATCTATTGAAATTTTAAAGTTTTGTGATTGGTTATCTGAATGGTGTATGCAAGATAATTCTTTGGTTGCTAGATTGGTAGTTCCTTCACTAGATTATTTGAAGCCAATTAAAAATAAATATGTTTTATATGTTAATAAAACAAATACTGATGGAATGACAAAATTAGGATTAGAAACATATAAATATATCAATGAAAACCCTAATTTATCATTAGCAGATTATTGTAAGATACTTAATATTAGTCGTTCTGTAATAAATAATCTTATAAAAAATAAAAATATACTTATTAAAGAAATACCATTTAATAACTTAGATGATGATATTGCTGTAAATTTAAAAAAAAATACCAATTTAAATACATATCAGTATAAAGCACTACAAAAATTAAAAAAGTTAAGTAAAAAACATAATAATTTTCTGATTGATGGAGTGACAGGTTCTGGAAAAACTGAAGTTTATATTAGTGTTATCAAAGAACAGTTAAGTAAAGGAAAACAATGTTTAATATTATTACCAGAAATTGCACTAACTAGTCAGTTATTAAGAACATTTGAAGAAAGAACTGGTATAAAGCCTTTGTTATGGCATTCAGAGCTTTCTTCAAAAGACAGACATTTAAATTGGCTTAAGGTTTTAAATGGAAATGCACAAGTTGTGGTAGGGGCAAGAAGCGCACTTTTTTTACCTTTCAGAAACTTGTCATGTATTGTTGTTGATGAAGAACATGACTCATCCTATAAACAAGATGATGGTGTTATATATAATGCTAGAGATATGGCGGTAGTTAGGGGAAAATTTTCTGGAGCAATTGTTATTTTATCATCTGCAACGCCTTCATTAGAAACTATGAACAATGTAAAACTAGGAAAATATGTAAAGCTAGATCTTCCTACACGTTATGGTAATTCATTAATGCCAGAGATAAAACTAATAGATATGAGAAAACATGGAATTAATAAAAAAAATTGGATATCAGATATAGCAAAGAAAGCTATAAATGATGCAATAAATGCTGATGAACAAGTACTACTTTTTTTAAATAGAAGAGGGTATTCACCTTTAACAATATGCAATTCTTGTGGGCATAGATATGAATGTGAACATTGTTCTTCTTCTTTGGTATATCATAAAAAAGAAGGAAAAATGAAATGTCATTTATGCGGTTTTTCAACAAATATTCCTAATAAATGTGGAGAATGTGGAGAGGAAAATAGCTTTATTCCATGTGGCCCTGGAGTAGAGCGTTTATCTGAAGAAGTAAAAACTATTTTTCCAAATATTAATACAGAAATTTTAACAAGCGACACTTTAACTAAACAATCAGAAGAAAATACTTTTAATAAAATATTGAGTGGTCAAGTAAATGTAATTATTGGAACACAATTAGTGGCTAAAGGGCATCATTTTCCAAAATTAAATACAGTTATAGCTATTGATGCAGATTTAGGCCTTTCTGGTTCTGACTTAAGGGCTTCTGAGAAAACCTTTCAATTATTTACTCAATTATCAGGAAGAGCTGGAAGAGAATCTCAAAAAGGAAAAGCGTATATTCAAACTTTTGACCCTGAAAATGAGGTTATGCAAGCTATATTATCTGGAAATAAAACAAAATTTATAAAAGCAGAATCCAAGGCAAGGTCATATAGAAATTTGCCTCCACATGGTAGATTAGCATCATTGATAATTCAGTCAAAAAATCATAATGATTTACAATTATTTTTAAAATTAATGTCTAAAAGTATACCGATCGTTAAAAATTTACGAATCGATGTTCTTGGGCCAGCACCTGCGCCCATATCTAAGCTAAGAGATTGGTATAGGTATAGGTATTTAATTAAAAGTGATTTTAACGTAAGATTACAACCGTATATTAAAAAATGGCTTTCAAAACTAAAGGTAAATAGAGCTATAAGAGTAAAAATTGATATAGACCCTTATAATTTTATGTAAATAATTATATTAATTTTAATATCTTTTATTGCACATAAGTCATCGTTATGTTAGGTAAGCTCCGCAGGGTTTTATTATAATCTTTTTTTTATATATTAAGAAAATTGGGGCTGTAGATTTGGCTAATGACTCAAAAAATATAGGTAGTATAGTTGAAAGATATTCAAAGGCACTTTTAGAACTTTCTATAGAATCTAAAAATATGGAAGAAGTTCAAAAAGACATTCAAAATATTATGGATTTGATAGAGACTAGTGAAGATTTTAGAAGAGTTTTAAAATCTCCTATATTATCAAGAAATGATCAAAAACAGATAATTGAAAAAGTTTTTTCTAAAATATCCATAAGTAAAATGGTTTTAAAATTTTTTATTGTAGTTAGTACTAATAGACGGTCTTTTATAATTGACAGAATATGTAAAAGGTTCCTCGAAATGGAAAAAGACTATAAAGGAGAGGTTAGAGCAGAAATTATAAGTACGGAGGCTCCAGAAAAAGATATATTATCTAAAATAGAAAAGATTATTAAAGATACTATTAAATCTGAAGTAAATCTAACTTATAAAATAGATAAATCTATTATTGGAGGTTATATTTTAAATATTGGATCAGTTATGTTGGATGGATCTATAAAGTCGAAACTACAAGGACTTAGAGTATTAATGAAAGGGACTAAATAAATGAATCTAAATGCAGCGGAAATATCATCAATAATTAAGGAACAAATTTCTGATTTTGGCACTGAAGCGGAGGTAGCAGAAGTAGGACAAGTTTTATCTGTGGGAGATGGGATTGCCAGGGTATATGGTTTAGATAAAGTTCAAGCAGGTGAAATGGTAGAGTTTCCTGGAGGAGTTTCAGGTATGGCTCTAAACCTTGAAGCAGACAATGTAGGTGTGGTTATATTTGGTGATGATAGAGGAATTAATGAAGGTGACTCAGTTAAAAGAACTGGAAGAATTGTTGATGCACCAGTAGGAAAAGCACTACTTGGGAGAGTAGTTGATGCACTAGGAAATCCAATTGATGGAAAAGGCGAGATTAAAACAGCAGATAGAAGTGTTGTTGATGTTAGAGCGCCAGGAATTATCCCAAGAAAATCTGTACATGAACCAGTACAAACAGGTTTGAAAGCTATAGACTCCTTAGTTCCAGTGGGACGTGGACAAAGAGAATTAATTATTGGCGACCGACAAACAGGAAAAACTGCTGTGGCTGTAGATACTATTCTGAATCAGAAAGTTATAAATGATGGTGATGATGAAAGTAAAAAATTATATTGTGTATATGTTGCTGTTGGTCAAAAACGTTCTACGGTTGCGCAAATAGTTAAGGAGTTAGAAGATAGAGGAGCATTAGATTATACTGTAGTCGTAGCTGCTACAGCTTCAGAGCCTGCTCCTTTGCAATATCTTGCTCCATACACAGGTTCAGCCATTGCGGAATGGTTTAGAGATAATAAGATGCACTCATTAATAATATATGATGATTTATCTAAACAAGCAGTAGCTTACAGGCAGATGTCATTACTGTTAAGAAGACCTCCTGGACGGGAAGCTTATCCTGGAGATGTTTTTTATTTACATTCACGTTTATTAGAGCGTTCTGCTAAGTTAAATGAAGAAAATGGTGCCGGTTCTATGACTGCTTTGCCTATCATCGAAACTCAGGGAGGAGATGTATCTGCATATATTCCTACAAATGTTATATCCATAACTGATGGACAAATATTTTTGGAAACAGATCTCTTTTATCAGGGAATTAGACCAGCTATTAATGTAGGTCTTTCAGTAAGTCGTGTGGGATCATCAGCTCAAATTAAAGCTATGAAACAGGTAGCAGGTTCTATTAAATTAGAATTAGCACAATATAGAGAAATGGCAGCTTTTGCTCAGTTTGGCTCAGATTTGGATGCTGCTACCCAACAACTTCTTGCAAGAGGAGCTAGGCTAACAGAGCTTTTAAAACAAGGCCAATATGCTCCTTTATCAGTAGAAGAACAAGTAGTGGTAATATATTCAGGAGTTAAAGGCTTTTTAGATAAAGTAGAAATATCAGATATTGGAAAATTTGAAGAGGCATTGTTAAGTAATTTAAGAGCAGAAAAAAATATACTTGATAATTTACAAAAAAAAGCTGCTTTGGATGATGAAATAGAAAAGTCTATAACA
>CEPK01033173.1_pt1 | contig 17384 bp, 12 predicted proteins | sample 356231 | NCBI WGS metagenome assembly CEPK01 (sample SAMEA2620259, study PRJEB7988) | marine metagenome | biome: marine biome (ENVO:00000447); feature: deep chlorophyll maximum layer (ENVO:xxxxxxxx); material: "saline water (ENVO:00002010), including plankton (ENVO:xxxxxxxx)" | depth 80 m
GCTCTATAAAGTTTTTTCTGGAAATACTCAATATCAGCAAGTTCTCCTAAGTTCTGTCCACCAGGAAGTGTGGTAATTTCTGTTCCTCTACCACCCTCTCTTCTTGGAAGCCAAAAATCTTCCATCATAGACATAAATTTACGATCATCACGTACTTCACCAGTAGATGCATCATAAACCAACTTATTTCTATAACGCATCATAACATCACGAAGATATTGTTCTGCTTTAACTTTAGGTAGATTACCTACATCAATATAGAAAATTCTTCTTTCTGGTGCTCTTGATAATCTGTAGATAACAAGAGAATCCTCAATCATTCTAAGTTGATTGAGTGCCTTAATTGCTTTATGTAAATATGAAAGAACTGTTCCTTTATTTCTATCAACCAATCCAGAATTAACATAAGTGATTGTATCTTTAGCAATCTTCACTCCTTTTTGACCACCTGCTCCCGAAACCATTCCTAATGGATAATTTGGTTTTGGAGAGTATATAAAATATTCTTCTACTTCTGGATAAAAAGTTTTACTCTTTTCATCCATTCTACTTAAATCAACACCATCCTTATTTTTAGGTTTCTTTTCCTGACGAATATATCTCATCTTCATAGGATCAATATATCTCAATTCTTTGATCCCTTCTTCTGGTTTTTTAAGATCAATTACCTTATGATAGTATAATCTACCATCAATATACCAATTTCTAAAGATTTCATGCGATTTTTTATCAAAATCTAGTAACTCTTTAATATATCTGAACTCTTCTCTAATCTTGTCTTTTAATTTATCACTTGCATTTACATTAGATAATTCTATTTCTACAGGAGAATCATATGAATCACTAACTATTGCTTCATTAACAACATCTTCTATAGCATTATCAGATTCTGGGTGAATTGCCATTTCACGATATCTTTTAATAAGATCGTGCTCTGTTCTATATACACCTTCAATATCAACAAATTGACCATAAAATCCAGACGCAATAAAATTATCAACCCCGTCCGCATTGTTAGGCGGTACGGGGGAAACTACAGATTTGGCTACCTTCTCAGAAGCCTCAATTGAAAAACCAAAAAGTTTGGACATTTTATAATAATTTGAACTATTTTACTTATTTATTAGTTAACTGCAGGAGCAACTTCAGTAGATGATTCCTGAATAGCAGATATAGTCCAGTAAAGAACCTGCATTTCTACAGTAAATTCTTCAATAGTATCTGTTGTATCCATTGATAATGGAATTTCAGAAATATTTGTTGGGAATAAACCAACAAAGTTATACCTTCTTAGTATATCACCATTTCGTGAAAGTTGGTTAACATTTGCATCAGCAGTGTAATCTGATGGATTTACCTCACCAGATCCATTGGTTAGTCTGCTAATACCGTTCATCCATTGCTCGAATGCTGTTCTAATTTTGAAATCAGCGTCGTTGAGAACAGTAACTGTCCAACTATCAAATGTTCTTTCTCCAGCAACTTTAAGGATTCTTCCTCTAAAAGGAACATCCACAGGAGTTATATTTGATGCTGGCAGAGCAGCTGCTTTTACCAAAAATGGTACTTTATCTGCAACTCCATTTGTAGCAATTTCTTGTGTTACTGCACTTGGAGAAGAGTCGTTGGACATAAAGGTTAGTGCTTGCCCAGATCCATTTGGAAAGTTTAAAGTAACTTCAAACAGATTGGGTCTTACACCACCACCAGTTAATTGCCCCTTAAATTGTGAGATTGTGCGTAGAGCCATTGTTTTGTGACCTTTCTAAATTTAAACGTTTCCAATAACTTCCGAGAATGAAACACCAGATCTGGTGGCCACAAACGTCAGTCCTATAAAGTTGATGGAACGGGATGGTTTAACATAGATGTCTGCTATGAATTCATTAGCATCAATAATTGCTGCTGTATTGTTGGATTCATCACAGATTAATCTAAATTCTTGAATACCACGCTTGGCTTGAACATCTCTTAAGAAAGGTTCAACAGCATTAACGAATGAATTTCTTGTTAAAGCATCATTGAATTCAAACATAACATCTTTTGCTGCTGCTTTAATTGCATCTTCTAGGAAGATAAACAATCTACGAACGTTAATTCTGTCAAAAGCAGAAGCTTTAGCAAGACCAGTCTTATCACCAAATAGGATAATTCCTGATCCTGGTGAGAACACTACAGGGTTAATTCTGTTTGAATAAAGTGTATCTCTTTGCAGTTTACTTGGATTGTATGCCAATTTAACTGAATTGAGAATTGCACCTCTTTGTGTTCCTGCTGGTGAGAACCAAGGGAAGTTTGTTGAATCATTTCTGGCACAAAGTCCTGCTACGTCTCCATTAAGAGGAACATATCTAAATGTATCAGCAAACCTGTCGTACATATACTTATAACCACTATCGAAAATGGCATAAGATGATGATGGAACTGGTGAATACCAATTAACTACATTAGTAGTAATATCAGCATCAGATTTAACTGCATATTGTCCAGCAACAGTTTCAGTAAGTTGAGTAGTTCTTCCAGGAGAAATAAATGCTAATGCATCTTGTCTTCCTTCAGCAACTGAAATAACTTTACTTGCTAATGCTTGAGAATCTTCTTGAGTTCCAGAAGCACCACCCATTAATAGGAAGTCTACTTCATATTCCTCAGTATTTGCGAAGATATCGTAACCAGTTGATAGATCACCAACAGTAGCATCAAGTGCTCCAGCTGTACTAATTCCAGTTTGACCGTTGTAGTTTGTACCACCTTCTAAAGTCAAAACTGTATTTCCAGAACCACCAAATGTAATTCCAGATGCATTTTGATCCCAAGCAAAATCTCCAACAACATTATAATTGGCTGCTCCAGAAGTGTATGCTGCACCAACTGGTGAAAGATCATTAGTTCCTAATGCAAAGATATATTCTGAATTTTCAGAAATATACTTTCTCCAATAAGAAGTAGCACCTACTGAATACTCAGCATCCTTTGCTTTGGAAAGATTTAAATGCTTTTCAAGAATTGTTTGAGCATTTCCAGTAACATCTCCAGTGTCATCAACTACAACAACACTTACTTCATCGAATCTTGCTCCTCTAGCAGCAGCATATGATGAAGTTCCTGGTTTATCTGCAAGAGAATTCCAAGCAATTGTTTTTCCGTTAGAAAGAGTAATATTTTGTGAATCAAACCAATCTGATACGGTAGAAGAAGCAGTTATGTTTCCAGATTTAGTACCAGTAGCTACTGTAGAAACTCCAATTACTGATCCAGTTTTAAACTCATAAACACCACCTTGTTGGTAATCTACATCAGTTACAGTTCCTGCTGCAGAAACAGTTGAAAGAACTTTAACACTAACTTGTCCACTTCCAACTTCGGTAATCATACCTTTTAGATATGCACCTGTTCCTAGAGAATGTTCTACAAGAGATGTTGATCCACTACCAATAATAACTCTACCATTTAATGATTGAGTAACACCATATCCAACATATTGGTTTAAACCAACTGCATCGTCGAATGCTGTACTAATACCACTAACAATCTGATCTGCTTTGGAGTCAATTACTCCAACTTTAATTCCGTTTGCCCAACCACCTGGATTGCTTGCAACAATCGAAGCAGTTGCTAAAGTATTTTCATCGTATCCATTATTTACATAGTCGTCGTAACTACCAATAGTAACTTGTGAGTAATTACTACCATCAAGACCACCAGAAGCAGCATTCTTAAGATTACTACTATCAGATCTTACAACTTGCAGTGGTCCGCCGTATGCTAGGTATGAAGATGCAACTAACCAAGTTTCGTATTGCTTATCGGTTGCATGTGGATCACCAAAATTATCTAGAAGTCCCTGTTCGTTTGTTACCAGCACAGGTTCATTTACTGGTCCTTTCTCAAATGGTCCCACAATTGCGCCAATCGCAGCTGAAGTCGGATCAACTCTTCCAGCAGTCAGATCGATCTCTTTAACCAAAATTCCAGGCGATGCTAGATTTAGTGGCATCTTTTCGTCTCCGAATTCTCAGATTATTCTGAAATTATTTATTAAAATGACCTTTTACAAATAGTCCCACATATATGAACGGTCTCCATATTCATCTGTATACCATCTATCTCCCTCTTTATCAGTAAAACTTTCCATATTATCAAACCCATCTGAAATAAATCCAAAAGGAGCCATATCTTGTTCTATTTGATTTTTTTGTTCCTCATATATTCTCTTACGAACATCATTATCTGTCATTTCTTTAAAATAATCTTGTGCCACTAACCAAGAAAATATAACTAAGCACATTGCCAAATCATCATTACATCCCTCTTCTGCCTCAAATGAATTATGTTTTTGAGCAAAAGTGGTTAATTCTGAAATAATATCATAATCACAAACAAGTAATTTATCATCTTCTAATAGTGTTTTAAGATTAGAACATCCCAACTTTTTAACTGCTGATGTCATTCTTACACCAAGCATAGATTTCTTTCCACTAAATCCAGCACCAACAACTTGTCCAGATCTACCTCTCATAGAACACATTAAGAGATTGTCATATTCCAAATCAAAATGAAGAATATTTGCTACCTGATCTCCAATATCATTTATTTCTATTAATATGAATGCATTATTATATGCTTTACCTACATCATTAATAATACTAGGAAATAGCATTGGTTTAATTTCATTATTCCTATACTTTGCAACTACACTATACGGAAACTCAGTTATATCATAAACAATAAAAGCAGAATAATCACCACCAATTCCTCTAGCAACATCAACTGTAATTAAATAATTGTGTTCTTGTTCTGGAGATTTGTATATATCCAGTCCTTTATTTCTTTTTACTGGATCTTCATATACAAGAGTTTTTAATTTTGATGGATTTATTAATGTATTAACAGATCCTAAGAATTCACATTCAAACTCAATTTTAAATTGTTGTTCTGAAGTATTAGCAATAGTTTGTTCTCTCCAAGCATCATCTCTACCTGGAACTTCACTCCAATGAACATCGGTTGGTACGTAATCACTCTTACCTTTTTCACTATCATGCCACATACGATAAAAATGATTCATACCTCGTGGGGTTGAAACTATAATAACCTTAGTGGATTGACCAGAAGTAATTGTAGGATATACAGATGCGAAGAAATCATCAGCAATATGATTTGGGATGAATGCAAACTCATCAAGGAATATTACGTTGTAAGATCCACCACGAACAGCAGATGAAGATGTGGAGTTTGCTGATATTTTAGATCCGTTTTCTAATTCTAAAGAACCTTTATTCCATGATATTATACCTTGCTGCATCCATGAAGGTAGATTTTCATATGCAAGTTGCAATCTGCCAAGTAAATCTCTAGCAGTGGATGCCTTGTTCGCCAAAATCGCAATATTGACATTATCATTAAAAACAGCGTAATGTAATAAGTATGACACACATGTTGTAGATTTACCAGTCTGCCTTGGCATTTTACAAATATTAAATCTATTTTCATGGAAGTTTTTAATTAACTTCTCTTGAAAATCATACAAATTAAAAGGAACTAGTCCCTCATCAAGAGAAACAATCTTTATATAATTTCTTGCAAAATAAACAGGATCCTCTTTACACCTAAGAAACTCAACAATTTGTTCCTCGGTAAATTCAATAGGGGTATTAGCCTTTTTTAAATTAGGATTACCAAGATATACATTATCAGACAATACAGGCATGATCAGATTAAGTTAATTGTTCCCATTTAACAGAGGATTTTGTTGTTTTTATTGGTTCTGGTTTAATAATATCAATTACTTGTGCAAACTCTTTTCCATCAGAATTTTCAATTGAAATATATGATTCTCCCATACCTCCTCCACCGTTTCCACCACCATTTCCATTTCCATTAGATCCGTTGCCATTACCATTTTTCTTATTATTGTCATCATCTTGCTCCAAATATCCTCTACCACCTATATGATAACCTTTAGGAATTTTTTTGCAGCACTTATCAGTAAAGCACCAATATTTGCCTTCAGGACATTTTTTAGAAGAAGACTCTTCTATAAATCTTTTAAAACTCTTATCCATTATGGAATAAATTCCTATTTTTTATTATTTAGAAACCCATCCTTAAGCATTTTAGAAAGTTCTGAAGTAGAACCAACAAATAATGCGTTATTAGTTACATTATTATTAGTTGTTTTTTGTTTATCTTCATCTATTTCCTTAACTTTCTTTTGTAGTTCCATTAACTTATCAGTTGTATCAGCAACAGACTTAATAATCTGTCCTGCAACTTCGTATGCTCTTGGACTTGCACTTTCACCAGCAAGTTCCATAATTCCATTAAGAGATTCTTGTCCTTTCTCAATCAAGGAATATAAATTAGCACGAGTATATTGATAATCTTTATCAATATCATCTGGTGCTTTATCAATTGATTTTAAGTTATTATCAACTTCAACTATATCAGTTTCAGTTCCTAATACTTTATTAATACTAGCAAATTTATCAGGCATAACAACATTTAAATATCGGATTGTCTAGTTGGACTAAAATCTGCATTATCTTGGAAGAATGAAGATGTTTCATTAAATCCAAAATCATCTCCAGGAGCAATTAATACATCATCAGCAGTACTGAGTACATTAATTTTAGATCCTTTAATATGCTCTGATTTAATAGTTCTACTATATCCTCTAGTAACAGTAATTTGATTACTTGTTTTCTTATTAATTCTCATTATCTCAGAATCAATAATAATTCTATTACCAACTGAAAATGCGGATGTATCATTGACATCAATTAGTGTTTCTGATGTTGTTAGAGTTTCGTTAATAACTGCTCCTGTAGTATCAGCATCCTTATCATAATCTTTTTGTGCTCTAGGTGTAGCAACATATCTCAATTCTCTATTAGCAGTCTGAAGATTTGTATCTCCATAGTAATCAACCTGAACCTTACGGATTATTCCATCTGTAGTCTCAGCAATTCTACCGAATAGATAAGTTTTTGCAGTAAATTGTAATGTGTAGATTAATGCTCTTCTAGTTGAAAAATCACCTTCATAATCATCAACAAAATTCATACTATCAAGAACTATTGGAATATCTCTTTTTTCTCCAATAGAATCTATTAATTCTACACTAACATTAAATGATGGTTGAAAATATGGTAAAATTTGCTCTATTATTTGTAATGCATCGTCATTTAATTTACACATAATATTCAATTCAAATCCAATATTATATGGAACGGGCATAAAAACTTTCTTTACTTTAGACCCATCATTCTCATCTACTGCCTTAAATGTTTGTGTTACTGATACTTTTCTTGTAGGATCATAAGAAATATTGTTCATCTCAAATGACATTCTTGGTAATGTTATTTGAGTAGCTCTATTTAAATCTTCTTGTTGTTCAAGTCTTGCTAAGAATTTTTGTGATGGACCATAAGCTAATGGAACCTTCATTTCTCCAACAGAACCATCATTTGCATCTGTATGTCTAACCCAGATGTCATTAAATAATGTTCCAAAAGAAACAAGTGTTTTACGAATAATTTGGTGGTAATAATAATTTCCTAGCATTTATCTACGGTGTTCCAAAAGGATTTGATTGAGTAAAATCTAAAATTGCATCTGCTTCAGTTTCAATTTCAGTAGTTTGGTCATATGGATTATATATGTCACCTGTATCAAAGGTGTCAACAGTATATGTTGCAGAAGAAGCAGCACCAACTATTATTTCACCTTCAGCAAATGTTCCTTTAATAGGTGAAACCTTCAATTTCTTAGTTACAGTATCCCAAGATTTAACTCTTGCTTGTGATCCAGTAGTTGATCCATGAACTACTTCATTAGATTGGAATGTTCCTATTCCAGCTATAAGTGGAGGTTCTGCAATAGTTACTGCTGGTGCGGAAGTATAACCAATTCCTGGATTCTCTAATCTTACTGCAGTGACAATGTTTGAAGAAGAAATAACTGTTCTTGCAACAGTTCTTTCTGATGTTCCAGATGATACATTTGGTTCACCAACAGTAATAGTTGGAGCAGAAGCATATCCAGAACCACCACCAGTTACAGTAATAGAAATTACACCTTGGCCTGTAGATTGAATAGAACAAGTTGCAGCCGCACCAGTTCCTCCACCACCACTAAAGAACATCTTAGGAATAGTCGTATACCCATATCCTGCATTTGTTATTAAAATTTCTTTCAGTGAAGTTATTCCACCAAGAGTTGTTAAAATACCAACAGCAGTTGCAGTGCTACCAGATGGAGAAGGTGCAGGTTCAAATGTAATTATTGGTGCAGATGTATATCCAGCACCATCATCATTCATATAAATTTTTCTTACATATCCAGGTTGTCCAGTTGGAGTGATAACTGCTGATGCAGTTGCAGTTGCACCAATTCCAATTAAATTTAATGTAGTAATGAATCCTTCATCTTCAACAAGACTATCAATTGCCTCAATTGATGTATCAATAACCTCATCCTCATATTCAAAGAGTTCACATTTAAGTTGATAGACGTAATTTTTTCCTAACTGATAGAAAGGATCTTCATGCTCTACAAATTTAACTTCAAATAACCTGCTTCCCAATGGAAAATATACTAAATCTCCTTCTCTAGGTCTAGTATCTACTTCTATTTCAGAATCTGATTCGGTTTGTAAAAATGGTACAATAAAATCTTCAAATCTTTCTTTTGATATAGTAAGAGTTAATTCATCCTTTATACTAACTCCAAACTTAGTCATGATGTCTCCTTGACCACCATAACCTTCATAGGTATTTACATATGCCTCTAAAGTATATGAATCATCGAATTTAGAAGATTCAACTTCTGTAAAAATAGTATCTCTATTGACAATCTTTCTTGGAATGTAGGTGACTTCCACACCATACATTTTTAACTGTTCATTAATTAACTCCTGAACTAATTTCTGTTCAGATTGAGTTCCTTGCTGAAAAAAGGGATTTAATGCCATAATCCCTATCCTATTAGATCAAGTGGTGGAAGTTCATATTCAGTAGACATAGATTCCTTTAACTGCTGAAGTTCTCTTTCAGCATCATCATACATTTCTCTACCATTAAGTTCTATTCCACCAGGAAGTTTAACTCCTTTAAACTTAATAAGATTCTGTCCCCATTGTTTTTTAATAAGAGCAGTTAAATACTTTTTAAGGAAACTGTCATTATAAACTCCAGCAAAATTAGCAGGATCTAATGCCCTATAACAATCTAAAACAAAATAATTTCCAACACTTTGTTCTGACCAATTAGTATCAAGATATAACCTATCTTGTCTTTTATTAAATCTTATTTGCTTATCTGGAGTTAAAAGAAAATCAATATCCTCAAGATATGATTTAGTCATTGCATATTGCATCAATTCAACAGAATTGAAGTGATATAAATCATTCAAAAATAATTGATATTTAATACTAAACATTCCACCAGAAATGGAACTGACATCAAATTTAAATATCTTTTCAACACCTATTACTGAATCTGGAACTTGTAAAAAGTTTGAAGTTTCATACCAATTAGTAGTGGTAGTTCCATAACCACTTATACTTGTAGAAGTAGCAGTGGTAGTTACAATACCAACTCCACTAGTTCCTGATGCACTTCCTCTATCAATATCCTCTTGAGTTACTTCATACTTAAGATACATCCTTTCAACACCATCATAGTGTCTCTCTTGGAAATATTGAAGAGCATCATCAACTAGATCATCTAACTGATCATCATCCACATTTATTTCTAATACTGGAGCTCCTAAACGTCTTTTGCAGAAATCAATCAATTCTTGACGTGTTGATGGTTTTGTCATTAATTAACTGATGCCTCTTCTAATTTACCTTCTTTTTGGGATTGTTTTTCATTATATTTTTGCAATTCAATATTCTGTTCAATTAGTTTTTTTCTTTCTTCAGCATATTCTTTTTGTAATGTTTGAACTTTTGCTTCTAAAAGAACATTTTGGTTAGATAAGATTGATAACTTTTGATTGTATATTTGAACCAATACATTAATATCAACTTCACGTTGGTTTTCCATATGTTAAAAAGTTCCCCCGTCAATTGTGGTTGTCCATACAGGAATTCCTGCTGCATTTGTAGTCAATACGTAGTTTGAAGTCGTTATACCAGAAGCAGGTGTTCCAGTAGAAGTCATCTTACCAGTAGAGTCAAAGTATATAGCACCACTAGAAGACCAATCACCACCACTAGCACCTTGATAATAGATACCTTTAATATCTAAAAATCCTCTGACACCTTCAGCAGTATTACCAGTTACAGTAGCATCTGGAATATAAGTCCATGATCTTGCTGGAACATTTGTATTACCACCATTAGCGGATACACCACCTTCATCAATATATCCAAAGAAACCAGTTTTGTTATTACCTGATCCACTTGATGTATTATATGCAAAAGAAAGACCACGATCAGTATTGGTATCATATGCATGAGTAACCGTTACTTGGCTTGTTGTGGTAATTCCAGCAGTAGTTGTTCCAGTAAAAGTAACAACTTTTGTAGTGGTATTATAAGCAGTAACAGTGGTTACACCAGAATTTGGAAGTCCAGATACAGCAATAAGATCTCCAGTGTTAATTCCAACAACAGAATCAACAGTAATAGTAGAAACTCCAGAAGCAACTGGTGCTGTAACAGTTAGTTTACTAGTAACATCACCAAGATGCATTATCGCATCATTTAAAGTTGCATTAGCAGAATTAACAGTTGTTGTAGTACCATCTACCTGAAGACTACCTTTAATAATAACTAAACCATCACTATCTAAACCATCAGGATATGGGTCAATGTATAGTGTATTACCTCCACCAGATCTTGTTGAAATGACATTAGAAGAAATACCAATATTATCAAAATAGAAGTTACCTCCTCCTCCTGCAAATTCAACAGGTGTATTGAATTTCCAACCTGCACCAGTTACTTGAACACGGTCAGTTCCATCTTCATCATATTCAATCTTAGCATCTTTACCATCACCAAAAGTTAAGAATTGATCGTCTGGAATAAGAACTTCACCAGTACCATTAGTTCTTAATATAATATCACCATTCGTATTATTAGATGAAAGAGTATTTGCATCTAATGTTAAATTATCTACAGACCACTGATTAACTCTTGGTAAATTATTTACATTTCCTCCACCACCTGGATTACCAGAAGCACTTCTGTCGAGAATCGGAACAAATCCGTTAGTAACATCTCCAGTATTTGCACCACCTTCAACGGTTCCTGGTGTATTGTTTAAAAGGTCTGTATAATATTCACCACCAATTAATTGTGGATTACTTGAGTTATCTCCAACAAAAAACCTCTGTCCCCTATTTCCTTGAGTACCTGCACCAATAGTATAAGCTAATTCACCATAATTTAGAGACCCTGGTGCGACAGTACCAGTAGATCTTTTAACTCTAATGATACTAGCCATTAGAAGCTACCTCCGTTAATATCTAAATTTTGTGTAGTTCCTGGTGTTAATTCTAACGTTGCATCCCATTTGCTAGTTGCTGCGTTATACACTAGAACCATTCCTGTTTGAAGTGTGCCAGCATTAACGTCACTCAAACCTGCAATAGAAACTGAAGCGTCTCCAGAAAATGCAGAGACTACTTTTAACGCATTTTGTTGGCCAACTTTGACTTTAATATCTGCCATTTAAGTTACATTCAATGAGTATATAAATGTTCCATGTATTGATGGATCAGGATCTAAAATATATTTATAAACTCTTAGAAACTAACTCCTTAAGAAGAGATTTAATTTCATCAATATCGTTCCTCATTCTATCCAATTCCTCTTTCTGACTGTCTTTTTTGCTTTTCATCTTCATATATTGAGCATAAGCATAATCATCTTTATTAATAACTGCTCCAGTTATTTCATCACGATATAAATTTTTATGCCCTTGTATTGGAATCATTATGCCAAAGCAATAACTCTTAAATCTTTGAATTTTGGTGTAAATGCTTCATTAGTTCCATTCATCACTATTTTAATAATAAATCCATCAAATAAATCTACATCATCAGCAGTATATTGATAGTCTAAGAATTCATTTTCATTACTTGCCCTAACAAATACATCAGATGAACCATCATTTAAACTCTTATCAATAACAGTTCTACCTATTTTGAGAGAATCATCTATATTATTGTATCCTGGGAATAATTCATAACTAGAATCAACTTCGCTAGAATCTGATTTAAATAATTTATATAAAACTCTAAAATCACTTGTTGAATGTCTATATGCACTAAAGAGTACTTTTAATGATGTAGCTGGTTGTACTAAATCAATTCTCTTAGAAATATAAACTGAAGAATGAGGATCACCTTCAACTTTATTAACAGTAGAATCTTTTGCATAATCAAATACTGGTTTGTTAAGTCTATTTCTACCAAATACAAATGTAGATGCTTCTGTTAAATCAATAACAGGAGATACATTACTATTAGCAGTTTCCATTCTAACTCCAAGAGTTAAAGATTTACTCTTAGGTAAAGAAGAAAGTTTACTTGATTCATTTACTCTAGAACAAACAATTCTTGGAGAATTTAGTCTATTATTAGTATTAAGACTTATAGATTCAAATCCCAAATCATTAAACGATACTTCAGATCCTGCTGCACTAGTTCCAGAAACAGTTCTTAATGTAGAAGAAATATTTGTTTTATTTGGAACAAGAACATTAAATTGAGGATTAATTTCATTAAATTGAATGTTTTGAGTAGCAATACATTCAGATCCACCTATTGATCCTTCACTAACAAAATTAACCATATTATCACCGTTAGATTTATTAGTAGCTTGAGCTGATGCTGTTCTATCAATTTGAATATGATATGAATCAATTCCCCTTAATGAACTTAAAGTTGCATCACTAGGTAAACTATGTGAATTGTTAATTCTAGTCAAAGACATTCCATTTAATTCATATTTACGAATTAAATCACCAATATTATGATTTCTAACTATAGAGTTATTAATACCTCTATTTCCAGATATACCTGCAAGTGTTGTTGTAGTAACACTGGTATATTTAATTATTTCATCATTAACAACAACATATCCTGGATTAGATCCACTAACAAGAACACCTTCAAAATAATCATATTTTGCAGTATTTGCTGAACCAACGGTTATATCTAAACTAGACCCAACAATATTTGCTTCTATTGCAGTAGCATCAGTATTAGGGAATACTCCACTAATATCTACAGTATTAGTATCTGCTTGCATTCCATGATTATAATGAGAAACTTCTATAACATTTCCAGTATACTCAGGAGTTGGAACATATGGATTACCTAAAACATTAGTTCCAGCTAATGCAACGTTAGTAGTTCCATTAAAGAATGAAATTGGTTGACCATTAGTAAACCATTCTCCTTTAACGTTGTTTAGATATAAAGTATCAACATTAGGTACACTAGAAACTGTAATTCTAGCACCATCACCTTTAGTAACAGCAGAAGTTGTTATACCAAGTACATCACCAGCAACATATCCAGTTCCAGTATTTGCAATAGAAACTGAGAATATCTTATTATTAGCAATAGTTACAATACCAACAGCACCAGATCCATTACCAGATATTGTATAGAATGGAACATTTGTAAAGACTCCATTTGAATATCCAGCACCAACATTAGTTTGAGTAACAACTCCAACATTTCCACCTAATTTTTCAATATAACCATATGCATCGCCTTCCAATACCTTTGTACCAACACTCAAATCAGCACGAAGTGCAGTATTAGCAGAAGCAGAAGAAGTAACAATACCAACAACTAATTTTCTTGGTAATACTTTAACTGGGTTATTAACTAATTTTGGTACATTAGCATCTCTTGTAGTGTAAGTACTACCAATAGAAAGAGTTGGGTTATGGAAATATGCAGTTCCACTACTAGATGTGAAATTAGCTTTATAGAATTTGAATTTCAAATCTTCATTTCTACTTGCAGTCAAAACTGATCCATTTTGTGGTTTATATAAATTTCCACCAACGTATTGATTTGAATAAACTACCTGGTTAGCATTTGGATAGTTTTGTGTAGCAACTGTTGTTTGATTCGCTTCTGCAGACCATACCTTATATTGATCTGATGCTGGAGAAGTTAAAGATAATGAATATTGTGTATTTGGTTCTAAGTATATTGGAGATGGGAATTTAACGTTAGTTGCTGTAGATCCATCAGAAGAAGTCGTAATTCCAACAGGAAGAATTTCTGTTCTAGCAAAATCTTGAACTAATCTTTCTTTAGGTCTTCCACCAACATCAGTTTCTTTAATTGATACAAATAATTTCTCTAGATTATCTTTTCCTGAGAAATAAAGATCAAGTCCAGTAAGGAATCCACCCTCATTATCTGTTCTAAATGTTTGAGATAATGGATCTCTTCTCACAATACCCAATGGTAATACTGATGGAGGTCTTCTAACAACTAAATTCTCAGTATAAACTTCTGAATTTACAATACCAGATTCATGTAATGTTGCTTCAGTAAACGATACTGAAGATGCTGATGAATTTGTAGAACTAGATGAAATCTTAAATGTAGTTGTTCCTCTATTTAATACTACAGGAGGAGTTGGATTTGTTAATGGGTTTCTGATAAACAAGCATCCATTCAAATCACCAACATTATCAGTAATTAATGTTTGTGGTAAAACAGTTGCTTGAGCTAAACTAGTTTCTCCAACCAAATACATTCCAGATGGAGTATAACCATAAAATCTACCATCAGAATCATCTGCTAAAGAATAAGTGTCAACATTTAAAACCGATGCTGAAGAAGAATATGCACTTATTGTCAAAGATGCTGAATATGGGTTTGCAGCATAAGTGGTTGTAGGATTATTATATGGTCCTGATTTATGACTTGAATCTGCTATTCTAAATGATGTAACTTTTTTATCATTTATATAACCACTAACTGTTTCTCCTGCTTGGAAGAGACCAGAAACCATAGTAATCTGAAGAAGTTTTGGAATGATATCAATATTAGCATTACCACTTAGGAATGAATAATATGAAGTTCCTGGTTGTAACCCACTTGCTCTAAATTCAATATTTCTCGATCTTAATTTATTTGATGGGGTTGTACTGGTAATTAAATTATTAATATAAGATTCTTCCCACTTACTTTGAGATCGTGTAATAACTCCATTTTGATTATTAAGTGTTCTAACCCAAGTATCGGAAGATGGTGTTAATTTAACTACCCCATTGAAATTAGCAACACCAAAAGGATTAACTTCCTGTTGCTTGGTTGCAAAATTTTGCTGAAGATTTGTCCATTCAACAGTCTCATAATTTAGTGTAACTAAATCACCAGTTTTCCTAACATTAGAATCAAGAAGACTTAAATCTGAACTGAAATCTGCAGAATCTGAATTAATTGCTTGATCTAAAGAAACTCTTGATTTTAATGAATAGAATGAAACATCGGATTTTAATTCTTTCAATTCTTTATCAACTGTAACTTTAGAATCTGGATTTTCAACATCAATAAAATTAGTATTTTTAAAATCATCTACAAAGAAACCAGATTTAAACCTACTTAATCCATCCACATCTTGAATTTGTAATGATTTAGTATCTAATTCTAAAATAGTCAAAGAAGTTAAATTCTCTACATTTTCTAATCTATCCTCTAACTTTCTAATATCTCTCATAGTATATCTCTTATTGTCAACAAGAGATACTTCAACATCTTCAGTATTATAGAGATAAGCTGGCATATGAAGAGTTGCCAAATCCATTGAACTTTCAATGGAAGATGGTGCTTTTGGATTTATGGATGATACTCCTTCTAATATCTGAAGTTCTCCAGTAGAATCCAAAACTAATTTATCAATTCTAGGTAAATAATAAGAATATCCAACAAATGAGCTAGCATTTGGTGAAACAACTAAAGATGGATTATTTCCAGATGATGAAAAATTTCTACTTGCAAAATGGAAAGGTGATGTAACAGTTGAACTAAATTCAGCAACTCTTGGTCTAAAATCAAGAATATCTGATGATCTACCATTTCTTAATACTGGTAGATCATTTTTATATCTTTCTTTATCATAACTGTCGACAGTATATACATCACCACTATCAGTTGCTGGTACAGTATAATAATCAAATATTATCAGAAGTTTTCTGGAAGGGATAGAAGCACCTGATTTTCTAACAATTCTAGAATAATCATAATATTGTTCTCTTTGTCCCTTATCTAAAGTAAAATCTTGAGTTTTATCAGTATATGATCCTTTAGTTATTGCTGAAATTGCCCCTCGAATAGAAGATTCTCTGAAATTAACCGTTTCATTCAAAGCAAACTTATTAGCATTTAAATATACAAACTCAATTTCATTTGAAGAAGATCTAGTAACAATTTGCCCAACTGCCCCAGAAGAAGCACCTATAATTTTTTCACCAAGAATGGATTGAGTATCTAAATTAAGACCAGATGAGAAAGATAATTTATCTAATACAACTGTACTAGTATTTAAAGATTCATATACAGCTACTAAATTTACAGCATCAGGAACATTTAATGATATTTCTCTATCTTCGAGTCTTAAACCATAAAAATCATTTACAGTTGTTCCAGAAATAGCACTTGATATTCCAGATCTTGTAAATGTAATTTCTTTTTTACTACTCCTATTAAATAATTTTTTCTTATTAGTAATAGAATTTTTCTTAATTGTAGTATTAATTCTAACGTCAGTTGATGGAGTTAATCCAGTAAATTTTACAGTATTAAAATTATTTTCAAAAGTAACTTGATCTGATGTTAAATCTTCAACATTACCATTTTCATAAAAGACACTATATCTTTCTGCATCATATGTTTCAAAATAAGCACTAGAAATTCCTGCAATATCCGATATACTAACTGACACTTCACCCTTAGTATCGGTTGCAAATTGAGGACTTTTAGTTGCCTGAACAAATGAATTAAGATTTGATCCAGATAGATCTACAGTAGATATATTATCTTCTTCTATTTTAGTATATAAAGATGCTTTGTCACCACCTTTAAGTGATGGAACTGCAATTCTGAATGATCCTTCAAATCCTGCAACTCCTGCAGCAGGAAGTGTTCCATTATAAACATTTGTTACATTATCTTGAGCAACAAGATTCATTGTCAAACCATCAGATGCGACACTATCAACTCTTAGGATATTAGGATTAGTATTAGCTGCTACATGATAATGGATAATAGTATCACTTCTAATACCACTAAAACTTCTTCCAGTACATGTTGCAACTCCTGAATTTGTAATTTTAATTGTATCATCTACACTAAATCCAGTTGGAACCTTAAGATCAAGAACAGTATCAGCA
>CEPK01009071.1_pt1 | contig 17328 bp, 22 predicted proteins | sample 356231 | NCBI WGS metagenome assembly CEPK01 (sample SAMEA2620259, study PRJEB7988) | marine metagenome | biome: marine biome (ENVO:00000447); feature: deep chlorophyll maximum layer (ENVO:xxxxxxxx); material: "saline water (ENVO:00002010), including plankton (ENVO:xxxxxxxx)" | depth 80 m
CTGTTTCGCAAGGCATCAACCATTACGGTTGGTGCCTTATTTTTTTTTTAATAGGTAGAGTTGTAGAAACGAATTGATACCCACAAGGGTGTTAGAAATAGACAGTCGGGGCGAAAGCGGATGACTGTCGCCGAAAAGGTCTGCAAGCCGTAAGACGCCCACTTGCATATTTCGAACACCCACTCTCAATAAAGAGGCGGAGAAGGGGAATACGCCCGATTCGTTAGACTGCAACTAGACCCGCCGACTGGGGCTGCAAATACCATTTAACAGCATGAAGCTAGTAGGTTCGTCCGAACGCGAGGTATTGCATGACGGCTTGGGCGGAATCCCAAGAAGGTCTGACCAGCCTTTGTAAGTGGTTTTAGATACGCATATTCCTGTGGTGTAACCAGGGATAAGGTAGTTAGTAGGCTTAGTCCGAAAGCCCTTTGAATATCATACCGACCTCATCCGTCGGGGATCTAGGTTCAAATCCTAGCGGGAATACCATTAGTGTAGGTCTTATGACTGAACAACGAGGCGTTATTGCACGCCTACAACCGAAAGGAGAGACTAATGGGCAATATGCAAATTATAGATGACTAAACAAACAAAGATGATGATGGCAACAACTTACATGACCGCAATAATGATCGCAATGATCAGTATCGTTATGGTGGCGATTGTAGGTTAGCGCCTATAGTATGAGTAAATATATCGTAACAGCATTTGAAAACAAGAGCAACCGACCTGGAAAAGAACGCCAGGTTGCAATTGATTTGAAGCAAATTACCGACATGAACCCGATGATTGGTGCCTGTGAACGCGAAGGTGTAGACGGCGTAGTAATTCTTGTCTCTGGCAAGAAGAATACGAGGTATGCATACTTTGTGATCTTAGACACCTTTGTCGAGTTTATCGCTTGGGACATGGGCTTGGATTTCGATTGAGGCTCTTGCGTAACGCCCCTACGGAGTGGGGATCGAGGAAACCGAAGCACAACCACGCTGGCAAGCGGTAACAATATGTCTAGAGGAGATAAATATGGAAACAGAAATTATGAACTACACACCGCACGCAATTAACTTGATGGAAGGAGACGAGCTAATAACTCAGATCCCAAAGACAGGTATGGTTATCCGTGCTGTGCGACAGAGCATAGTCGATCGAAAGATCACCGTAAACGGAAACGATTTCGAGGTTAGGAAAGTTCGCTTTAGTGAGCCGATCCTAGTTAATACGCTAGACCAAAACAAGGAACTACCCTTGCCACCAGTGCAAGAAGGTGTCCTTATGGCGGTCTCGGCTATTGCTGGGAGCGCGCTGATGATGGCGGGTCGAACTGACTTTGTTATTGTCGATGGAACGGTAAGAAATGATGACGGCATGATCATCGGGGCCACTGGCTTCGCTGACATGACCGAGTGATTCACTTCTGACTGCTTTGTCCGTAACGCCCCTACGGAGTGGGGATCGAGGAAACCGAAGCACAACCACGCTCGCAAGCGGTAAAAATATGCATAGATGAAACAAGTAATAATTGTAAGAGGAATCCCTGGCTCAGGGAAAAGCACACTAGTTAAGGAAAACTACGCAGACGCAACTGTCTGTTCAGCCGATAACTACTTCGAGGAAGTAGCCGCGCTGAACGGCACGGACTATCTGACTGAGTTTAAGCCCTGGTTAGTAGGAAGAGCACACCAGCATTGCTGGGAATCTTTCATCCATGCGCTCTGCGTTATGGGGGAAGAAACAATCGTCGTTGATAATACTAATATCCACGAGTGGGAGTATTCAAACTACTCCTTCTTGGCGGAGATTAATGATTACAACGTCGAGGTCATAAGCATTCCCGCCACTGAAACTGCGGAGACATACCATGAGCGCAATACTCATGGTGTGCCTTTGGAGGTTATTCAGAGGATGATGAATGAGTATGAGTATGAATGAAAATAGCAAAAGTCGTCCACGGGGCGCACTAGATAGGAGAAGATTGCCACGACGTAGAATCACGCGTCGCTAAAATGGGGCAATCGGGCTATGGGAACATAGGCCCTTAACAGCAGGCGGTAGCTGGTTATAAAAAAAATAGATGGATAATGAAAACGTATTCGTCGCCCACCACGGTTTATGTCCCCTTCGGGGGACAAGCAACAAAGTGGTCGTCATCCCCCGTTAGGGAAGGATGAGTTGGGTGACGATCGGCCCATTGAGGGTGGCATGCGATAAGTAGCGAATGCGAAAGTCGTTGGAGGTATTGTTATGGTAGTAAGACTCGTGCCGAGTCGAGCTATCGTATATTTACGCCGAATGTCGGGTGGTAGTCCACCACGGAAAACAGAGACTACCGGCACATGGTTAGAGGCGCTGCGGAAGGGATTAAGCGCTGCATAAAATAGACCCAAGATCTTTCACCGCAAGTTGAAAGGCAACCGCGACTACAACTACGATTGTGACGGGAGTAGGGAACTACTTCAGATGAGTAAAAGATATGATAATAGTTCATCACCTAGACTAATACACGAAAAGTGTATGCAGGTGGTAAACTGCACATATGATTATTATCACAAGCACGGCAAGTGGCCGTCTACTGGTGATTTAGCTGCTAACTACTTAGGTGTAAGATCTAATAGGCACACCGAAAGCAGCTCTACTTGGTGGTGGCATTGGCGAAATGAAGCCATAGCAAGAGGACTCCTTACCGAAGGTCAAGGAGTAACCGATAAAAACATCAAAAAGATAATTGCTAGAAAACTAAATCACCCCCGCTTGGGCTGGTGATTACTTAGATGAGTAATAAAATCAAAGCAAAGAACAAGGCTGGTCGAGCGAATAAGCGAGGCGAAGTTAGAAAGCAACTTGGCAAATGGGGCAAAAGAAGCATGTTATCGAAAGGTGACGGTGGATATAGACCTAAGCCCAAGAAGCCGAAAATGAAGCCTAATGCATATCAAGAGCGTAAACAGAAGCGAAAGCAGACGAAAACTTTTGATACGCTGGGCAGCTTGTTTAGCTGAGGCCCTTGAGAAGGGTAGTAGGGTTAGCAACCTACTGGGTGAGGAAACCCGCTTTAAGCGGGAGCGACAGCCACATAACTCAATGTCGCACTAGATGGAAGTAAAAATTATTAAAGCAAAGAATCCCGACTGTAAGTTAGGAGGGCCTAACTGCAACGGGAGAATAGAAACCTACTTTGGTGTTCTAAAGATTCCTTGCTGTTATCCCTGCGCTAACGATGCGTCGGATAGGTTTACTTTTATGGGGTCGATATAATGTGCGGCGCCATACCAACAAAATGTGAAACCGAAGGGTGTAACTTCTACGTTCGCGTAGGAAAATGCCCGATTTGTGGTCAGTAACCACATCTTAGATGAGTATTAAGAAATTAAATAATGTTCAACTCGTAAGAGAATACGAGAAACTAGTAGATCAACGAAAGGAATTGAATCGCCAAATTAAACACGCGAGAGAAGCCTTAGAAGATCGAATCGTGAAAAGCGAATGTAAACAAATAACTACGCCTACAAAGCGTATAACAATTCAATACATTGCTGGAGATCGAATGAAGCCAATTAAGGAATTGGAATCAGAGTTTGGAGAAGAGTGGGTGGATGAACACCGACGAAGGCTCCAGAAAACTGTTGAGTCCAAGAAACTTAAAATCGAGCCTCTAGAATAGGCTCTTTAGAGAAGAGAAGCCCGAATAGGGTTGCACTAAAGTTAGTAGCGAATGCGAAAGCGAGCGACCAACCGCGCGGGTGAGACAGCGGGGAAATGAGCACGAAGTAACATGGGGTAAATGTTACAGGCGATCTGACTTTGGAGGCGATGAGAGCGCTAACAAACGAAATCTTAACATTGGTAGGCAATACGCACCGAAGAAAAGGAAAGCGTGTTGTCTCCTAGTGTTCCCTAGACAATAATAAAAGAGGCAATAGAAGTGAGAGAAATGGTAAAGAAAGTAATTGTAAAGATTATTAGCGCAAAGGATAAACTAAAGGAAAAGGAGCAGGAGACCGAGGAGGTTGAGGATAAGCTCCTTATCCCTATGTGCGCCTAGCGCTGATGAGGGGCTATTAAGCCCCGTCAGATGGGAGAAAATAACTGCCGCAAATGCGGATATGAAGAACTACGGATACAAACCGTAAGTAGTGGGACTAAGTATGAAACTTGTATGAAATGCGGTTTTACTTACCCACAAAAAAGACTTGGGCTTTGATGCCCTTTAGAGGAGAATTACATGAGTAACGAAACACATATGAATATTGTGGCGGCTATTATGTTCGCTACAGGAAAAGCAACGTCGATTAAACAAGCAGTCCATATGGCTGCACAAATCGATGAGTCAGTAACAGCAAGATTGGCAAAGGACGCCCCTCCGTGGGTGAAGAGTGCCAACGAGGTTTTGAGCGAAAGCAATAAGCCTTCTGGCGATAACGAAGAGGAGTGAAACACCTCCCTTCTTTTAGATGGATAAAGAAATTGAATTAAAGATAGTTGAACTAAGTAATAGTGTAAAGGTGATAAACTTAATACCATCGCCTATTCACTTTGAAGACGGAACAATAGTTCCACCAACTTACTTTAGACCACGATTAAGCACTCTAAAGAGAGTGACTGATCCACCAAATGCCGACACTTGGCGCAGTAGCGCTACAGCAAAAGCAAACTATGTGGATCTAATAAAAGCAGACACAGTTCCCAGAGTAGAAGATTTGGAATGGCTAAAGGAAAACATCCCTAGCGATGTGCTAATACTTTGTAAAAGAGCAACAGCACTAGTTTATGGGTTTCCTTGTGTTACACCAAACTATTCTAGAAGAATTGACGATGAGACGATAGCACATGCTATCGATTCGTTTCTCTGGGCAAGTGAGTAAATACCGGTATAACAGGATAAGTTACCGATACCGGTATAACTATGCACGAATAAGTAATGAGGAAGAAGGGAGCATTAAGAAAACAAAATCTTGATGCTCCCTCTTTTTTTTAGTATGAGGAAGGGTTCCTTAAGGGAATCAGATAACTATCGGGTAAGGGGATGAGTTATCACAGGTAGGGGTTAAACTACTGGAAGGCCGCACTTCGGTGTGGAGTCTACTTTCTGGGTGACAGAATAAGGAGGGGTGATTAGCCCTTCTAATGTGCATTACAAGCAACGTGTTGTTGCAGATTCGGGCTAACTGGTTCGATGATTAGATGACGGTCTTTTGTAATGGCGAACCTTGTCGTAAAGGTAAGATGCGGGTATACATAAGCCCCGTCCCTTCCCAGAATAGGTGGAGTAGGCATCGCTGAAACACTGATGACGCACTAGCGTCCCGACTACAGGCTAGACACCTGCGGGCAGAAAGCGTTCATCGGGGTGATGGAATAACGGAATACGAAAGTCCGTAACATATTGCATATCTGTCGTGGACAACCGAGGCGATTAACACTCGTGAGGTTGGTTTAACAAACTATGTAAGTTGAGTCGCAAGGTATCTAGATTATGCACAATAATGTAGCTAGTCCGGCTCTTGGAACACGAAATGGTAGGAGGGAAACCTCCGGGATCGCCAGTCTGTTCCTCCCACCCCGATTAGGTAGAGAATGTTATGCTTGCATAACATATTTTATCCGACTCAAGTTTACTTGAGGCGCATATTAGATAGAGAAACATAACTAACTACTTAGTAAGTTATGGGTTTCTATCCGAATCCTAGTGATGCTTGCATCACAAAGAGGGGAAGTAGTATGATTGACTAAAAGGGCCATGTGAATCATTTAATGACGATCATGGCCCTTTTTTTCATAGATAGTGAAACGCATCGTAACGTAAGTCGCCGGACTATCCTAGTAGGGTATCCACAGTTACGATGAGGTTTGGGCGACGAAGTGGGGATCGCGTTGATAGGGAGGTTTCGCAACTGAACTTGAGACGACCAAGCTAAGTCCTACCAGTAGGGCTGGACGCTTGGGTATCCTACACCTAGAAGGAGGAAACAAAATGGCGAAAGCAAAGAAAGAAGTTTCATATGCGGAAGGACTTCGTAAACTAAAACAGGCATGGAACAATGAACCTGTTGTGTTTATCGGAGGAATCCCACTTAATCATAATGTATGTTATAATGACTAATACTATAGAGTATAGTCTATTAGGTATATTATGCCTTTAGAAGGAGGAATATTATGAGTAATAATAAGAAAACTAATAACAAAAGAACGCACACGAAGAAAGCTAACATCGATAAGCGAATCTTGGCGCAAGCCATGAAGCACGGTGAAGTAACCCGAAATAGTGGGTTGCATAACCTGGTCATTCACGACCAGACAAAACACCGAACATTTACCGATGCAGGCAAGATGCCTAGAAGCCGAACTCGTGACGGACAAAAAATGGAGTTCGAATGTTTCGTAAAGAAGCGTTCAACTGCCGGCCCAACAGAAGCAACTCTAATGATGAGAACTATTGCATCTGTATTGGACAGAGAAACTGTTATCAGTATTTTGACGGAAGCACCTGAGTTCGTTGTGAACCCAGAAATGACGCTATCCGTCTCAAGACAATTGATGGAAGATGGATTAATCACACAAACAATGGTTGATGAAATCCTAGACACAAGACATCCTGCATGGAGTCAGTTAGACTGGAAGGAAGATACTGACTTGGAGGGTGACTTTATTACTGCATTCCTAGCAGATCCACAAAATAAGGGCGCAACTAGAGCAGAGGCGGTAGCCGAGTTCAAGACAAAGCCTAGAGATCTGTATCGAAAAGAGGGTAAGGTTACAGTTAGTGTAAGAACTGACAGAGGCAAGAAAGATTACAAAATGGAAATCGCTTGTGAAAAGGTAACAATGGACAAAGGACGATACTTTATCGCTCTAGCCAAAGACTGCTCACCATTCAGAACAGGATGGTTGAAGTTGCATGGCTGGAGAAACAAGTCTCGCCAAATCGAGGGTCGCGCACGCGACCACCGAAGCGTTCCTAAAACAACACCTGCTTTCGTTAAGGAAGAAAAGGAAAAGACTACTTTGGGAGATGCGATTATGTCGCAGAACCCAGGAGCAAGTTCTATCATAGACGCCCTGAAAAGTGGCGCAACATTCACCAACAACAGCTGGTGAAGATAACAGTATACCGCTGTGCTAGGGGGTTCGCCCCCTAGCATGGCACACTTAGTTAGAGATTAACAACACACCGAGAGGCTGCATGATTGCGTAAAAAACAATCATGTGGCCTCTTTTTTTTTGTCTAAGTTTATTAAACGTGAACTTATGGCACTATTAGAAGGAGGAAAAGCATGTCTCATTATGTAAATGCAAAAACCGAGTTTTTGGTAGAAAACAAGTCCTGTTTATTGGACGCATTGAAAGAACGCTTTCCAGATGCAACAATTCTGGAAAACGCAAAAGTCAGAGGATATCGCGGTATGACCGCGCCTACGGCAGATATTGTCGTAAGGTTCCGAGACCCAAACCTTGAGCAACAAGGTTACTATGACCTGGGATTCGTTAAGGATCGAACGGGTGAAAAGTATGAAGCTGTTGCCGAGTGGGGCTATCGTCAAGGTAGCTATGGAGTCTGCGGATATAACGAAGTCCTTGCTGGCTGTAACAATGCGGGCGCTAAAGGCGTCATGGAAGGACTAATGACTCCATATGTAAAATCGGCAGTCAAGAAACAGCTTAAATCGAACCCTGCGCTAGCAGGTTACCAAATGGGTAAAGTTAGCGACAAGGAAACTGAAATGAACGGTAAGAAAAAGAAAGTGAAACACATTTCTATTACCGGTGGAAGTTCTGGGGGGTATGGTTACTAATGGCTAAAATTGATATTTACTTTGACCCCGAAACTGGGGATATTAAAGTTGAAGTCGATGGAGCAGGGGCAGACTGTGTTGATCTTACCGCAGGTCTTGAGAAACTGCTAGGTATCCAAGCGGATGCAAAGCGAAACCTCAAGCCTGAGTTCTACGAAGGTGGAAAGGGTAAGAAGCGAACAGAGTCCCTACGACGCGGTTGAAATAACACCGCTATTTAGAACAGAGTATTATGAGCGTTGCTACATCTGAGCCTAACGGCTATGACGAAGCACGCCTAAACAGCATTCAAACGCACTAAATACGCACGAAGAACTACAGAAAGCTACGCTTACTGTTGATCTTCAAGAATTGGCAGAGATGATCTCATGCCTTATTATGCGTGCACCTCAGAGAGGTGAGTAAAATCTCTACTAGAAGACAAGGTCTCATCGTAACGTTAAGCTGCGGACGAGACGGTCACCAAGTAGAAAGATTTCTGGACGAAAAATGCTTTTGGAAACTACACCTGGTAGGTAAAATCGACGACTAAGTAACCGAGCTAAACGAGAAGTTACTTCTTCGGTCGTGGATCCAGGGAGAAGAGCACACAACTGGTGTGTAGACAGTGACGGAGAAAAATATTTTTCCAGCACGGATAAAACTCCTTTTGGATGTATACCTGGAAGGCCCGCGGACGACGTCGGAAGAGTGTAAACACCCTTACCGTAGTCACATAAAAGTGAAAACGTTGGACTGCGAGCCTGTTACAGGTCTACCACTATTTAGATTGGTATCCGGATTAACTAAAAGGGCACCTTCCGACATCGATGTCGTAAGAGACTTTTAGCAAAATTAATACAGGATTAAGGTCTAATTATGCATGCAGGAGAGTATTAAATCTCCTGAGATTCGAAGTTAAAGACGACGATTATGCAAGAAAGGTGGACGCACGCTGTCCAGGATAGCATGCATTAATTTGAGCGAGGGGACTAAGTTCCCCTAATAAAACCAAATTAAGTCACCAATTTCCAAAGTCTTTGGTATAGTCTACACTCGTGTGGGCAGCCAAAAGTCATCAGAGCAATGGTAACCTTCCCAGATTAGAGGTGTTACCGACGTGTAGGACGGGCGTTTTTGCGCCTCAAATACAATAAGAAAGTGATTTTGAACAACATGTTATGGTGTGTCGCTACTTTAAGTGACGCTACGGATGGTATTAGTTCCCCACGCCCTTGTTAAGACAGGGTATGAACAACTAGTTACCCCACCATATCCCATAAATCTGTTCGTAGGAGAGTAATAAAAATGGAAGAATTAACAAACACAATCCATGCCTGTATCGCAGCTAACGTGCCCGCCGTGGCACTAAGCACTACTGAAACCGATACAGTGATCCAAGAAATTGTGGAATATGCTGCAAAGTATACCCACAAGCTCAAAGGTCAGCGCAAGCGACGCCGAGTTTTGGTCTGGCGTGAATCAGTAGGCTTTGAGGAATACGGTGTATTCACTAAAGTCGATGGTGTAAAATCCCCCGTAGAGATTCTTGATAGTAGCGTTAGTAACACTACTGTTGAAAGAATCGAAGATCCCGCTCGTAACAGAGGGGACGGGAAGAAAAGTTACATCACATACGAACCAGAGGATATGATGCCAATGGCAACTATCCCGTTTGCCCTCGATTTCATCGAGGAGTATAACGCCAAAGAAGAAGGCCGTGGAGCTATCTTTGTGTTAAGAGATTGGCACCGTTACATTGATCTGGAAGGATCAGGAATGGCTGCACATCATGTGGATCGACAACTACATATCTTTGAAGACCTTATTAATGGTGGAGAAAAGACAGTTGTTATGCTATCCCCAAATCGCTGGAATGCAGATAACATTCCAGTTGAATTGAATCAGCATATTTACAATATGCGATTCCCGATGCCTGAAAAGGCGGAGAGAATGGTTAGAGTTAATGGGTTCGTCAGCAGTCTTAAGGCTACTGGTGAGTTCCCCATTGTAAACTCTATGAGTGATGGTGAGGTTGAAAGCGTTGTAGATGCAACAGCGGGTCTAACCCGCACGCAAATGAACAACGTGCTATGTATGGCTCTTGTGCACAACAAGGGTCTAGATGTAGACTATATCCTCAACGAGAAGCGCAAACTAGTCGAGCAAGCAGGGTTCCAAATGACCCGACCGCTTGACGGTTTCGAAAAGATTGGTGGTCTAAACCCGTTGAAAGACTGGGCTAAGAGACTACGCAAGCGTTTCACTAAGGCAGCAAGAGATTATGGATTCCCACGATACCCTCGTGGTTTACTAATGGCCGGTGTTCCTGGTTGTGGTAAGTCCGCTATCTCTAAGGCACTCGCTAATGAATGGAATATGAACTTACTTACGGTTCAGGCTACGGATCTGAAAGGGTCTTTGGTCGGAGAATCGGAAGCCAAAGTTCATCGCCTTCTTGAGACTGCTAAAGCAGCAGCTCCGATTATCGTCTTTGTTGATGAAGCGGAGAAGTTGCTTGGTAAGTCAGAAGGTATCCATGATGGCGGGGCGCACGACGCTGTGCTGGGACAATTCCTGTCTTTTATGCAGGAAGACGACTCCGGTGTATTTTTCGTCTTTACGGCGAATAACATGGAGAAGTTTGCCCCAGAACTAGTGGACAGATTTGAAGGAAGATTCTTTATTGATCTTCCTAGCGCTGATGAGAGAAGAGAGATTCTTAGAATCCACTTGACTCTCAGAAAACAGGATATTGAGAAATACGATATGGACGAACTCGTAAGAGCGTGCAAGGATTTCTCAGGTCGTAACATTGAGGATTCGATCGAGGAAGCAATGGGAGTTGCTTTCAATGAAGATCGACCTCTAGAAATGGACGACTTACTATCAACATTCGCTCTCGTCGTTCCTACTTCTAAAACGAAGAAGAACGAAATCGAGACAATGCGTTCCTATGTCGATAATGGGCTTATGCGACAGGCTAATTACCTGCCAGAGCTTGATTCCGACGAAGAGGGAGACGCAGGGGCTAGAGATTTCCTGTGAGAACAAATCTCATTTTAGAGGAGTAAAAATGTTTGTAAGAAAAGACCCGTTCAAAGGACGGAGAAGAAAACAGATGAAAGAAGATACTATTCTAGAGATGGAAGACTATTGTTCTATCCTACTATATGCTAGATATGTTAGAGAGGCTGATGGAGACTTGTCTAAACTTAATACTAAACTTATACCGTTCATTAGACGCGGTGGAATGGCTTCTATGCCAGAAGAAGTTTGTGAAGAGTTTGACGAGATACTCCAAAAGGTCTTGAAAACAATAGAAGTTATCGATGTGGATCCAGAGGGATTCTTCGATAAACTAGCATTGGGTGATGTAGACCCGATTGGTGAAGTTGTAAGTTCACCAGAAGTTAAGCAAGCATTGGGTAACCATATGATGCGAAAACTAAGAATAACGGATAGACTAACTGGAGACGCCGCTTATGAAAAGACGAAAGAACTCATGCCTAAAATAGAGGGAGAGTTAAGTCAATTTATCGGCCAATTCATGTTTAATGGTATCTACGACTTAGCACAGGAGGCCAAGAATATTGGTATTCCTCTGCAACAAGTTAGTAAGGTTTTGGAACCTAAAGTTACGCGACTAACGAGAAAAGGCATTGGTGTAGAAACCTTTGTCGATCACGACGCGATTGAAACTTTGAGTAAAGAAGTTAAGACTAACAAAGACAACGACCGCTATGATATAATGCATGGCTAGGTGGTTTTTAGATGGCTAAAATATCAATTGAAATTAATGATACTAATTTTGATATTGGGGCATTCGTCAGTGCCTTTGCTAGAAGTAGCAAAGTAACTGTGAATATCTTCACTAGTGAAGATGAAATCAAACAAAGTGATAACTTATCTATCGGTAAGGAAGGAGAGATAGTTATTGAGGATGCGCTGCCGGAACTAACTGAGCAGCAATTGTTGAACAAGTTGGCTAAGATGCCAAACAAGTCAATGGAGCAGACTCTTTATGCTGAAAAGCTCTACAAAGAAAATAAAATCACTTGGATTAAAATTGGCAAGGCGCTAGGAATTAGAGGGGACTCTATTTATCGACGCGTTCAAGCCGTTCACAAGAAACTAGACGAAAAGGGCAGAGGAGGAAAGAAGAACCCAACTATGGGTTCTGCTACAAAGGTAAAGAAGGCTAAACCAAAGCCTAAACCTAAGAAGCCCGACGTTCCAAGTTTAAGCGAGAAGGATATTATCGAGACAGTATATGCCGTAATTAGAGGCGATACTAAGGGGATGCATTTCTCCACTCGCATATCCAGTGTCTTGATTGACTCCTATTCGGAGAAATACGAGAACAACAAGAAACTAGTGGACTTTAAGTCCAGCATCAATAGCAGAATTGACGACGCTATGAACAAGATTGCTCTTGTTCTTGGCCCAACTGCTTGTATGGTATCTCAAAGTAGAGACCATGCGGGTAACAAAACTGTTCAGCTAATGGTGTATACTAAGAACATACCAACGCATGTGGCTCTAACAAAAGAGCTAAAGAAGTTGGGTTTGTTATGAACTAGTTTAACTTAGAAGAGTAGTTTATCCAAAGTCAAATAAACATCGGCTTACATTTGTGGAAGGATGTATCCAGAAACAACAAAAGATGGGTGGATAGACGAAATGATTGGGAAGTTACAACATGGTATGTATTGGCATATCCCTAGTTGTAATACTGTATTGCGAATGGATAAAGAAAACCGCCGTTTAGTTATCATCAAAGGTGATAGCAAAAATAGCGAACTGAGATCCTTATCTGTTCAGTTACAGTCCGTGGGATACGGCCTAATTAAAAGGGACGAAGAAGATAAAGTAAACTACTATACTTGTTAGTCCCTGCTTTAGATGGAAAGAAAAATATTTTCAATAGCACCTAGTTTCAACTGTTCGCTCAGTTGTAAGGGTTGCTACTTAACAACGGGGGTTACGCGAGAGATGCGTGACCTCACTAAAGATGATTATTATTGGGGTCGCGCTATGGAGGAAGCAGTTAAGGCTGGTTATCGTGAGTTTGCGATAACTCTTAATCCGTTTCCTGGCGCAATCGAGCATACTACTAAACTAGCAATAATGGCTAAGAAAAGAGGATTTGAAGTTGTGAATGTTACAACCGTCTGGAAAGGCGTGTTTGAAGATGCAGCAATAAAACCGCTTTTACCGCACATTGATATTGTTAGTATGTCGGTAGATGATATGCGATGTAAAGACCCCGAAGAAATGTGGAGCCAAGTTGATGTAGCTTGGGGATATGTTCGCCAAGAGCACCCACATGTTCACTTTAATATCAATTTACTTTGGACACCTACGGTGTTCCAATGGGCCGAAGAAGGCCAATTCGACTACGCTTTTGGTGCCTTTAATTATGGCAACAGAGAAAAATGGTCGATTCAACACTTAATTTACAAACCACTATCAATCTACGAAAGTGTAGAATGGTTTTGGGAAAAATACAATTGGATTATGGAAAACAAGCCCGACATTAAGATATGTGGGGACGGCGACCGTTTCATTGGAGATGTAGCATTGAACAATATGTTAGGCATGAATGCATGTCCTGGCGAAAATATGTTTGATGTAGATCCAATGGGATTCGTTCGTAAATGTCCAGAAAATCCAATTGCTTACGATGTTACTAACATAGAGAAGCTGAAAGGCATGCTCTATAGTGGCATACCCAACTGTGGAGAAAGTAAGTGTAACTGTATCACACCCGTGTGATCTTTTAGATGGAGAGGATACCACATAGAGTAGAAATTATGCATAAGCGCGGACGATACGCCGTTCATGTGTATAATATCGAACAAGAAGAAATAGATGTTTTTAATTATGGGTCAGACCTACTAGGTGCGCTTATTAGAGCACAAAAGATACAGGATAGGGAGTGCAATCCCCCAACGCCCTGTGTTAGCATAGTCGGCTTCCCAAATAAACATCCGAACCAAACGACCCTAGATGATATCTAGGTGTTTTAGGTGAGTAAAAATGGCTAAACCAAATAAAGCTGCTATTGTATTAAACCAGAATGACTGGGCAATCCGTCTTGCGGAACGCCGTGCAAGTGAACTGGGGGTAAGAGCGCCTGTCGAAGAATCTACACACAAAGGATTCGTCGTCAAGGTTCCAAACCCCTCAGATATCTTAGCATGGTGTCTCGATGAGATCGGTCGCCAAGAAGGGGAACTCGCAGGAGAAGCCCAATGCTGGCAAGACCATAGCACAAAGAAGAAGCTGTTGGAGTGGAATAAAAACTGTAAGCAGATTGTTGAGAACATTGACGATTTGCTAAATGTTACCGCCCAACTAACCTATGTTGGAGTTAAGTTGCCTAAGACGCTACCGTGGAACGAGAACGGATCACCCGAACTCGACATGGAAGCGATTACACAAGAGGCGCTACAGGAAGTTATTGAGGAATCTCAAGAACCTACTGAAACTCCATCTGAAGTTTGATTATAACTTCAATTTAGAAAGAGTAAAGACTGAGCCTTCGGGCGATGACGATCACGCATTAAAATGCTAGAGCATTTCCAACCCGCAAGTCCACTATTACATTCGATAGTATTGGTTGCGGTTCAGCTTATTCTCGACTTATTTACAATTAAGTATGAGTCGAGCATGGCGCCGATGCAAATGCGCTGAGACTACCTGCGACTGTGAAAACAGTCCGTATGGACTCTTTCGTAGATGAGTAAAGAAATCCCATCAGATATAATTAATCTAGCTAATGAAGAACTAGATGTATTAAGAGCTATACTAGATAAACTAACTTCTATTGAGGAGAAGGTTGCTAGATTAGATTCTTTCGTGTTGGAAGTTTCCCCAGAGGAAGCCCTACACGCAACACAAGAACTTGAAGAGGAGTTAAACGCCCTTTGAGTTACTTAGAAGAGAAGCTGAAGATTCCCCTCACGGGGATTAAACATACCGCCTTTTTGCAAATTTCAGGCGGGGATGAAATGTAGGTGCAAGTCCTACCTTCGGCGCCAGATGAGTGAATTAAGCGACAGAATTAGCACGGCAATTGCACGAAATACCGATGCAGAAGCCACTATGCTACACGCTTTTGATATACCCCTTGATCGTAAGGACTTTAGATATGTAGCACATATTTGTTCTGGTGAATTAAAGCCAGACAACATGGCTACCTTTAGAGTCAGTTTAAGTAGACAAGGTGGTAAAATTATTTTTGGTTTTGAAAACACAGATAATGGCAATAGAATAACTATATCTTATCCTGAAGGACAGATAAGTAACTTGCCTAATTGGTTAGATGACGATTTTCATATCGTAACTACCCACTCAATTAACTCGGTCGATCTTGATCGACTTTTTAATAACTGGCACAGCCCAAATGATAGTGATGGATATCAATCCGTCGCAATTATCAGCCTAGAGGGTATGTGGATAGGATTTAATATGAATTGGGTGTTTAGACAACAGCATTTAACTGGAGATAATGCTACTGAAGTAAATGACTTCGGTTCAGTTTTGCCAGAATATAACAACCAGAATAACTCTAATGGAACTAGTTTCATTGGTGGAAGTTCTATAGTTAATGCAGATGGTCGAATATCATGTGAGCCTATAGCGAAAGTGTCTTTCAAGACATCTAGCATGGCTAAAAGTATACTCGGTAAAGCGGGTAGATCAAAACCACAAGGAGATTTAATCATTTACTTTTCAAAAGATTCATGCGCCGCAGAGGGGTATAACTCGCTAGGAACTACAACCCTAGAGTTATCTCCAATTGGCGGAAATAGACAAATTAGTTCTTATGAATCTAGCATCGAAGAAGATACAATTATGGGCGTCAAGTTTCCTTATCCTTTTCATTTTGCTGCGATATTTTCAGCAAAGAATGGGATATTAACTAAGGAAGACGCACAAGCAACAACAATTGATTACGGAGTAACAGAACACGAAAAGCCATACATGCAAATAAAGTATGATAGTGGTAAAGCGATTGAAGTAGTAATACAAAGTGAGCAAGAGGTTTTCAAGGAGGACGATTTAACTCTACCAGAGTTAAAACTTGGTTCTTCTGCCCGCGCTCAAAGAACTACAAGCGCTCCCGTCATTACTATGGTAAAAAAGGTAAGATGGGAAGACGTGAGCGGTGTTCCAGAAGGTTATGAAGAAGATGTCGAAAGATGGTTCGACGCTTACTTCGAAAATAAATCTGACTCTGTAAACGAAGATATTGAACTTAATGTATCTGAGTGGTTCTCTGCTTTTGTAATGAAGCACTTAAGAGAAGGCACTCCTGTCTCGGACAGAGATAGAGATGCGTATAGAGAAGTAATCAGACTGCTTAACAACTAAGCAGATTTTAGAAGGAGAGTAAAAAATGTCTGAAAAAAGAGATTCAAACAAGAGTGATGAAAAGAGTGCACTTGATGGCGCAGTCGCTAAATACCGACTACCCAGAGAAGTATGCCCCAATTCCTCAATGCATGTTACCAACAATGATAACATTCCTGGGGAAGTTATGTTTATGCACGATGCTATGTTTTTGTGCAGAAGAATTGCTTCAATGGAAATGGGTTATTCCCAAAACGACCACCTAGAGTGGACATTCCAAGAAGCAAAGCAATTCTATCAAGAACATAACTTGGGAGAAACACACACTTTCACACCTAACTTTTTAACAGAGGGAAAGAAGTCCTTAGCCAATTGGTATTTCAAGGGAAGAAGTCAAACTTACTTGGCTTTCTTGGCATACCGTTGGGACAACAACATGGTCTTTGATGATTACAAAGGCCGTGTTGAAAAGTGCATTGAGATGAGAAAAACTACGGATCTTGAGAACCTGCGAGAAATAGTCGCAGCATACCAGGATAAGGAAGCGCAAGTAGCTCTGCTCAATGGCAAAGTGGACAAAATTAAGAAGACCAAAGCGGTTCAAAATGACCCTCAACTTCTAGCAATCCTAGACGGAATTAATATTTCTGTTTTGGACTTAATGGAAGACTAAAGCGCTTTAGCGCTGTTTAGATGAGTTACAAAAGTCACATTGATGTGATTAATAGAGCAATTTACTATATCGAAAGAGAACCGATAGACTTAGAATGGTCGCCAGAAGCCAAGATGTTTACGCTATGTGCGCTTAGAAGTATTCTACGCGTTAATAACAAAAACCACGTTGAAAGAACTTGTGCTGGTAGAACCATTAGAGATAACTGGATTTTTAGTGAGTTCGGTTATGTCGGTTACCAAAAGTTAAACACGAAAAAACTAGCCATAAGGCAAGTGTTTATCAGAGAGATTGAGCCAAGACACAGAGATACAATCTTTGGTCTTTTGGACTTAGTTCTAACCGAGTTAGATAAAGATGCTACAGTTCGAGATTTTTATCCCGAACTTAACGATTCAGTTTTGTTGAATAAATTGGATACAATTAACGCCATTAAGGATGCGTTAGATCCAGTTTTGGAGGTGTGATAAATGACAGATGCTTGGCATGAGAGGTTGAAACATATAGGAGAAGCGAGGGGCGAAC
>CEPK01149375.1_pt1 | contig 17312 bp, 20 predicted proteins | sample 356231 | NCBI WGS metagenome assembly CEPK01 (sample SAMEA2620259, study PRJEB7988) | marine metagenome | biome: marine biome (ENVO:00000447); feature: deep chlorophyll maximum layer (ENVO:xxxxxxxx); material: "saline water (ENVO:00002010), including plankton (ENVO:xxxxxxxx)" | depth 80 m
TTCTGAATTACCAACATAATCTCTCAAGTAATATGATGGTAAATTCTCACGAGATAAAACCTCTCCATATTGACCAGCTCTTAATTGTCTTAATTTCTTCAAGTATGGTCTTTCAAAATAAACCACTTTATCTGGTTTACCACCATGTCTAAACGAATCTGCTAATAGTGCTGCATTTAAATCAGAATCGTTTTTAACCCCACTATATCGTTCACTATGACCAGCAAATAATACCTCACCATCTTGTATCATTGCTACAGCGGCGTCATGATTTAATGCGTTTATTCCTAATATTTTCATAACTTTTTAAAAACCTCTCATTTTAATCCAATTTCATCATATTCAGGAATCCAAGATTTCCAAGTACCATCTTTTTTACCATCTTTAAAGTATCCCTCAAATATCTTTTCATTATTATTAGTATACCAAGTCCACAATCCTTCTGGAATACCATTTTGATAATATCCTTTTATTTTAGGACGACCATTTTCTTCGTGATACCATATAGACTCACCATTTAAGTCTCCACTTATCAAATTCTCATCTCTTTGTATATGTCCACTTGCCCACCAATATCTTCGTAATCCATTTAATTCTCCATTTTTCCAAGTTGAAAGTTGTTTAGGTTTCCCATCTGGATACCAACCCATAGCAACTCCATCTGCTCTTTTTCCGTTTTTATATTCCCATTCATATCTTTTATGGCCAGTAGACCATTTTATTAGATACACTCCATTTTCAGGTTTGCCGTGTTGACCTTCTCCGTGATTAAGACCATCAAATTCTTCTTTATCTGGCCATATTTCTCCATCTTCAACATAGTTGTCCTTACATTCTACACATTTACAAACTGTATGTAATTTGGGAAAAGAAATTCCTTCATTTCCATTATAATATAACCTTGGCTTACCCATAATTATTCTCTAAATATTTACTTAAAGTATCTATAACTCGTGTTGTTCCATTAGAGAAAAAATTATTTCTATTATAAATAAGTATATCTTTCATCTTATAATAACTATCATGTAATTTATTCTTATCCATATTACATATGCGTTTTATCTCAGATTGTATCTTTTTCATTCTAGCTACATCATCTTCGATATCATCATAACTCTCGTCAATAAAAGGTTCAAAAGTTTTATATCCCATATCTTTCAAAACTTTAAGACCACCTGTACTTGTAACATAAATAAATGGTTGTAAATTTAGTATTGGCTTAAATGGTTTATCAGATATTTGTATTGCACCTGTACCATATATAGTTTCAGTTACTATTTCTACATATGAATGTAAATAAGGATTCTGTTTATAATCATTCAAATTTATCTCATCATCTCCATGATTTAATCCACTTTCTTTATGAATATTGGGCCAATGGAATCTTTCATCAATTCTTTTATTCTTCCATAACGCACTCCATAAAATCTTATCATCCCCATAACCTTCTTTTTCATAAAAATCTACCAAATCTACTCTATGTTGATGTCCTGCTCTAGCCACACTTAAAAAATGAGAATGTCTCAACTTATTATCAAATGCATTATTCTCATCTATAACCTTGAATCCTAAATAATGTGTAGTACATACTATATTTTTTTCAGATATTGCTAACTCTAAAATATTTATTGGTTCTATTTTATTCCAATTATTAAAATCTTTTTTAAACTGAAAATTATCAGAAGAAATTAGAATATTTGCTGGTGATATCTCATTTTTTGTTAAAAATTTATATAACCTATCCATATGATATTTATCAAATCGATATGCCTCTGTAACCCAATTTATATGTAATAAACATTTATCTGATTGTAAATCCTTTATTACTTTTTCACTTAAATAATTTCCAAAAAAAGTTTTCTCTTCAAATAACTCAAATTTTGCCCATAATGCATTTACTGGAAATATATAAAAATCATCACAAGTATTGACATCAACCTCTGTGATATCAAGTCCATAATACTCTCTGTATTCTAACCAATCACAATCTTTATGTGGAGCACCATTATAAAAGTTTGTTCTTTCTTCATAATGGTCATAACCTATATTCAATTTATTCATTTTTTATATAATCTAAATCTTTTGCCAACTCTTCAGCCCAAAGTGTATGTCCGAGTTCAGTAGGATGATGGTCTGCAAAAAATTTAGTTTTGTGTTGGTTATTGGAATTTTCATCTATGTGTACTTCTTGGACATATTTTCTAAATGTCAAATCTTTATAAGATGTTTTGCACAAACCATCAAATTTTTCTAATGTATTTGGTGGTATTAAATCATACATTTCTTTACCCATATCATCAATCCCAAGCGGACTTTCATAAAACGAACTATAAAATAAATGTTCAATATTATGTGATGTTAAAAAATAATGTAAATATAAATTTTGACGAACATATCGAGAAATAAATTCTTCTGGTTGCCAAAAACATCTTACATAAGTTTTAAAAAAATGTTTTAAGTCTTTTGCATCACGGGTATAAAATTTCATATCTTCTGATGGCTGTAGGGTTGTCCATTCCCCTTCCTTTGAATTAAGTTCTTTATAAAAGAAATCCTTTCTTTCTGGTGATGTCCAACCGACCACGACTAAAATCTCATCAGGTGAATAATTTTTTAGCATACCTGAAACATTCTCAACTGTTCGTCTGACTACCCCATCGTTTGATGAACCAGGCTTACCTGCATTGTGTACATTTTCTATATTTAATAACTTTCCTAATTTGTGTGGCCATAATTTTGGTAATCTATAAGAATCATTTTCCTTCGACATTAATTGATTATCGTTTAAACCAGGTTTAAGCATATTACTATTATCTCCTAAGTGCCCTCCTGTCCAACTACAACCTTCCGAATATAATATTTTTTTCATAAATTTATATCAGTCCTTTTCAATACATTTATAAAATTTTCAAAATTAGAATCTAAAATGTCTTTCATTTTAACATACTGATTATGTAACTCATCCAAAGATAAACTACATAACCTCTTAACTTCTTCATTTAACGCGTCTAATCTCTTTTCATGGTCTTGTATCTCATCATAAGATTCATCTATAAAATCACCAAAAGTTTTATATCCTACCGACCTCAATTGTCTTAACGAAAAAGGTGTAGAATATAAAATAAATGGTTGTCTATATATAATTGGTTTATAAATTTTCTCAGAAAACCGTAAGGTTGGTTCTTCAAAAAAAGTTTCTGTTACTATGTTAAAATAAGAATCAACATAATATTCATTACCACTCTTAAACCATTGTGAATTAGATACAGAATCAAATCCCGTACTATCTTCTGACTCCGATGGTTTTTTAAAATTAGTATCCAAATATAACTCTCTGGGTTGATAACTTACATAACCCTCATCTAATAGTTTTTCATCTTCAAGAAAATTAATAAATTTAGTTCTATGTGGTTTTTCATTTCTATTAAAAGACATAAAATGTTTAGTTCGTTTTTTATCAAAATCAATTTCACAATCAAAAGACTTTTCATATTCTTCAAAAATATCTATTTCACAATAATCCAATTGATTAACTTTTATTTTATCTCCAGAAAAACTATTATTATAATCTGAAATGAATCTATTGTTTTGAGTTAAATAATGAACAGAGTTTCGTGAAATACCAACGGAGTCAAGTAATTTATGTAATGCAGTCATCCAATTCTCATCAAACGGATGTCCCTCTGACCATTGATCAATAATAATTTTACACTTACCTTCATTCACATCATCAATAACCCTTTGGGAAATAGAATTAGTAAACGGCCAATTTATTTGAGTTTGAGTTTTGTTGGCGTTATCTCCCGATATACCAAGAAATCCGTTTGAAGTTCCAAATGGAACAATCAAATAAAAATAAAATTCGTCCTCGTTTATATTACTAACTAATTTTTCTGTAAATGGGATATCATTCAACCACAATAAATTAGAATAACTATCACATTGATATACCGAACAAACCAATCCAGTATCTTCTTGGAAACAACCATTAACATATATATCATTAGGATATTTTTTAGTTTTCATCTTTTTAATCAAATCTGGTGATGTTCCATTTGGTACAAAAAATTCACCGACTTGTTCCTCATAACCAAATATTACCATGTTATAAAATCCAAAAAATTATTTGTAAAATTTTTATGCCAATCACTACCTGGATGTGAACCATCTGATGCATCCCTATCATTAAAATAACAATCATTAGGTATAAAAAATCTATCAGTATCTATAAATGTTTCTATGGTAGAATAATGTTTTTTAAATATATCAAAATAATACCCTGCAATAGAATGATACAACAATACATTACTTGGTGTAGTATTTTCTAAAAATTTATAACTACTCCAAAATTGATTTATATCTTGATAATCGTTTTGTAAAGTAAGAAATGCCAAATCAACATCAGTATTTTCAAAAACTGGATCAAAAGGTTCGTAAGCCTTTCTCCATCCACAAATCTTTTTATGATTTCCTTCATCTGTTATATAATCTCTACGAGAAAACCCTGGCCATAAAACTAAAACTATATCTGGTTTGTATCCACTATGTAAAATTTTATAATATTGTTTAGCAATAAATTCGCAAGATGTTCCATACATTCCATAATTACATACAACTGAATTATCATATCTATTTCCCACCAATGTTGGCCAAATATTATCATTATCTACACCAACTCCCATAGTCCAAGAACAACCCAATGTTAATATTTTTTTACCACCACTTTGAGTTAATGAATTAGAACGATATCCGTGTTCGTTCATTCTATACTCAACTAACCCAGTAGTGTCTGTTGCCATTTCTCGTAAAACTTTATTTTTATAATTTGGAAATGTTATAATATTATTCGATAGATATTCACTATACATTTTTAAACTCATCTATTTTTTTATAAAAATAATTTTCCCAACCATCAAAAAGTCTGTCTTGATTTGATTTTAATCGTAACCAAATATCATCTCTAAACCTATTATCAACAATTAAATCATTTTCAATTATTTTTAAATTAGATTTTATTATCTCAAATTTCTTGTTTAAATCATCTGTCTTATAAAATGATGTATCTAAAATATCATCAAATAAATCGAATCCTTCTGCTCTTAAATAATCATCGTAATTATTAAAAATAACAATCTGTGGTATTACACAACATAAAAATGGTCTCCATTCTTTTTCAGAATCAAAAGCACCATAATATGACCATTTTTTAATATCATATTCTGAACTCAACACAACCTCACAGAAACTATCGTTGTAAAAATCTATTAAACTAAAATCATTTCTTGAAGGATATCTACCATCAGGTAATACTTCTACTGTATCTATTCCATCTTCTAAAAATATACCATTCCACCCCTCACTAACATATCCCTTTTCTTTTAAATTATTATCTTCTAAAAACTTTACCCATTCTCTACGATGAATTTTTCCTTTGTTGTTTCTCGACAAGAATAATTTATTTCTCTTGTGATTATCTATACTCTTAAAAGTTTTCATTTCTTCCCCATCATGTTCTTCTGCGTGATGTAATACAATACACCATCCAGCCATACTTTTAATAAACTTAAAATCAAGGTCAAGTTCTCTATAATCATCTACTAATAAAATAAATTCTTTATCTGGAAAATTTTTCTGTAATACTTTTGTTATTTCATTTACCACTATAACATCAAATAACTCTCCGACTTTAATAACAATAACCCTTTTCTTATCGGATTCCCTAAGTTGATTAATACAAATAGAAAGTAACTCACTATAATCTGTTGTAATACTATCCTCAATAATTACTGGCATTTCATCAAGTAAAAGTTTTTCATATGAATCATCTATTATATTATTTATAACATTATGCATTTTTAAACATATCCCATTTTAGTATAACATCATCTACAAATTTTTCGTGTGCATAATCACTCGGATGTTTATCATACGGATTTCTATAATATCTTAAATCTGGATCTTCAATTTCATTGTCCATCCACTCTAACTGCCCACCCGTATCTTCATATAACCATACATTTGACCAATCAATCAAATTATACATATATCTAAATTTTTCATTTTCACTAAAATATTCCAATTCAAGATAATTATTGCTCATAAAAAATATTTTATATGGAATATTATTCAACTTACAAAATAATTGTAAATCATACATTCTTTCTAATGTATTGAGTTGTTTTTCTGCGACATTAAAAAAATATTTTCCCCACCGCTGACAAAGTTTTGATGAAAATGGATTTGCAAATTCTCTACCAAAATTTTCACCAGTCAATATCCAAAAATATTCATTAAAATCAAGATGGCTAAAATTAGTTAAATTCCAATCAAATTCTTTTCCATTACCACCACATGCTTCTGGTAAAAATTCAATCCAATTTGTTGTTTCCTTTTTACTAACAAAAATTTGATGTCTTGTGGGTCCAGAAAATTGAGCTATAATTGAAAACTTTTTATTGGTTTTCAATTTTTCTTGTCCATGATAAGTTAAACTACGAACTATATTTGTATTAGAATTTGTAGGAACTCCAAGATTAGTAGTATTATGCCCTCGTTTATATAAAAAATCAGACCAAGTTGGCTGAACATCTGGAAATTTTGGTCTTTGCCATAATTTACCACCATCATGTGGGTGCATTTGATTTGTAAAACTACATCCTGAAGTTAAGATATCCATTCTGAAACCTCCATTTTTGCAAATTGTTCATGTGAATATTCTGATGGATGTGCTGGATCGTGTTGCATTCCCATATTATGTCTTTCTCCTAACACCACCCATTCTGCCAATCCACCATACTCTACTTGTTCATCTTCATAAAACCACCACTTATCCCAATCTACCATATCCCATAAATGTGCTGTTTGTGGATAAACATCTTTTAGTAATGGTGTATCTTTTGATATTTTTTGGTTTAAATCTTCTGGCCAAACTCTATCTGGTTCCCAATGACCACCATCTCTCCAAGTCATAATCCAAATTTCTTGTGCAAATATTTCTTGATTCTCATATGCCCAACCACTTGGAACTGTAAAAGAATACTGATTGAATATATTTTGCCAACAAGAAAATTTATATTTTATACCCTTATCTTTACAATAGTTTTGAACTCTTATTATACTTTCAAGAGTTTTTAAAAAACTTTCTTCTTCAGTATAAAAATATTTCCAATATTGACCAAATAAATCACACACAGACTGATTTTCCCAGTCCATATCAGGAATACTACTTTTCAACCATACCGAATCTTCTTCATTTATATTTTGATTATAATTGGATAACCACCATCTATTTTTATCTCCACTAATATAATCTTTATGTAATGGACTATTACTTGTTGATAAAACTTCAAATCTATCTATCCCAGACCACATAATTATCAAAAATATTTCTTCTGATGGAACACCTTGATTTAATAATTCCTCACACTGCCATATTGCTGCACGAGAAATATAACTATTTCCTGCACCAACTGTTCCTATATTATAAACATCATGATTATCTATATGATATGGCCAGGACTTTCCACAATTTGTAAAACTACATCCTGATGTAACTATTTTCATATTATTTTTCTCTCTATAAGTTTATTAACTAAGTAATCACCCCATATTTCTTGACCTTTAATAGTAGGATGATTATCCGCTGAATTAATTCCATCATGTTCTATAAGATATTGCCACATACCACCATACTTAGATTTTTTTCCTGCTCTATTGATGGACATATTCCAAAAATCACTTTCATAAAAAATAAATTTATCCATACTTACAAGTTCTCTTAAATAAGAAATTTCTGGATAAAGCTCAGGATAACTTTTATGTTTATCATATGCATGCCAACCCTCTTCCATTGGATAAAATAAATTCCAACCCGTGTGAAAAAAATAATTTATATTATTAGATTTACAAAACCACTCTATCATTAAAATATTATTTAAAAATCTATACCAAAAATCTACATTAGTTGCAAAATATTTATAATGGGTTTTGAAATATTCTTCTTGAAATCCACGAGTCTCATATTCCCTAACAAAAGCATTAGAACCTCCCGCATGTATCCATACCATATCATCATCACATATATATCCTGATGTATCACATTTTGGATCATGCTCTATAGATGTTTTGAAATAAAAATCTTTTTTAAAACTATTAGGTGTAATTGTTTCTTCTTTAGATACTAACATATCCATTCTTGATAATCCCGTAAATTGGACACCAACTAAAATTTCATCAGATGAAACTCCCTGTTCTAATAAATCTGAAACTTGTTGTATTATTATATTTCTTATGTATTCATTACCACAACCACCTCTTGAAAGATTGATTGTATTTGATATTTCAAATCTACTTAACCAAGAATTGTCTATTGAATATTGTCCATGTTTACTTTGAATTTTACTATCAGAAAAACTACAGCCTGAACCAACGATGTACTTATAACCCATAAATTATCGTCCTATTTATAAATAAACGGATCTCGTTTTCTTAATTCTTTTATTTTTTTACGATAAGTGTACCATACTTTCACCTTATACACTAAATATTTTAACCATTTAATCATTATTTACTCCTAATTTTTTAAATAGACTATCACATAATATTTCATTAAATAACAAACTTGGGTGACCATCTGTTGAACCGTACTTACCAAATGTACGAGAAAGATTTAAAGGTAAATTCACATTTTGTTGTAGAATATCATTAAAAGAAATATATTCTTTACCTTCATATTCTATTTTAACAAAATATTCTTCTGCATTACGAAATTTACCATTAAGTAATCTATTTGGAATTTCATTTTGCCAACTCCAAACATAAAATCCAATCTTATTCTCTTTACATATTGTACTTAATGCATTAATTTTTTTACAAGTCTCAACTGGAATTGTATTATTTAATAGATTTAAAGCTTCTTCCTTTTCATATTCTTCTTTAATTTCGTCTATTGTTCCAAGGTCCCTCGACACATCAGTTAATTGAAGAACAATAAACTCAATTTCCCTATCTGGATTTTTACCATGTAACTCAATAATTCTTTCTATATGTTTAATATTTGTATCGTTAGTTCCATCTATGAAAATATATTCACAACCTAATTTTTTTGCCAGTAAACCACATGCGGTATGTTCTGCCTGATAGTTAATGTCTTTTGTTGATGTCTTGTACCAAACATCATGTGGATCGAGAGTTTTAACATCAGACATAAAATCTTCTAATGATTCACTATTATCGTATAACTCTTCCCATCTATGATAAAAAAGTCGTTCACCGCGACTAAAAGAACATCCTAAACTTACAAACATAATTAACCTATGAATTACAAAATTTTATTAAATACTTTTCAAATTCTTTAATTTCCATCTCACATAACCTAAAAAAATGATGAAAATTATAAACCAATTTTTCTTCTATACTATAATATATATCATTCACCTCATCTATTGACATTAAAAAAATATTATTTAGCTGTTTAGATATTTCAACTACTCTATTTTCATCATCTACAACATCATAACTTTCATCAAATAACTCTGAAAAAGTTTCGAAACCAAATGATTTCAACTTAGAAATACTATTTTTTGCACCCACCAAACAAAACGGATGAAAATTTAAAATTGGTTTCCAAGTTTTTTCTGTAAAAGTTAAATTTATACTGGGAGGTGAATCTGAATAATGTGATTCAGTAATTATACTAAAATATGAATTATTAAAATGTTCTCTATTAAAATAATAATAAAGATTAGTATTAAACTGACTCCATCTATTAGGATCATTAGGTGGTTTTGCATCATCTAAAAAAATATCATTCCAAGATGAAGATAATAAACCTTTGGTTTCTCTTTTTAATAAAAAATCAACTATAAATTTTCTATGTGGTTTTTCAATATTATTATAACATAAATAATAATATTCTCTTAAAACATCTTTTTGCCTTTCAAAAGATTCTCTATATAAATCTTCATTTTTCTTATGAATTGAATATGAATTAAATCGAGTAAAATTATGATATTTAACTTTAAAATTATCCTGACATACCTCTTCAACCAACGAATTAAAATTTAAATATAAAACATTATTACGACTGATATTTAAATCATCTAACGCCTTTAATAATTTTGGATGTTGTAACCCATCAACTTTACCATCAATAAATGTATCAAATTCCCCTATTCGATTCATTAAAATTTTTGCATTTCCACTTTTTAAATCATCTAATAATTTTACATTAGAATTAAAAAAATCAAAAAAATTTATATCTTCCGTATTTAGTTGTGGCGTAGCTACATTTAAAATATACTTTTCTGGTAATTCATCAGTTAAAAGGTATGTTCTCAAACTTGGAAATAAATTATCATATGGACCATTAGTATTATGGTCTACAAATACACTATCATGTTCAAAATTAACAATATTTATATAATCCAAACTTAATCCTATCTTCTTTCACCGTTCTCATAATTATATCCTGCCCATTCTCCAGTATATGGTTTATCAGAATCAGTATCCCAAAGTATCCCATCATTATATGTTCCCTCTTTCCACTTTTCTCCATTTTCCCACCACCAAGTCCATAATCCATCTTGTTTTCCATCCTTATACAAACCCTCTGATTTTTTTTGTCCATCACCATACCATTCAACATATCTTCCATTTAGTTCACCATCCTTAAAAGTTTTTATCTGTTTCCAACTACCATCTGGCCACCAACCTTTAGATTCCCCATCTGCTCTTTTTCCGTCTTTATAATCCCATTGATATCTTAGTTGACCATTTCCCCAATATGCTTCAAATGTTCCGTTTTCAGGTAAATCATATGTTACACCATTATCAGTTTCAGTTTCATTTGCAAATCTCTCTTTGTGCATCGGTGAAGTATGATCTGGATTATTCTCAAAATTATCAAAATCTATATCATTTGCCATTTTAATTCTCCTTATTCCACTCTAAATAATGATTGTACCCGTGTATAGTTCCATTGGCATCACAATTATTACAAGGTGATTCGATTCTTTTTCCATTACCCAACAATTTTCTACTTTTACTCCACATCTTAGAATTCCAAATTTCTAAAAGTGTTTCATCATTTACATTACCAAATGTTATTGTCTTTGCATACATATCATGACAACAACTCAATATATCACCATTCCAATCCATCTGTAAAGAATAGTGCATATAAAAACATTGTTTACCAACCTTGACCTCTTTGTTGAAATCTAACAGACCTACTCTGTTTGTTAGTATAAGTCCGTATTCTTCGTCCTCACCATACCATCTATCTCGTAAAATATATCGAGATTTATCAATTTCACTATCATCAAACAAGTTGGTGAAATATTCTATTTGTTCTGGTCCATCATACATACTCACAACCATATAATCAAGATGATTTTTATATAAATCTTTAATTAAATCTTTTGTTAAAAAATCTCCATTAGTTGTTATTTCTACACTAATCTTATCTCCTAAAGCCCCAACTAACCCAACTATATCTTTATGTAACAATGGTTCACCATTTCCACATATATTTATCGTACCAGTCCAATTTAACTCTTCAAGTTCTTTTCGTATTTTATGTGCAGTATCAATCTCCATATGTAAATTTTGATTTGGATATACTTTAGGATCGTGTCTCGGACAAAAAACACAAGTTCTATTACATAACTCAGTTGGATTTATATCAATAAAACTAAATAATGGTTTATCATTATAAAAACTAACTTTATCTACAAAAGAACTTTTTCTTTCTATATTAAGTTTAGTCGATTTGTTTATCACTATTTATGACCTGTTATTTGTAAAGTATATCTATACTCTGTTCCTATATTTGCTGCAAAATGTCTCGTACTACCAACCCATACTGCATAATCGCCAGCTTTCCATTCTACATATGGTTTACCATCTACCTCAAGATAATGACCACTTTTCCAATCTTCTAAAAATACAAGTATTTTATGAACATCTTCTGTTTTACAATTAAATTTTTCAGTATAAACATTGTATGCGTCTGAATGATCTGGTATTATGTCATTAGTTCCCATACGATAATAACAACAACCTACATCTTTTAATCCGTGTTCATGATGAGCCCAAGATTTAAATGTTTCATTCCATTTTGGTTGTATATCACTATAATTTGCCATTTTTCCTGAAAACCTATCTACATCATTATCATATCCCTTTTCTCTCCACTCATTTATGGCATACTCATCATTGAAAATTTCTTTTCTATAATTTAATTTTTTGTATTCATCATCCCAAAAAGGTTTAATATGTTTCATAATTTAATCCTCACTCAGTAAAAGATATAGAAATTCCCCAACTACCATAAACAGAAGCATGATAAAAAGTTTCATCCCACCACAGAAATCTCGAATCTATTGGTTTCTTGTCCTTATTATAACTATCTCCCACTCCAAGATCACCATCTGCAGTATATAATTTTTTTGTGGGTGAAAAACCTAACCAATATTTTGAATTTGGATCTGGATGTAAACCCTCAAACCCATGATGTTCATACGGCATCGGAAATCTATAATGTACTTCAATTTGAGTTCTTGGAAGATTTAAATCAACACAATCCATAATTTTCTCTATTAGTTCATCAGAAGAAATTACTCTCCAAGTAAACATATTTAAATGATATGGTTCTAATGTACCATTTTCTGATTCTTCCCAATGAGTTTTCCATGAACAACCGCTTGAACAATCAAAATATGTATTTTCATAAACTTTCTGTTTTATTACATCATGATATTTACTTTCTAATTCATCCAATCTATCATAATCTACTAAATGATCAAGTATCTTGTAATTCATTATTTCCACCTAATTTGATTTAAAAAAATATCAAACATTTCTTTTCTATCATAATCCATATATAAATTTTGATTATATTTCACTTTATCAATTAATACTGAATGATATAAATCATTTATTTCTTCTTTATCCATATTACATACTTTTCTAACAGATTCTAAAACCTTATCATATCTTAAATATGGATCAAATATTTCATCATAACTTTCATCAAATAATTCAGGAAAAGTTTTAAACCCTAATTTTTTTAAATGCTTCAAAGTACCACATCCACCTAAAACAATAAATGGATTTAACAACATTGCCTTGTAAGTTTTTTCATTTATTCCTGTTATATGTTTATAATGTTCTCCGTGATGTGCCCAAAAATAACTTTCTGTAACAATACTAAAATATGTATCTCTATAATGGTCTATCGGATATCTTTGTGTGGTCATATCTTCATGGTATATTTTTTTTCTATCTAATATCAAGGGATTCTCATCTCTCAATAAAGATATCAAACCCAACTTATCTAATTTTTCTTTTTGTAAATCTTCAACAAATCTTACCCTATGTTGTTTTGGATCACCATTATAACAAACATAATAATATGGTCTAACTCCTTTATTTTCAAAATGTTCAGTATGTACTATTTCTTGATTTTCAAAAAATACATCCAGATTTTGAAAAAGAAATGTATCAATATGAATAGAATTCATATCAGATTTTATATTAAATTCCTTTTTCCATTCTTTAAAAGTATTTTTTGAATTTACATCATAACTTACTATATAAATCTTATCTTGTTGAAAATTATTAGCAGATATGTTTTTATATATCCAATTTAAATGTAATTCATGAGCTGCCTCGTGTTCAATTGGAATCACCACTACAAAATTTTTTTTAGATAATAATTTCCTAACTTTCTTACCGTGTTTTATTAAAGAACTCATATGAGTGCCAAGAATTATATTTTTATGATTATTATCTTCTATATCATCAATAAAAACAAGATTATATTTAAATACATCATTCTGATACATGCTGTTTTTACCGAACCGATCAAACATATCTCCTTCTTGATAATCATCAGATGTGTAGATTACATTATACATCTATAAATTTATTCAATCTTAACCCCTCGGAGCCCGAATGAACATATGAATTTTTATTTATCCATCCAGTTAAGAATGCCATTCTCCATTTATCTGTACTATTATTGTCATCTGAACCATGCAATACATGAGAGTGGATAAATGTAACAGAGCCAGCCTTAACTGGTTGATAAACTTTAGGATACTTATCTACCCATTTACCATCCACATAAGTACCTGGAACAAATATAGGTTTTCCTCTTTCATTACCCCATTGAGACGGATTTGTTTTCATTCTTTCTTCATCCTTTAATACATCAGGTATTGGATAGGTTATCTTATCTTTATGTGAACCTGGATAATAATATACACAACCATTTTCTTCATCAGAATCATCTATTGCAATACTCGTATTAACAATACCACCCCAATTAGTATGAGTATAAAAAATATTTTGATGAACATCTCTACCTAATTCACCTGGTGGTTTGAAATACATCCATGTTTGTGTTACCTGTAAATCACATTCTGAAAGATTAAGGTCATTACACATAAAAAGTTTTATCAATTCGTGTATTCTTTTATCTCTTATTAATTTTTCAAATATAACCGATTCTGTATGTGGTAGTCGATATGGTTGTGAACCTTCGAGTCCGTGTTTTTCCCAATTAGGATCTCGTTCAACAAGTAATCGTTTACCTTCTTTTCTTATATTAGAAATTTCCTCTTCTGTAAAAATTGGTATATTAACATATCCATTTTCTACCCATTCCTCTAATATATTTTTTCTATCATACATAACATTCCTACAATTTGGTTGCATTATTTAATTTGTCTACCAAGTCATCCAAAGAACTTGTATCGAATAACATATCATAATTATGATTAAGGATAGATTCAAACTCTTTATACCAATCATTCATTTCTTCCATCGTAAAATTTGATAATCTTTTAATTTCTTTAATAATTAATTTCATCCTCTTATACGGATGTTGTTCTAAATCATAAGATTCGTCAATTAAAGGTGAAAATGTTTTAAATCCCTGTCTCCGTAATTCTTCTAATATTTTATAATTTCCTACCACAATAAATGGATGTTTATTTGCAATTGCCTTCCACACTTTCTCATCAAGAAATTGAGTATCCATATCAAACCAAGTATTGGTTATAACAGAAAAATAAGTTTTATTGTATGCCCAATCTGGAGAAGTATCAAAATGATTTGTATCCCATTCTTCCACATCCACTACTAATGGAGTCATTTCTACAAGTTTATCAGCACATTTATCTAATTTTTTTGCAATTCCCTTTCCAATAAATAGTTCTTTCGGAACACGAAAAAATGTTTCTTTATCAAATTTTTTACTTGAAACTAATCCATAATCTAAAAGATTCTCATTTACTAACATAGTTAATAATAATTTTCTATGTGGTCTTAGTTCTCTATTAAAACATAAAAAATGTTTATCTCTTTTTAATGTAGAATTAAAAGTTGATAAATTCCACTTTTTGGTAAAATTTATAAATCTTTCATTATTAAATGCACATAAATGTATATCTCCACTATCCTTATGTTCATTATTTTCATCAGATTTCCATTTTCTGTATTCATCTTCAAGTTTCATGTTCCCACAAACAAACATAAAATTATTTGGATTTATATTATACTTTCCTAACTCATTATATATCTCATGAAAAATATTAAACCATAACCAATTTATTGGAAACCCCTCATTTGGTTGCCATAAACATATTACTGCCTCTTTATCTCTACAACTCTGAAGTGTCCGTTCATCTATTCCCGCAAATAATGATTTAACTGGATTTACATCTCCATCTTCCTCTACATACCTACCAAACCAACCTCTTGGATCACCATTTGGCTCTAACAAATATATCCACTTTCTACCACCATTAAATTCAGTTATAGAAGTATCAGAAGATTGAACTTTATATGGTATATCATACCTCGAAAAAATTTCAGTATAATATGGTGGTAAATATAATCTATATATTTCTGGATATTTATCCTGTCCAATTAATCCGTTGGGCTCCAATACCCCATTATCATATTTATCATAACCAAAAATAAACATTATTATTTCTCATATGTATGTTTTTTATATACCCTAAAGTAATTTCCACTATTTTTCTTTTTTAAATCAGGGTGTTCAAATTTAGAAATTTCATCTATATGATTATCTACAAATAGATGAATTTTTTTTGCTACAGCTTCATATACATAATCATCACCTGCAATTAATCCACCTGGTTTTACTTTTGGCCAAAAGTTTTTAACATCCCGTTCTACATCTTCAGGTTCATGACTACCATCCACCCAAACAAAGTCAAGTGAATTATCTCTATAAATGTTATGTGCATATTTAGAATCACAACAAATATAATTTACCAATCCATCTAATTCTAATACCTTAATTTGAGTGTCTAAAATATGTTTAACATCATAAGTTTCCCATAAATTAATATACTCAAGAAATTTTGGTGGATGTTGTCCATTTTTTATACTATGAACTATAAAATAAAATGTATCAATTGAATCAAATCGAATCTGTCTTTTATCCCTTCCCTCACCTTTCTTCCATTCCTTTATAAGTTCTGCCATTCTAACGGATGATTGTCCAAGTAAAGTTCCAATCTCAACAAAATGCTCCCCACCGAGAGGGACATCTAAATCCATACCAAATAAATCTTTATATATCCACTCTGCATCATTCATCCACCCTGGTATATTTTTATAACTTTTTAAATGCTTTTTATCTTTTCCATTAGCAATTTTCTCATAATAATTAGGAAAAGTAATTTCACCTTTCCACTCATTTTTAGATTTTTTACTCATCAAAACTCCACATGGTCTGGTATATCTTGTTCACATCTAAAATCTATCATCTCGTGTTTAGTATCAAACAAATAATTTCTTTTAACAATAGTATAATTTAAATCTGTAAGTCCATCTTCATCTGTATTAATCATACCACCCTGCACATCCTCTACAAATCTTCTTTCATTTACACTCGTGTCTTTCTGATGTACCCATTTACCACCCACCATATCATTTCGTTTATGGTCTTGAGAAAAGAATCTACCTGGTCTATTTCTATATGGTAATGTTGTATGTTGTATTTTACCAATTGATTCATTACCAACCGAACATCCGTTTAATATTCCGTGATTTCCTTGACCACTTAAATCATAAACTATTCCATCTTGTGTTTTTGAAAAATCATAATATAATTGTATATCATTACCATCAAAAGGATAATCAGTAGAATAATATTCTTTAATTCTATCTTCATCAAAAACTGAATTCCAAATACAAACTTGTGCAATATCACCAGCAAAGAAATTTGATTCTTCTTTGTTAGGATCACCAACACCTAAATAAAATGGATTACC
>CEPK01010361.1_pt1 | contig 17290 bp, 17 predicted proteins | sample 356231 | NCBI WGS metagenome assembly CEPK01 (sample SAMEA2620259, study PRJEB7988) | marine metagenome | biome: marine biome (ENVO:00000447); feature: deep chlorophyll maximum layer (ENVO:xxxxxxxx); material: "saline water (ENVO:00002010), including plankton (ENVO:xxxxxxxx)" | depth 80 m
GCGTACCTAGCGTCTTTTGTTCAGAAACTCGATCCTGAGATGGACCTATTGGGAGAGTTCTCCGCGATCAGCGCCGGTTTCCTAACTAAGCACGGCTTTCGAGTCTCAGCCGAACTTGGACTCGCAGTTCAAGATTTGGAAGTCTCCGAATCATCGTTCCGACGCGCAGCAGGGATTAGAGATGATGTTGAAGTGCTGACGTGGCGAGACTTGTCTAATCGCAGAGAAGTCATGCAGCGTCGCCTTCTCAACGCTGACAAAGCGGGCCTGTCTGACCTTGAGGGCGCGACGTAATGAACGAAGCGATTGAAATGCTCAGTTTGAATGAGGCGGCCGAACGTCTCGGACTTCACTACATGACTGTCTACAAATATGTGCGTTCTGGAAAGCTACCCGCCCGAAAAAGTGGTGGTAGTTGGGAAGTCTCAGCTGACGATTTGGCCTCCATGTCGTCTATCGAGCGGGCTCCGTCGGGTCGAGGCCACCGGTCGCTAGAAAGCAAAACTGGACCGTTTCTCCAGGCCTTGCTTGCGGGAGACGCAGCTGGTTCTTGGCTAATAGCGCAAAGCGCTTTCGATAGTGGTGCCAGCGTTGAAGACGTTATATGTGAGGTTGTCGTACCGGCGCTCAGAGCAGTAGGCGATGAATGGGCTCACGGCCGTCTTGAGGTCTATGAAGAACACAGGGCATCAAGCGTTGTTCTTGCGATATTGGGACGAATGCAAGGCCTACCTCAGCGACGGGGCAAAAAGCTTGGAAGTGTCCTCATCGCCTGTCCGCCTCAGGAAACTCATGGACTACCGGCTGCTATATGCGCCGAGTTAGTCCGAAGTCGTGGATACCACCCTGTGAATCTTGGCCCTGACAGCCCAATTGACACCATTATCCAAGCAGCTCGTTCAACCGATGAACTAACCGCCATCGTTTTGAGTACTGTCAGTTCTACATCCGCAAGTGTGATCGTCGAAACCGTCGCAGCGATACTTGGGTCGCTGCCGGAAATACCTGTAATGGTCGGCGGAGTATGGGCAGGTTTGCCGGACAACGTGTTGTCGCTTGATGGGTTCCCTTCAATGCTGAATCACTTGGAACAGTTAAGTGGTTCCTAATGATTTGCCAATAGTTGTTACCGGCGCCACTGGATACGTAGGAGGGCGTCTAGTGCCGCGGCTGCTTGCTGCTGGGTACTCTGTCCGCTGCGTAGCTCGCCGACCTGAAGAGTTAGATGACCGTTGGTGGAAAGACCAAGTCAGTATTGTTCGAGCAGACTTGTCGCAGCCCGAAGAGATCGCGCGAGCGCTCGAAGGAGCAGCGGCTGCCTATTACCTGCTCCATTCAATGTCGTCATCCAACGACTTTGCCCAACTTGAGTCGAACATGGCGGAGCAGTTCGCGACGGCAGCTGAAGATCAAGGGCTGAAACAGATCGTATATTTGGGCGGCTTAGGACACGACGGGACTAATAAATCTGATCACTTGTCAAGCAGACACAGGGTTGGTCGCCTGCTTGCCTCTGGAACAACGCCGGTCACGGAATTAAGAGCAGCGGTGATTATCGGTTCTGGTAGCGCATCGTTTGAGATGCTTCGATCCTTGGTTGAGGTACTACCTTTCATGGTTGTCCCAAAATGGGTGTCGCAGACCTTGTGTCAGCCGGTCGCAATTACCGATGTACTCGACGACTTAGTCCATGTACTAAATCGCTCTGAGTTTTACGACCGCACGATCGACATCGGCGGCCCCGATGTCGTGACCTATCAGGACATGATGCATGCGTATGCTCGCGTCGCTGGTTTGCGCCGGCGTTGGGTATTGCCGGTACCGGTTTTGACTCCGCGCCTGTCCTCTCATTGGGTCAACTTGGTGAGCCCCCTGCCGATTCAACTCGCTCGACCATTGATCGACTCACTTACGAGTGATGTTGTCGTAGCTGATGGGGGACAAGGTTGTGTGCGAGGAACACTGAACACAAGTTTGGAAGAATCGATTGGGTACGCAGTTTCTTCAGTTCAAGGACAGGAGTTGCCGACTCGCTGGAGCAACGATCGCCGCTCCAGCGACCAATTAGGCGCAGCGATACCGGACCCAAGTGATCCCTTTTGGGCTGGAGGACGCATGTTCGTTGATGAACGTCAAATGGTCTCTAAATGTGCTTCTGAATCGGTGATGACAGTGGTTCGCTCTTTAGGAGGTAGTACAGGCTGGTTAGGTTTTGATTGGCTTTGGGCGCTACGAGGGTTCGTTGACAAACTCCTCGGTGGAGTTGGGCTTCGTCGCGGTAGGCGACACCCCACAGAACTAAGAGTTGGCGATCCGGTCGACTTCTTTGAAGTTGTAGAAGTCACTCCAGAGTCACTTAGGTTGCGAGCAGAGATGAAGGTCCCCGGTCACGCATGGCTTGAATGGCGAGTCAATCAATTAAAGAGTGGATGCTCAGTGCAGCAAAAGGCGGTTTTCGTTCCGCGTGGTCTGTGGGGACGCGTCTATTGGTTGGCTCTAGTGCCTGCACACGCCGTTATCTTCAAACGAATGCTTGGGGCCATTGTCGATCGTGCCGAGAGGTTGTCCTTAAGGCCTTTGGTAAGGGAGCAGGTTGGTGAGTAAACGAACTTCGATGTCGGGCACTCTTGTGGGTCTCGTGCTCGTAGCCGCCGTTTCAATATGCGGGGCTGATGGACTTTGGGGTGAGTTTGATCTACCGCCGGTACTTATAGCTGCTTTGGGCGCGATCTTGGTGCAGTGGTTGGCATTTGGCTTCGCATGGAAGTTCAAATCAGAACGATTCTTTGACCTTTTTGGTTCGGGAACCTTTGTGTTTGTTGTTCTAATCGCTGCGCTGTACTCGCGATCACACCTTGGGTTGTTTGATGTTGCACTGATGGTGGCAGTTTCTTTATGGGCTCTCAGACTGGGTTCTTTTTTAGTAACCAGAGTTCGAATGGTGGGTTTCGATCGACGGTTTGACGCGATGAAACAAGACTTTTCCTGGTTCTTTATGACGTGGACGTTGCAAGGAACATGGGTCGTTGTGACAACTGCTCCGGTTGTGACAGTTATAGGTGATGGAAGTAGCCAGCCACTAGGACTTATCGAAATAGTGGGTCTTCTGATTTGGCTTGGGGGCTTTTCGATCGAAATCATTGCCGACGACCAAAAGAAGAAATTCAGGCTTTCGGGAAGTGACACGTTTATTCAAACTGGATTGTGGAACAGGTCGCGTCACCCCAACTATTTCGGCGAGATTGTCCTGTGGACCGGCCTTGCGCTAGCCGCCTTCCCTTCGCTGGACAGATTTCAGTTACTCACTCTCATCTCACCGCTGTTCGTGTGGGCTTTGCTCGTAAAAATCTCTGGGATCCCAATGCTGGAGGCAAAGGCTGAACGTAAATGGGGTAGCGAACGTTCTTACGTTGAGTACAAATCAAGAACTCCGATGCTGGTTCCACGCTTACGGTGATTGTTGTTGTTCGTTTTTGGTGACCCAGTCGTCAATGGCAATCCACTGTGTGTCCAACCAATCGACAAGATCTTCTTCAGACCACTCGGAGGAAAGATCCTCTCGAGGGACCCGGGTGAGCATGAATTGCAGTTCTCTCCGAAGCGGCACAGCGTCGCGTAGTTCTTTAAGGGAAGCGATGTCGTTGATGCCGACGTGGTTACAAAATACGACGTCAGCTTGTGACGTGGCGAGCGCTGCGAGAGTTCCTGCGGTGCGTATCGGCAATACCGACCGTAAAACCCGCGTCGATGCCGCGCGTCGAGGCGTCTTGGTCGCAACGGCCTCGACCGCTTTAGCTAACTTTGATGGGGAAAATCTTGTTCCCTCCGGAAAGATCACTAAAGCTTCGTCGTCGGCTAAGTCACTTGCCAGCACACTGATGTTTGCTAGCTCGTCTCGATTGTCCAGCGAATCTCTATCAACGAAATAGTTTGGAATTCGATGGCCGACTATGTCGAGACAAGGATCTCCTAGGAGCTGTTTCTTTAGAACAAATCGAAGCCTTCGGCCTTCGCTGGCCACAAGCGCAGCAGTTAGTAGAGCGTCTCCTTGGCTTCCGTGGCGAGCCAGTATGATCAAAGGTCCTTTCGAACGTAAACAATTAATCCCTTGCGTACTCCATCGAAGTCCAATAGTGCGCTTTGCTCCGGCGGTAAGACCGCGGGCCCAGAAGTATTGGAGACGACTGTGCCATCGGCGACTTTGATTACTCGCGAGCTGTCGGAAGGGAGAGAAACTCGACCAAAAAATGAACGCTGCTGTTACGCCGAATACTTCCATTGCTAGCCACCAGGCACCGAATAGGACCAAGCGAGTGTTGGAGAATTGCCGGTCGCGAACAAGGTCGTGAAGGAACGATAAGACAAAGAGAATCGGCAGAAGTGCCCAGGTCAAGAAGAAGGCGATAAAGAGGGCGGGAACTGTTTTGCCGCGACGCATCCACTTAGCCGATGCAGATGACTCATCAACTGAAAACACAAAGTCCGATTGGGGCCTCTGTGATGCAGCGGTCATGGAAGAAATGATTATCAGTTGGCAGAGTTGTTGGGCGTGTTCCCGGAAGGATTTGCGCTCAGTCGACGCTGCTTGAAAAGTTCTACCTGGTGATGATGGTCCACAATCGGTGATGGGTAGCCAATCTTTTGTCGCGTAGCCAAAGGTGGATTAATTGTTTGTGTTGGGGTTAGTGCAGAGAGTTCAGGCACCCACCTTTGGATGTATCGCCCGTCGCGATCAAAGCGTTCGGCTTGCGTAGTTGGGTTAAGGGTGCGGTGGGGGTTGCTGTCAGTACCTGTGCCAGCAACCCACTGCCAATTGAGGTAATTGCTGGCAATATCGCCGTCAATGAGTTGAGACATGAAATAGTCGGCGCCGAGTCGCCAATCTTGATGAAGGTCTTTCACTAGAAACGAGGCCGTCACCATGCGTACTCGATTCGGCATGAACCCCTCGGTGTTTAACTGACGCATACCGGCATCAACTAAGGGAAAGCCGGTGTTTCCTGCAACCCATGACTTGTATGCCTGATCGTCGTAGTTCCAAACGTCGCCGCGCTCCCTGTAATCCTGCGACGAGGCTTTCGGGTGGGCGTTAAGTATCTGAGCGAAGAAATCGCGCCAGGCGACTTGGCGAATAAATGGCTCTGAGCCGGGAGTATTGCCAGCTAATTCGACAAGGCGGAGAGGTGAGATGCAGCCGAAGTGCAGGTACGGCGACAACTTCGACGTGACGTCCATTCCCGGATAGTCACGTTTGTCAACGTAGTTTGCTAGTTCGTTGTTTAGCCAGTTCTGTAAATGGCGGCGACCGTGAGATTCCCCGCCGATTGGCGTAGAAGCTGAGTGGTCATTTGAGGAAAGAGAACATCTGCGACGTTGTGGACTCGCTCCAGGCAGAGACGTTGGTGGATCTACAAGAGCTCGTTTGGGTGCGCGTAACCATGATCGCCAATATGGGGTGAATACTTTGTACTCGCCTCCACCACTGGGTTGTATGTGTTCGGGCGGAACAACTGTTGTGCCCGGGTGTTTGCATAAGACAATGTCGTTGTCTCGGCACCAGGTTTCGAGCGAATTAAGCCGTTGCTGGGCATAAAAGCTGTAGTCCTCCGACACGTGGATACTCGTAGCGTCTAATTCGATCGCTCGACGTTGAACTTCCTGTGACCAACACCCGGGGACCACTTCTAGGCAAGCGCCCAGCTGCTTAAGAGACGCGTCAAGGTCGGTGAGGCATTGAAGAAGAAAAGTTTGACGTCTTGGTGACCAGCGACGGCTAGCGACAAACTTGTCGTCCATCACGAACAAGCATGACAGTGGCCCTTGACTCCCCGCAGCGAACAGCGCCGGATTGTCGTCGACTCGAAGATCTCTTGTGAAAACCATTAACGAAGTCATATAGCCGCCTTGCGGGCTACAGAGCGGCGGAAGCCACCGCTATGGATCAGGTCGCAGACCATTTATGTAGCAGGATCTAAGGCTCGATTTTCGGCTAGGCCGGCTAGAGCTTTGGACACCGTTCTACGAGCGCTTTCGGCCGAAACACCGACTAGATCACCGATTTCTCGGAAGGTCCGTTCGATGCCATCATCAAGTCCGAATCGGTATCGCAACATGGCTGCTGTTTTGGGGGGCATTTGTCCCAATATTTCTCGGACCATCTCGGTGTCGTGCCAACCCCTGACCAAGTCTTCAGGGGAGTGGTCGTCGGAGGCGATCAGAGAGTGGAGGTTTCGGTCTTCGTCAACCATGAGAGGACTGTCTAATGACGACATTTGAGTGAGGGCGTGAATCCGACTCATCTCTCTAGACAGGTCAGGGGAATTGACGTCAGCTTCACGCAATTGGCGACGCAAAGCGCTGTGGGTGTCGGCGGGGATTCTTATGAGGTTGCTGTGCTGATCGATCAGGCGGTTAATTGCTTGTCGGATCCAGAAGGTGCCATATGTCGAAAACTTGAAACCTTTTCTGCCATCGAATTTTTGTACCGCGTGTTCTAAACCAACGTTGCCTTCTTGGATGAGGTCTTCGAGTTCCAATGAGCCCGTCACGGGGTATTTCTTCGCGACGCTGACAACTAGCCGCAGGTTCCCAAGAATGAATCGTTCTTTCGCTCGTTCTGCTCGTTTTACAGTTCGCTCAAGTTTCTGCAATTCTTCCAAATCGCGGTATTGGCTTTGCTCCATGCGCTCCGAAGCTTCTTTACCGGCTCGAATTTGTTCGGATAGGCGAACTTCTTCTTTCTTGGTGAGCAGCGGATGTCTACCGATGTCGTTGAGATAGAGGGTCAGAGTGTCGGTCAGTCCCTTGGGCATGGTGATGAAATTGTTCCTTTGAGCGGGGGATCTAGCGGGAATATGTCGTCCCGTAACTGTGATCCTAACAACAATTACAATTTAGTGCTAAATACATTTTAATCCTAGGAAATAGGCGTGAAACTCGACAATTAAAGGCTCAGATTGTGGGTATCTACTTTCGGGGGTAGCCCGGGCGCTCCCTCGACATATTCACTTCTGCACCTCCTTTCTCGTTGAATGAGATATGGAAATGTGTTCTTCCCAATTATTTGGCGCCAGATCTGTAACACTTACCGAATGCGCCCAAATCGCCTAAAAACCGACCTAGCAAACGGCGAAACTCGATACGGAACCATGATTTTCGAGTTCCTCAGTGCGGGTTTACCTCAGATACTTCACAACGCTGGTTCAAGCTTCGTGTTCTATGACATGGAGCACAGTGGATTCTCCATGGAGCAGATGAAGTTCCAACTAGCCCTATGCCGGGGTCTTGACATAGTCCCCCTTGTACGCCCACCCGACACCTCTTACCAATACACGGCAACGTTGCTGGACATAGGAGCAATGGGGATGCTCTTCCAAATGTGTGAAACAGCAGAACAGGCTGAGGAGTTCGTCAAATGGACCCGATACCCGCCATCTGGCCAACGCGGGGCAATGTTTGGCGGCGCTCATGACGATTACAGTTCCGATTCGGTGCCCGACATCATCGCTGGCGCCCATGAACGCACCATGGTGTGCGTACTGATTGAGTCAGCCAAAGGTATAGCTAACGCTGAAGAGATCATGTCGGTTCCTGGAGTGGATGTGGCACACCTCGGCCATGGCGATCTGTCTTTGTCCCTCGAAGTGCCAGGAGACACAGCGCACCCGACTATGCAAAAAGGAATCGACGCCATTTTGGAAGCTTGTGAAACTCACGGAAAAACTGCAGCGTGCCTTGCAGGTTCAGTGGAGACTGGGATTGACTGGGTAAAGCGTGGATTTCGAATGGTCAGCTACAGCTACGACATAGGTTTGATGACGGCTGCATTACAGAGCGGCATCGAACAAATCCGTTTAGGAGTTAATGAAGATGGATCTCACTGAAGACCAGTGTCAAGAATTTCGAGACCGCGGCTGGATCGTACTCAGCGACGTATTTGGACCAGAAGAAGTTGAACTGCTCAGCGATGCAGCACTAGATGTTCTCGAGCGACCGGGCCCCGAAGTTGGCCGCGAAGCAGATGGTTCACCCCACGTGTCTTGGGGCATGCATCTTTTCAACGAACAGCTAGCTGTTTTGTGCCGCCACGAAAACCTTATTAACCCAAGTCGAACGTTGCTAGATAACGAGGTCTACGTCCATCAGTCACGAATCAACATCAAACAGACCAACGGTTCGATTGTTGCCTGGCATCAAGACTTCGGTACCTATCATCGCGTTGATGGGGTGCCGCATCCCAAGGGTGTCATGATCGCAGTCTTCCTCGATGACGTCACCGAAGTGAACGCGCCGCTACTAGCGGTCCCGGGGTCCCACAAAGAAGGTCTTGTATCGACCGCTTCGGTCGATCCGTCATCGCCAGATTTCGAACAGGTGTCGAAATACAGGTATGACATCACCGATGAGACGATGGCCCGCTTGGTAGACCAGTATGGGTTAGAGACGATCACAGCGTCAGCAGGGTCGGTGCTGTTTATGGATATGACCGTCGTTCACGGTTCAACTGTCAACATCAGTCCACTGAGGAGGCTGCTGTTGTATGTCAATGTCTGTCCTGTCGATAACAGGGGAGAAACATACGAACGACCCGAGTATTACGCTGCCCGCGATTTTGCCCCGATCGTTCCGGTTAGTTCAGAGGAATTTCAGCTCGCTGGACAGACATGAGTTTGGAATTTGAACAGTTCGATAAGCAGTTCGGTGCCCGGATCCAAGGATTAGATGAGAACCGGGTGATCGATGAGCAGCTTGTGCAAGAGCTTGCTCGCGGTTTGAGCGAACATGGTGTGCTGCTGATGCGAGGTGAAGAAATTTCGCCGAAACGTCTAGTCGAACTTGGTAACGCGTTCGGTGAACTCGAAATACTCCCAGAACCCGATAAACGGCACCCCGACCACCCCGAAATCTTTGATCTCACCAACGTCAGAAAAGATGGAAATGTCGTAGATTTTGAGGAACCCCAAGCGGTGTTCTTGAGAGGCACCGAGCGGTGGCACACCGATAGTTCGTTTAGGGAAATTCCTTGCTTGTGCACCATGCTGTACGCGGTCGAAGTTCCCGATGCGGGTGGGGAAACTCAATTCGCCAACATGTACGCGGCGTTGGAACAGTTGCCATCTGACCTCCGATCTGCGGTTCAGGGAAAACGCCTAATTCACAGTTACGTGTTTAGTCGTGCCAATAACCCTGGCCGTATGGACCCGATGAGTCCTGAAGACGAGGCACAGTACCCACCTGTGAGTCATCCGTGGGTTCGCACTCACGCAGATGGACGCCAATCGTTGTACATGGGCGGTCACGCTTCTCACGTCGAAGGTATGGAGCTCGAAGAAGGGCGCGAACTTATTGAGCAGGTACTTGTCGCAGCAACCAAGCCCGAGTTCATATACGAACACCAGTGGATGGACAATGACTTGGTTATATGGGACAACCGGTCAACGCTTCACCGGCTCCGGCCTTACGACATAGCGTCGCGTCGGCGCGTTATGCGACGCATAACGGTCGCAGGCAACGAACCTGTCAGCTAGATATCGGATTTAGCTGAGCTTGGACTCTAAGAATCCGATGACCTGGGGCCACAACTCAGCTGCTAAGCCTTCGTCAAATGCTCCCATTGGGTTCTCTTCATTCATGAAACCATGCAGGGCCTGATGAACATTGATTTCAACGTCTTTACCCATTTCCCGAAGTCGCTCGCCGAGATTTTCTGCTGCTTCTGGCGGGAAGAAGTCATCGGGTGAAGCCATGTGAGCTTGGACCGAGGCGGTCAGACCCTGCCAATCGGGTTCTTGGTCCCCTTGAGGGAAGCCATAGAACGGCACGGCAGCTTTCACAGCGTCGCCGCGGTTAGCTGCGATCATGAAGCTCAGCAAACCGCCCATACAAAATCCGACTACTCCCACACCGTCGCCTGAAGAAGCGTCGTGGTTGAGCAAATAATCCACAGCGCCACTCATGTCTCGCGCTGCACGGTCTGGCGGTAAATCAGTCATTAACTGACCGGCTTTGTCCATTTCATCGTGTCCGGCTAACTCCCCGTGATACAGATCTGGAGCTAGTGCAACAAAGCCTTGATCAGCTAAGTAGTCAGCTACACCCTTCATCTGCGGGTTCAATCCCCACCATTCTTGTATCACCATGACTGGCGGTCCTGAGCCGCTGTCAGGTAGCGCCAAATGTCCTCTGGCGTCATGTCCGTTACTTGCAAATGAAACCATTTCTCCCATACGCAGGACCGTAGTCGCCAATAGGTGTCTGATGCACCAAATATTCCTTCGGAACAAAGCGAGAGCGGCCTGCCAAAGGAGTGAAAGAATAGGGACCCGATTTCTGAGAGGCTTATATGAATCTCCGCCCGAGTCCCGTTGCTCCCTTTTCATATGTCCCTGGTATCGATCCGTACTCCGGGGGAGTGGTCGCAGCGCCAGGAGCTGAAATAATTCACGTGACACTGCTTGAAGCCGTTCCATGGCGCGATGGCTTTGACCGTATTGAGGAAATAACGACTGACGATGGTGTAGACCGAACAGCGCTCTGCGCTGTAGAGCTTCGTTGCCCTCAACCACATTCGTTTGCAGGCTTCATCGGATTTAACGATGAGTACAGAGCCTTGCTGAACGATTGGGGACTCCTTAACGGTGACGATAACCCCATTGCTAGAACCAATGTCGCTCCTGTTCATCACCCCCCCGGAGAGACCGCTCTTCACGCGTTCAGCTACGTCAAGCAATCAGACAGTGCTGTGGAATCGTTTGTTGTAGCGGGTGCTGGGGACTTGATGGACCAAAGCGATCTTCAACCCAGCAGCATTGTGGCGAGAGATCTTGATGGCGGAGATGCGTGGCGTTTACGAATTGAACAGGTGTGCCAGGAGATGGAAGATCGAATGACCGCCATCGGGGTTGGATGGAATGACTGTTCAGTTATTGATGTCTATTGCGCGGAGGACTGGTTCGGTCAAGCTGGTGACACCTTGATCAACCGGATAGGAACATCGATCAGTGTCGGCCTTCACTGGCATGTCGCGCATCCTCCGATCGAAGGGCTCCGCTTTGAAATGGATGTCAGGCGAGTAGGTACCGAAAAGATTGTTTGACTTTAGGCAACCTGAAACGTCATCAACACTGGACTGATCAAGCCTTGGTTGACTGCTATCCCCGCGTTGTCTTTCATTTCAAGCATCCGGGGACCCATTAGGTGACCGAGCGAGACCGGTGGTGGTGAGGCTGGGGGTTCGTTAAAGAACTTCAAGGCTAAGTCGTAATGATCCGAACTTCCTAAGTGTTGAAGACCAGCACTTTTCGCTGCAGCCTCATAACTACTAGCAGGCTCTGGGAAGCTGAATTGCGGGGTTGACGACCATGGCATGGGGTAGGGCAGGTCACCGGTTTTAGTGAGCGTCACGTCGTAGACGACGATTGTTCCTTGGCTGCGACACACCCTCGCAAGCTCACTCATCATCTGGTTCTTGTCCTCAATGTTCATACCGACATGCAGCATGGTGACCGCATCGAAACTGTCGTCCATGAAGGGAAGATCCGTGGCTGATCCGACTTTGAAGTCCACAAGGTCGTTCATGCCGACGAGGTTGGTGAGTTCAACCGCTGCCTCTACAAATTCTGGTGTCAAATCAACACCCGTTACAGAAGCACCGGTAGATCGGGCTAAAAATCTGGCCGTTCCTCCGATGCCACACCCCACATCGAGTAGTTGTTGACCTGGAGCAAGGTTGAGGACTGATGCCACATTAAGGGTTCCTTCTCGGCCCCCAATGTGGAACTCGTCCGCTCCAGCCAAAACATCGGGGTCAAGATTTTCTCTATCGAAGCCGGCATCGACTAACGCCTGAACTATTCGTTCGACAATCCCCTCGTTGCCGTAGTGCCCTTCAACTGATTCAGTCATGTTGAACCCTTTCCTTATGCCGCGCCGATCAAACCGCTAGAGGTTCTGACGGTACTTCGAATCCCCAGTCTTTGGTGCGAATCATTTCCTGGTCCGCTGTCGCCACTAACCCTGAAGGTCCGTAGAGGGCACCCCCACAAATGATGCTTTTTTCGTCGTCGCGCTCTCTCCAAGATTGAAAAGTGTAGGTGTCACCAATGCGAACTTGATCGAAGAACTCAGCAGCTATGTTGCCTGTCACGGCGCCACCGCCCGAAACCGATGGGGGATCGACAAAGAGAACGTAGGCAGTTACGCAGTCAAAAGCGGTCCAAATAAATTCTCTGGGAATGATGCCGTCTTCGTTGGCCCACTGAGGGGCGGGTGACCAGACAGCAACAACATGTTTGCCGTCTCCTAATGGACGAATGCGGACGCCTAAACCATCGACTTTGTGACCGCAGCCTATGCAATTTGGATACGGCGGATCCCACCCCATTGGGCGCTCCATCGCTGCATCTATGTTGTCTCGAGCGATAGGTGTGCGGGCAGCAACGTGGAGAGGACCCTCTGCAGCTGCCATAACTAGCTCATCTCCTCGATGGACGACCGTTTGGTTATCTTCAACGCTTCGAACGACGGACTCGCCGGGATGTAACGGCTTTCGAATTCGAACCCGAATCGGGCCGTCCGAGTCACCGGCTGCGAGACCGGCTATGTAACCGCCCTGCATGGTGCCTGGCATCCCGATGTAGGTGTCCAATAATTCGAGAGTCGTCTTACTCATCGGTGATGGCCGTAAATAGTTGATACGACATCTGCATCTGTAGAGGCTTCTATGAGTACCGGCTGACCCGCTTTTCTGTTTTTGACAACTTCGAGAGCGGCGTCAATGTCTTCAAGCGAGTTAATTTTCGCGGTTTTGCAGCCCATGCTTTCCGCCACCGCACAAAAATCTGGCCACTCGTGGAGAGAAGCGGCTGGATCCATTCCCTTAGATACGAGTTGGATGTGTTCAGCGCCGTAACTGCCGTCGTTGTAGACGATCACGATGAGATCAAGTCCTAGGTGCACAGCTGTTGACAGTTCGGTTAACCCACCCATCATGTAACCGCCATCGCCTATGCACAGCACTGTTGGTCGAGTTGGACGCGCAACTGCTGCGCCAATAGCTGTCGACATTCCTAGACCGATCGCACCGAAGCCGTGACTGGTTACAAGGTCTTGCGGGCTGGGAACTGACATGGTCAAGGCATCGAGCATGAATCGACCAGCGTCAACAACGACTTGCCGGTCTTGGGGAAGGCCAGCATCCAGTCGTCGGGTCAGGGTGCGAGGGTCAACAGCACCTTCATAACTTTTGTCGTCGAATGCCTCGGCGGGATCGAAGTCGTGAAGCCGCTGTTCGAGGTCGGTGGTTCTAAATGAAGATGGCTGGTGTTCGGCGTCAGAAAGCATTTCGATCATGGCTTCTGCTACGACTGTGGCGTCGCCAACCACCCCAGCATCAACGGTGACGTGTCGGTCTATGTGTCGGGCGTTGAGATCGACATGTACGACACGTTTTCCTGCCAGCAGCGTCTGATAGTCGGTTGTGAAAAAGTTCAGCGAAGCACCAAAGACGACCAGACAGTCGGCCATAGCGAATGTCTCGCCCGCGATTTGATGGCTGAGTGTTCCGTGGATCCCAAGATTGAACGGTTCGCCTTCGAAGTATCCGGTGCCGAGTAAGGAGGTAGCAAGGGGTGCGCCGAGCGCCTCCCCTAAGCGAACCAAAGCATCTCTGGCGTTCGACTTTACGGCGCCGCGACCGGCAAGAATTATGGGCCGGGCTGATGACGCAATGATTCCTAACGCTGTTTCGAGTTGATCTGGGTCGGGCGCTAGTCGAGATGCAGGAGCATTTAGCGGTGGTCTTGCTTCGTATTCAACTTCCTCCCATTCGATATTCAATGGAACATTGACCACTATGGGTCGACGTTCGGCGTGTGCTCTTCTTACTGCGGTAGATACATCTTCTGAAATTGTTTCAACGTTTCTAACCGGTTGGAATCCAGCGCCAGTGGCTACAACGAGCGCATGTTGATCAAGGTTTTGAAGGTGTTGTTCGTTTTCGATTGGGGTGTCACCGGCTACCAAGAGCATCGGAGTCTCATTTTTGACTCCTTCAACCAGCGCGGTGATTGTGTTGGTGAGTCCGGGGCCATGGGTCACGGTTGCGACACCAAGACGGCCTGTTGCTTTGGCCCAACCCTCGGCCATGCATACTGCGTTGGCCTCATGAGTCGCGCCCACCAGATTTACTCCGTGTTGCCGCTGAAGATTTTCGCCGATGAAGAGATTGCCGTCTCCGAGAACCCCGAAGACTGTGTCGACTCCATGATCTACGAGGGCTTGGGCTACTGCGTCGTGTCCTAACATTTGACTTCCTCCCACTGGCGAAAGCGATCAGCATTCCGATCCGGCGAATAAATCGCTTTATCGGGGATGTGGCTTGATGACCTGATTTCCCATGCAGCTAATCACCTCAAAGGGTTCTTTGTCCACGAAGACTTGCAACGAAGTGGCATGCGCTTGGCGCAGTGTTTAATTGTGACGCTACGGTCGTGTTGCCGTCATTGAGAATGGACAAGAGATGCGTTTAGGACCACTACTGGGGTTTGAGCAAAGTTTTGACACGGTTGTCACTGTCGCTCAGGAAATGGAAGCTGTCGGCGCAGGGTCGGTAATGCTCGCCGAGGCGGGTCGAAGTGCTGTTACTCAGGCCGCAGCAGTAATTGCCGCAACCGAATCAATTGAAGTAGGGACATATGTCGCAAACGCTTTCGCCCGATCACCGTGGCTTACTGGTCTTACTGCTCGTGATTTAGACGAAATGAGCGGTGGTCGTTTCGTGTTGGGCGTAGGAACTGGAAATGTTCATTTCAATGACTGGTACATGGGTATCGACTCGTCCAAGGCGCTGACTGCCATGCGTGACTTTGTCGAAATAGTGCGTCAAGTAGTCGCCGCGCCAGCAGGGGCACGCGTGAGTTACGAAGGACCGGTGCATCAAGTAAGGAAATGGCGAGCGAGTTTCGCACCCTACCGAGACTCCGTGCCTGTCTACTTGTCGGCTTCGGGACCAAAGATGATGCAGGTAGCAGCTGAAGTTAGTGACGGAATCGGAGTGGGCATTATGGCGTCGGTGGAATTCATGCGCGACACGGTTCGACCCAACGCCGTCGCAGCTGCTGAATCTGTTGGCCGAGAACCAGAAGCACTGGCCTTTCCTATGGGAGCCCTCGTTAGCGTGAACCAGAACTCCGAGTTGGCGCGAAACGCAGCGAAGGCTTCAGTGTGCGGGCTTTTTCATCCTGTTCCCCACCCGTACTACGACTCGCAAATGCGTCAACAGGGTTTCAGTGACACAGCGGACCAACTCGCAGAATTGATGCCCCAAGGTAAAACGGCGGAAGCGATGCAGATCATCCCAGAAGAAGTCGTCGACACAATGACGATTAGTGGAACACCTGCTGAGTGCGCTCGCCGTATCGCTGAATACGAAGGGGTCACCGATCAGATAGTGATGATGCGAGTGGCACAGAAAGATGAGGCCACTGGGGTGCATGCATATGAACCCATTTTCGAATTGATCTCGGAAACGACATCCTCATAAACGCTTCAGTTGTGTCTATCCCCAGGGTTCGCGAATCGGAGGATGACAGATTTTTGGAGAACACCAGGCTGGCGGCGCTACTGTGCAGCAATGACTGAACGCATAATCCCAGCCTCTCAGCAGGCCATGTACGACAATTTCCACTTTGCCCCGGGCATAAAAACCGGTGACCTCTTGGTGATGTCGGGACAGGTAGGTATGGACGACTCGGGAAAGTGCCCCGAAGATCTCACCGAACAGTTTCGACTCGCCTTCCAAAACATCGAAGCGATTCTTGTAGAAGCGGGAGGCGACTTATCGAACATCGTGGAAATGACGAGTTACCACATAGGGATGCGAGAACACCTTCGTGATTTCATCGCCGTGAAAGATGAACTTATTCGCGAACCGTATCCAGCATGGACCGCCATTGGATGCACCGAACTAGCGATGCCCGGAGCGGTTGTAGAAATCCGAGCTCAGGCTGTTATTTCCTAAATACTGTGCCTGAGCTATATGACGTAGCTGTTGTTGGTCGCGGGCTCATTGGATCCGCGGCAGCGCGACACCTCGCAGAATCTGGAATAAAAGTCGTGGCCGTTGGCCCGGACGAGCCCACTGACCGGAGAGTGAGTCTCGGCCCTTTTTGCAGCCATCCAGATGAAGGACGAATAACCCGCGTTGCGGGCCGAACGCCTATTTGGTCGCAAATGGCTGCCCGTTCGATTCGGAGGTATGCAGATATCTCCGAGAGATCAGGTATCGACTTTCATCGCGGTTGTGGTCTAGTGACCTCTTCGCCCAAAGCGGACGAATGGATAGAGAATTCTGAGATCGCCGGGGGCAATGCCCGGTCGGTGGATCGACAGTGGGTCGTAGATCAGACCGGGATTTCTTTGGACAACGGGCACCCCGTTTTGTACGAGGGTGCACCTGCTGGCTATATCAACCCGAGACGCCTGGTTGAAGCGCAAAACAAGCTCGCAGCGGCCGCTGGGGCAGTGATCGTTAAAGAAGCCGCGTCATCGCTTACCCATACAAATACGGGACACACTGTTGCTGGGACTTGGGGTTCCGTGAGTGCTCAGCGCGTGCTGGTCACAACGGGAGCCTTCGGTTCGGAACTACTGGAATGTTCGCTTGATCTGCGTCGAATGCCCCGAACGACTGTCACGGCGGAAATGCCGTTCAACGAAGAACTGCCCAGTCTCATTTGTGTCGACCCGCCTGATGAACGACTTGACGATATTTATTGGGTGCCCCCAGTCCGCTACCGAAACGGCAGAGTTGCTCTCAAGATCGGAGGTTCGCTTAGAAATAGCAGCCCAGTTCCCCAAACTGCTCTGACTGAGTGGTTCCAAGGAGACGGTGACCCAATCGAAGCGGAAGCTCTCAAAAGTTCGCTGATGAGTCTGTTACCCAATGCACAGATTGATAGCTGGGTTCAGAAGCCGTGTGTCGTCACCAATACAGCGACTGAGCACCCCTATATCGGTTGGGTAGAAGACGGCGTAGCTGTTGCTATAGGTGGATGCGGGTCTGCGGCGAAGAGCAGCGACGAGCTGGGACGTTTGGCGTCAACATTGTTTACGTCTGACGGATGGAATGATTCGCTGCCCGCAAATGCTTTTGAGCCAATTTTCAGCTGATAGGACAACGCAGTAGTTTCTACTCTGGTTCGGGATTTGCTTGAGTGTCGAGCCTCCGCAAGAAAAATTGCACTGCTGGTCCTATAGACACGACAAACCACACGGTTCCCCAGCCGATGGT
>CEPK01020361.1_pt1 | contig 17266 bp, 14 predicted proteins | sample 356231 | NCBI WGS metagenome assembly CEPK01 (sample SAMEA2620259, study PRJEB7988) | marine metagenome | biome: marine biome (ENVO:00000447); feature: deep chlorophyll maximum layer (ENVO:xxxxxxxx); material: "saline water (ENVO:00002010), including plankton (ENVO:xxxxxxxx)" | depth 80 m
AAGTCACTGGATAAGAAATCCATAACTTGCTGAGTGGTCATTGTATAGAGGTACTTCCAACGATATCCGTCAGTAGGACCAGTATATACACCATTAGCATAGTTATTTGCTGTAGTAGGCATATCAGAAGCGTTACCACCACCAGCAGTTACATCTTCTTTATTATAAAGGCACTTGAATACTTCATAACTGCTATTCATAACGTAGAACTTAGCAGCACCAAGTGTATTAGCACCAGTAACACCAGCCTTAGCAGTACCACCTGAAGCAGGAGCACCAGTATAATCTGGTTTGTACATATCGAACTTAGGGTTCAATACTGTATTCCAGTTATAACGAGGAGTAACGGAAATAACGTTAGATGACTCTACCCTTTTCGCAGCAATCAGTTCTTCGTAAATCTTGAATTTCTCTTCTTGGTTATCCAAAGGAGCAGGAGCATTAGTCTCGTCGGCAATACGATGAACACCTGCTTTTGCTTCAGCACCAGTATCGGCAGAACTAGCGTATCCTTTAATTACATTACCACTTGTCGGAGTACCTGAGGCAGGAGAAGGAGAATGAACTAACAATGAGTTAGGATTAACCTTACGTACAGTTGCTTTCCATGTGGTAGAACCATATGCTGTAGCACCACCAGATCCAGCATCATAGACCTCATCTCCTACAGCAAATGCAGTAGCATTAGCATTGTAGATCTCTAAGTACGAGTCCCATTGGTCAGATCGACCAACAAAAAAGTACATTCGAGAACGATCCGCACTAGTATCGTTTGCTCCTTCCGTGAGTGATTCTAGAAACTGTTGTGCATTAAAAATGCGAAACTTTTCAGAGATGATTGCCGACATAATTGATTATAGGTAGTGTTTTCCTACAGGATATCCGAGTTATTTATATTTATACTTGTCTAACTACAGTTCCTGCGAGTTCTGTTGTAAGACCTGTTGGTTGAGATGTATTACTTTGAGTAGATACAGAAGTGATCGTTGCTGTGCAATCGTTATTACCAGCTTGGAGTGTTACTGTATCATTTACTTGATAATTCAATCCACCAAAGTTTGCTTGAATGTAGTTAACGTCCCCTGTTCCAGAGGTAAAGTTAACGGTTAAACCAGATCCAGATCCACCTGTGACTCCACAAGTTCCAGATGCAGGATAACCAGTACCAGTTGTTATGATATTTAGCGTACCTTGTACAGTACCTTTATAGAGGACTACTAAAGTAGTTCCAGTTTTAGCGGAATATTCAATTGGGAATTTACCGCACAATACGTCACCAGTAGCGGTGAAGTTTGTTGGATTGGTAACATAAACGAATGCATCACCCCACGTAAAGTCAACGTCCAACAGCAATGCGTTGGAAATTGCAGTAGTTGTGGATCCCATTGATATTGCTGGTGTAGTGACTGGAGTATTAACAATATTGCTAGTTGTACCACTGGCCAAAGATTGAACTAGAGTCTGTTTCTCTCTAACTGTCTCAACTAAAGATGCGGAAATTATATCATTCTGTGTAACACTAGCACTAGGTGATACTAGAACTTCTAATGTCTTACCAACGATAGAATTATCAAAACTGGTGATTAATGTATTTGTTAACTGCTTAACTGATCCAGCAGCAATAGTTGCAGAATGAGTAAACTCATATGACTGTTGTGTTGGGTCTGCAATAACAGCAACGGTATTTGTAATACCTGGATTTGTTGATGCAACTATGTTACGAGTATACTTTGTATCAAATGTTCTATGCTTCTTAATGATATTATATCCACGAGATACATTAACAGTAGGAGCAGAAGTATACCCACTACCACCTGCATCAAGAACAACATCTAAAACCTCACCACCATCTACAACAACGTGTGCTTTAGCACCACCACCATTACTATCTTCTGGTTCAAATGCTAATATAGGTGGACTATCATATTGATAAGCATCAGGGTTCTTATCAAGTTCCCTCTTATTCCAAGTTAGAGAAGTTACTACTCCACTTGTTATAACTGCTTTAATATCTAATCCTTCACCACGACTAGTACCATTGTAATTAGAAACTGCAATAGTTGCTACACTGTTACTAGATGCTTGTGTATTTGGTACAAAATCAAGTGGATTCACTCTATTAGGAACCCTCTTAACTATTCTATACTCATCTTCACCATCAATATGAATCTTATCTCCTGGTTCAACATTAGTCATACCTGGACGGACAGTATCATATAACCATGCAGATGTATCTTTCTTCATGATTCTCTTACCATCTTCAGTTGCATAATCAACAGAAGTAGTAGCAGACGATAAATCCACTTCAATAAAAGGTGCATTTACAATATCAGTATTAGCAGCAATTCTGATAGGTTGAGTGAAATCAATATCAGGATTCTGACTAGTCATAGTCCAATACCAATTAGTACCAGTCTTCTGATACTTTCTTACTATACCAAGGGATTTAACACCCTGATATACAATAGAACCATCTCTAACACCACTTATGAATGTATCATAAGCAGAATCTGCTCCTGTAACAGTTACAGTAACTTCATTAAGGAATAGATCTGGTTCAATGTTATATCCAGAAAGTATTTGATCTGTTGAAGTACCAATAAAGAGAACAATATCAACAGACTGTCCTTTTCTCAATGCTTGTGAGAAAGTTATACTTGCTTCATTAACAGTATATGCAGTACCTCTCTTCTGGAATATACCATCCACAAAAACATATAAGAATCTATCATCATCAACAACTACAACCTCTCCAGTCTCTTCATTCCTCATAACGAATGGACCAGTGATAGAACCATTAAAGTTCTCTTCTCTTAGAACCAAACGCTGATACTTAGCTACATTATGAGCAAAGAACTTCTCTACTGCTAGTGGTTCCTGTACAAGAAGAGTATTTAACTTTTGCTCCCATTTAGGTGCTTCAGAGAATATAACCTTATCAGGTACTGATGCAGAGGCATCTCTCTTAATGTAATATGCATTATCTCTTGGGAATGTCTCATCATACTTAACATTCTGGAAAATACCATTAACAACCATGAAAAGATCTTCTCCAACAAGAGTCTTGACTGGAGTATTATCTGTGTAATACAATTCAAACTCTTTATTAACACCATCAAAATAATCTGGAGTTGACTTATCAACTGTACTACCATTAAGAATATTCTGTACATTCAAGAATAAAGCATTCAATGCAGATGCGACATCACTACACTCAGTGAAGATATTATCCTTAGAGAGAATATTAATATTGGTATATGTCTTAGTAGGAGACCAATTACCAGTTCTTTGATTATTATCAACAGTCTTCTCAAATATATTTGGACCTTTATCAATAGTTTCAGTAACAATAGTCCTATACGTATCTAAAGTTTGTTCTACTAAAGCACAGTTTCCAATAGATCCACCATTAGGATCTGGTAAAATAGTATTATCAGAGAATGGAACTATGCTAGTGTATGTTCCTGCTGGTAAAGTACTCTTAATAGCAGTGATCATTAGACCAATTGCGTATTGATATGCTGCAATACTCTCTGCCTTTTGATCTACTATATGAGAGAGTTTATTTTTATAATAATATCTTTCAGCAAAATCAACAATATTATAGTTACCACCATATCTAATATGATAAACAGCAGCATCAACCAAATACCCAGTATCTCTCTTACACTTATCCTCAGATGGAATATTAAGTGAGGGGTAAGTTGCTTTGACCCAACCAAGAGTTTCTTCTTGAATGTATTGCTTATTCTTTTCTATAAGAATAGCAGCATCCATAAACATACCATCATTTATCCTGCTGAACGAGAATGTAACTTCACCAATGTTGTTAATAGTAGAGTAAATCGTAGTGACTGCACCAACACCAATGGTAAGTACGCCTCCTCCTGTGATGTTAATTGGTCCATAGTTGGTTTGCCCTGTATTTGTTACGTTTGTAGTAATAGTTTGACCAGCATAACTAAGATTCGATGTTCTGGATACTTTAACTCTAGTATCACTCATAATCTCAGTAACCGTAGTACCTGGATCAAATTGTTGACCACTACTTACAGTCATTCCTATACAAATTCCTAATGTAGAAGGAACTTCAATAATATCAACACCCTGTGTTACAGTACAACCAGTTAGACTTAAATCCCAATTCCTTGTAGCAGCAATACAGAGATTCATTGCATACTTGTATGTTGCAATACTCTCTGATAACTGTGCAGAAATATGTGATAGAACACCTTCATTGAAATACTTACTTGCTGCATCATGAGTAGCAGTATTTCCACCAAAACGAAGGTCATGCTCAAAAGCATCAACAATAAGACCAATATCTCTTATACACTTAGATTCATACTGGTTCCATGTGATATAAGGATACGTTGCTTTAGCATATCCAATTGCTTCCTCTTGAATAAATGATCTATTAAATCTTAATTGATTAGCAGCATCTATCCATGTACCTTCTTTTTGGAAAATAGGTCTTACTTTCTTAAGATGCTTCTGATTTAAAGCATTGTCCTTAAATTGGAACAACCTACCATTAAACTTAGATGCAGAAATATTATTACTATCTACAATCCTAGGACCAAAAGGTGCTTTAGCAAATGTAATCTTATTACCAGTTACTGTATATGAAGTCTCTGGTTCTTGTAAAACACCGTCAAGAGTAATAGTCAATGCAATAGTATTATATGGTGTTATTGGTTGATTACTCTTTGTATCTACTATTGTAAACTCTCTAGTACCAGTAATATTACCAGCACTATCAAAATCTCCATCAAATTCTGGAGTAAGCTTAAGTTCTCTAGCAATTAAACCAGATGTATCTGCTGCTTTCTCAGTAAATGATCCAGTACCTCTTAAAACATTAATATCATGGTTAAGATTAACAATTGTTTGATGGTGTCTCTTAGTACCAGCAACAGTTGCTTTATTTGTTTCCTCATTCCATAGTTTTAAAGTAGATACTTGTGATGTCTTAGATTGATCACTGATCTTAACATCTGCCTTTCCATCAACATTCAACTCACCAAATACTTTAAAACCAGCAGGGTGAACAGACTCTTTAACTAAATCTCTCCAATCCTCAATACCAGTTTTAGACTCTACAACATATGAATAGTCCTGATAAAAATGATTATCTGCAATTTTATGAGTTCTTACACCAACCTTACCCTTATCAGAAGTAAAAGTACCAAGATTATCCCAATAAGATCTTAAATCAAGATCAAACTCTGTTTTTAATGTACTAACAACAGTACCTTCTGCTTTACTAGCATCACCTTTAATAATCTCGTTATTAACAAATTCACCAGACTCTATAGAAACCTTAAGGATATTAGATCCTCTCCTCCATCCATTAGCAACAACAGTTCCAACTGAATTACCTTGAGTTACTCTTTCTCCATTAAGAAATTCATCTGTAGTATTAACAATCAAAGCAATACTAGTTGAATGCTTTCTTAAAATAGACTTATTATTCCAAACACCAGAACTATTGAATTCAATATCTACATTCTTAGTAATACCAATAGAAGAACCTAAAGCATATGCTCTAAGATCACCCTCAATAACTTTAAGTGTTGGTTTATAACTATAGTTCTTTCCTTTATTGATAACATTAACTCTAGCAATGTTATTAGTAAAGGTTTTTAGTACTTCAAATTCTGCTTCTGTTCCATCACCATCAGATACTACAACTTTTGGTTTTGAATAATTTGAACCAGCAGTATTAACTGTAACACCAGTTATATTCTTATTTACAGCATCCCATTGAGCAGATACACTAGCAGTATATACAGGATTTAATTCTCCTCCTAATACAAGAGGAACTTTCTTATATCCTGACCCTAGATTAGATACCTCAACACCAGCAATAGATCCTATTGCAGAACGAGATGTAGTAGTGTATTTCATTACACCAGTTCCAAACCATTCTGGAATTTCAGATAACTCATATACGAATCTATTTGATGTTACGAAACTTACCTTAACACCAGACTCTACAGATTCACTACCAGCAGTTAATGCATCAGATACTTCATATCTTCCTTGTAGAGGATCATTGATAACTTCAAGATAATTGTTATCATCTTCGATAGTAGCAATATTACCAATACGAATAGTATTATCACCATTCTGCATTGTTCTAACTACTGATTTGTAATAATATCTTTGATACTTCCTTGATTTCCTTGTAGTAAGAGTACCAGTCAAATCAATAGTACCAATCCTAGGTCCATAACCAAACTTAACATACACATAAGAATTGGGTAGACCAGGACTACCAACCCTAACTACTTCATCAGCAATTATGTTATCATTTTGACTAGGAGATACTACAAACTCAGCATATGCATTAGTAAAATGACTTAAGTCAAATCTATACTGATAGAATTCCTGAATATTAATATTAGGTGCTATTTCATAAGGACCAGATTCAGAAGAAGATATCTTAGTTACAATCTTATAATCAGAAACAGAACTTATCTCAATATTTCTCTTAGGAAGACTTTCATCAAATATAGTAGATGCTTCAAATACTTTATACTTCTCGTAATCACCTGCAATAAAGAATCCTTGGTCATGTTCAACAACCAATTTATTATTTTCAAAAGAAAGAATAACAGGATCTAAAGCAGCAACACCAGTAAGAGGTACAGTAGAACCTGCTGTAAATTGATATGAACCTTGGTACAACTGTACTACTTCATCATCGAAATGATCAATATCAGAAGTACCATTTTGTGCTCTAATAACAGTAAGAATCTTATCAGTAGAAGATACAGCAGAAATCTTTAATGTTTCTTCTCCAATAACAATAAGATCATGAACTGCAAATCCAGAAACATTATCTACATTTAAACTAGTCTCACCAGAAGCAAAACCAATATGATCTACAATCAAACGAAGTCTCTGTGTACTAGTTGCAGATCCAGATCTATTAAGAGAAGTGTCCTCTACAGTTAGAATATCACCTTTCTTATATCCAGTACCTTTACTAGTAATAGTTACAGAAATTACTGACCCAGTAGAAGATACAACAATAGTTGCTTTAGCATTACCTGAATCACCAACAGCACCAATATCAGTTCTCTTTGCTGTTTGATCAACAAATATTAATTCAACATCATCATATGTGTTAGTTGCGTAATCTAAACCACCATTAACAAGATCTGCTCTTCCTAGACCTCCATCATTAACTGCTGTAGTAAAAGTGGGTGGTTTAAGTTCTATTTCTTGAATAGCACCTAATTGAACATATCTGGTAGTTGTTGTTAAACTATCATCAGGATCTATACTAATATTAACTATATCACCTATACCTAATTCATGATCCCCAGTTGTCTTAACCAATGCAATATTAGTATTAACTATAAAGGGAACAAGACCAGTACTTAAACTTCTTGTTTCAAGAATAGTTGCACCAACAGTATTCAATAAGTTATCACTCTTGAGAAAATATCCTGACTGAGGTGAAAATGTTCCAGAAGATACTTTTAATTTTACAGAATTCCTTCTTTCAGTTGATTCAATAACTTCACCTGTTGCTAGTACATTTGAACCATCGGTTAACTCAATACCTGCACCAGCAGTGTAGGAAGCATTAGAACTAAGTACCACATTAATTGATAATGTAGTAGCATCAAATATACCAGTAGAGTTAAAATCACCAACAACATCTTCTAATACTAATACCTTACCATCAAGAACATCACCAACCACAGTACCATAAGCACCAGTAGAGGGTTGTGATAGTTTATCTCCAGAGAATACATAACAATTCTCTGTAATTTGTACTTTTGCTACCCGTCTTTGATCAGTTGCCTTAATCTCTGTAACTGATTTACCATCAATAGCAGAAATAGATCCACTAGCATCTTTTCCACCTGTTCCAGCATTCTCTAGAACCAGTTCGGAACCAACTTTAAAATTACTACTAGAACCGTAAATTTGAAAACGGTCAACGCTACCAGTAGAGGTATCTTTGATTGTAGCTCTTGCTTTAAGTCCATTTTGAGGTATACCTGAAGTTCTTAAACGAATAGCATCTGATGTAATATCGTTATGAGTCTGGTTCTGCTCATAGTTTGCAGCAAGAGGTAAGGAATAAAAATTATCCCCTATAATATATGGATATACTGGTACATCTGTACTATCTAAGGTAACGAAATAAGCATAGATTCCATCTGGGTATTCAGGTGTTACACACCACCTTCCATTATTCTTATCGAGAGAAGCATACCTATCAATATAATAATAATCTTGAGTAAATGATCCAATAGGATATGTTACTAGAGAAGGACCATTTGGTCTAGTAGTTTTCTTCTCATATCCACTAGTCATCTTAGTAATAGCACTAGTAGAATCTACAGGATCTGTATATCCATAAGGACCATAAATGGGATTACCATCATAAGCATATCCAATTATAGGTGAATGATTAGCACCAGTATCAGATAAGGATGATTGTAGTGTTGGTGAATAAGATACTACTCCATACTGATAAAAACCTTGATCATTCTTATGAGAGAATCCATATTCGGTATCTTTATCAGTTGTTACTTCAAATCTATTCTTTATCCACTCATAGATTGATGCAGTTGCTGTAGCATTTGATCCATCTGGAATAATCTGTATAATTACATTCTCAGGTGAATAGAAAGCACCACCATTAACTTTAGTTGTTGATGTTATTTGACCACTAGCAGATACTGTACATGTAAACTCGGCAAATCTACCTCTACCATTACGATCAAGGATTCTAATAGTAGGAGGAGCAGAATAGTACTCACCAGCATCAGCAATTACCAATGAAGTAATAGCACCCTGAGTTACAACAGGAGTTAAGATAGCATTTCTACCAGATACAATTTCTATAGATGGAGCAGTAGTGTAACTACCTGCCTCAATGATATCAATTGACTCAACTACAGTACCAGCAAGATTCGCAGTTGCTTTATATGGTAAATTGTTTACTAGAACAAATGGAGATCTAGAATATCCAGTTCCTTGATTAGTAACAGTAATTTTTGTAATACCACCAAAGAAAACACTATCTTCATGCTTATGACTGTAAGCAAGAGTACCATCAACAAATATACCAATATCTTTTCTTACACTAGAATATACTTCAGTAGTAATGATTGGATGCTTCCTAATAGTACGTAGAGTAGGAAGATCAACTGGAGTCTTTGAAGAATCTAATGATTGATTAAAGAAGACTGTTCTACCAAGTGGGAATCCACTGGTACAGAAGTAATAATTATTCTCATCAGAAAATACCTGCTGAATACCAGGAATAGTATCAACATTCTCATTAAGAGTTCTTGTATCTCCAGATTGTACTGTATCTGTAGAAGTTGGGAACATCCATCTCATAGTATTATCAGATTTCTTGATAATAGGATCAATTGTATCAAATCCAGATTCTTCTACTACAACACTCTCACCTTCAATACCATATGGTGTCTGTGTCTTAGGAGTTAAATTATATACAACACCAAGAGGAATAAGTTCTACACCATTTCCAGTGACTTTCTTATTATCATAAAGAGCAGTCCCTATACTATGAGTCTGTGTTGAGAATCTACTCTTAATAGTAAACTGTCTGATAGATTTACTAGAATATTCAATTACTTCACCACCAATAAAGATAAAACCTTCTTTCTCCCATCCAAATGTTGAATCAACTTCAATCTTTGATCCTACTTGATGAGAAGCAGTAATACCCTTAGTTAATTTTGTTTTATTAGATACGCTAAAAACGTTGTTAATACTAGATTTTGAGAGAACTAACTCCCAGATCTGTGCTCCATCAACAAGTTGTTCTTTCTTTACATTATCTACAGTAGCAGAAGCATAATTATCTCCTGTTTCTGTAATTACCTTTCCTATCAATGATAATGGGTCACCTTGTACAGCAACCGCTTTCATTGCATAAACATTCAACCAATCTGATTCAGATGCTTTGAGTGTTGTATCTTTAGGGAAATAAACATCAGTATCTTCACTACTAATAAGAGAATTGAAGATAAACTGAATAGAACGTTTTGTACCCTTAGATTTGTAGAAAGATGAGATGTTCTTTATAAGAGTTCTCTTGTCTATCTCACCACGTAAATACTTTTCTGGTATACCAGCAAGAAATTCTGCTTCAAAACTCTGTAGAAGAGCATAAAGAAACAGATTACTTAGATTATGAACAACGGAACCAGTAGCATGTGTAGCTGCTGTACTGGAAACGAATGTTGATGGTTGATAAAGTTGACCAAGTTCTGTTGTACCACTTACTCCTCTATAGACACTAGTAAATGAGGTATCAGTCTTTCCTGAGTAGAAGATGATCTCATCATCTATTTTTACTAATCCTTGATCAGGAAACCCATCTGTGTTATCTACATCAATAGTCGTGTCCGAGATCCCAGTTACTGCAAGGGTTTTCGAGGACTTATTTAATACTAATTTATCATAAAAGTTAATATCACGATACTTATTTAAGTTCGCAATAATGTCTAAAATACCGCCACTAAGTTCTTGTTGAGAATAATACCCTTTAAGAAATTTGACAAAGTATTCATAATCCTCTATAATAAATTGAGGAAGTTGACTCTCAATTAGTGCGGAGATATTTCTAGACTTTACGTTCATTCTGCAACTGCGCTGAATTTAGATTTTGAGATATCAATATCAAGATATAGTTCTCGAACTGCATTTATATCCCTAGATGCAGGTTCAACACGAACTTCTATCTTATTATCACTAAAACTACCCTTAATAATGGTTAGGTTGTATAATTTGATTTCACCGTGTTTATAATCAATATCACCGACACCCTTTACGAGATATACCTTCTCACCAGTAAGAGAATTCAGTCTATATAGGTCTATTTTACCAGCCTTATCATCCTCCAGATACACTGTAAATGAAGGATATTCACTAACTACAAATCCAGTAGATCTCATAATAGACTCATCACAAGAATCCTTAAATTCATTTACATAACATAGTTCATAATAATAAGTAGAATTGAGAACTGGATAAAAGTCTTTTCTAAGAGTCACATTAGTCATGTTTGAAGTAATAGCAGGATCCGAAGCATCAATTGTTGCTGCGAACTTACTATGACGGAAACGACCATTAAACTTCTCTGATTCTGAGGAAGCAATATAATCTTCTACTGCTGTACTTACTTTCGACTGTATATCTGATTTAGATAAAGTAGTCTTAGAAGTTTTATAACTGATTGTGGAATCTAATTCGATATAGAGTATAGAAGGATCTACTATTACAGGAGTAACAGAAGCAATAGTATAGTTCTTTAATTCCTTAGCGATTTCTTGCTTGGTGTAAGAAGATAAAGTAGTTGCATTCTGTGGTTTAACAGCAATCTTTACTTTACCAAATTCAGGAGGATTATCTTCCTCACCACCAAAGGTAATAATGTCTGATATAGCAGGATAAATCTTCCGAATAATAGAAGCATAGTCTGCTGAAGTCACTGCTCTGTCTTGTGCTGCAAATGCCCTTGGAGCAGACGATTTAATAGAAGATAGTGTTTCTATCGTAGCACCACCAGAAGAGGGTGATACGGTTGATATAGAGGTAGTATAAGGGAAGTTACCACCAGTCTCTTTATTCTGAACAATACCAGAGAAAGTAAATTGCTTTGCTCCGTTTGTATTTTCCGTAGATGTTACTATGTAAGAAATTTCAATGAAATTACCATTACCTAGTTTCTTTCCAAATACACCATCACCGAAGAAGATCTCGTAGTTCTCATCTTCTATCTCTTCGACAAAGAATGCTTCAGATGTATTGTTTAAGTCTAAAATATTGTCTGCTACAGTATAAGTCTGATATGCTGTATCACCTTCCGCTTGATATACACGGACACGAATAGATGAAACATCTAATCCAGTATTAGTAATAACAAACCTTTGATTCTTAAGAGCACTATTAACAGTATATGATTGCTTTAATAGAGTTCCTTCAAATATCTCCAAGTTTGAGTATGTTGCTACACCATTAACAAGAGGTGCTTCTGTATCGTCAACAACAACGTACTGATATAAAGTATCATCAAAATTTGTAACGAAACCAGTTCCCTTTCTTAATACTAAAGTATCAGGTGGTGTTCCTCCTCCACCATATGTTACTATAAGATCTACCGTTGCTTTAGGAGAAGTAGCACTTCTGGGTCTATAACCAATCTGTTTTGCTAATGCTACAACATTATCACGGACAGTAGCAGAATCCAAAAACATCTCATTTACCACCATATTGGTGTTAAATGCAGTGTAATATGTGTTATAAGCAAGAACGTCTAACAGGTTGCTTATAGCAGAACCTTGAAAATCATAATCAGTGAAATCAGAGTTCGCTCTCAGGTAATCAGTGAGAGCAGTCTTAATCTCTGTGAAATCTAAGTTCGCTACTTGTGTATAAGGCATTATCGTGTACGACTAAGGAAGAACTCAACATCAAATGGAGGCAGATCTGCCCTACCAATGATGGTGAAATTTAATTGTACCTCAAACCCATTTTGATCAAAATCTGGTATTACGTTCAGTTCTCTGATAGTAACCCTTGGTTCATATCTTGCAAGACAATCACTTATAGCATCTTCAATTAAACCAGCCGTACCAAAGTCAAGAGATTCAAAAAGATACTTCTTTACATCAGATCCGTATTCTGCATCATATAGACGCTCACCTTTACCTGTAAGTAAAATAGCAAGCACTGCCTGTTTCACAGCAGCATCTTCCTTCTTCACAAGGAGGTCATCTGTGATCTTATTCCTTGTAAATGAGAATGCTAAGTCCTTGAATGGAGTAATTGACGGCATTCATGCAGATTTGAGTGTCAGTTTATTTAGCTGATCTTGATCTGACTGGGATTCATTTTGTTGAGATGAATGTCCATAGCCATTGTTACACGCACATCGTCGCCCTGGTAAGGGTTTGTCCAATGCGGAATATCAGACTGAAATACTGTCAATTCTCCTACTCTATTTGGATATAATACTCCATCGTAATATGTTCCCTCTGATGCCTCTCCACCTATGAAAATATTCGCACATGTCCAATGAGGGATCTGTGCTGAACCATCATTAGGGTCTTGATGTCTATGAGGTTTAATACGATCACCCTTTCTAAAGGTATTTGCCCATACTTGGAAGAATCTCCTTCTACCAAAACATATTTTCAACTTAGGTTTAAGTAGAGGTCCAAGGACTTCATCCTGTAGACTATTGTAATACATGAATCTACCAGTCAAAGAATCACCTTCTACTCCATCGTACCTAGGTGGTCCTAATGACTTGATATGATCTTCTGTTTGTAAAATTCTTGCGTATATCACATTCGCTTCTTCCCCTTTAAGGAAATTAGGAATCTTAAATATTTGCTTCATATCAATTTCACCCAAGTAGGATTTTCTCTAACATAATGGATATCTATCGCCATAGTAATCCTAAGTTCATCATATGGATTCTTAGGTACAAAATGAGCAAGGTTGGAATTAAAGCATACTAAGTCGCCTTTTACATTTTCCAACTTCTTTCTAGCAAACCATGTTCCAACATCAGTTGGACCTCTGAGGAATAAAGTACAACATGTCCAACCAGTTTTAATTTCAGACGTTTGAGCAGGTCTAGAAGGGTCACCATGACTATGTTCCATGATATACTCCCCTTTACCGTAGACATTACACCAAACTTGAGCATATGCTCTCTTACCAAAGAGTAACTTAAGTTTAGGGTATATAATATCTCTAATAGTTTGATTTTCCAACCAGTTATAGATGTAATACCTACCAGTTAAGGAATCATCTCCAAGAGTACCTTGATACCTGTCTTCACCTAATGCTTTAACCTCATCTTGATGCTCAAGTACTTGGTCGGCAATAATATCACACTCTTCCTCTGAAATGAATCCTTCATAGATGAAGAGCTCTCCCTTTTCAGTACCAGCCATCAATGGATTTGGAAAAGGTGCAGTAGGATCATCTAAGTAACCATGATAATCACCTTTTAATGCTTTAGTAAGGATATTACCTTGTGCTTTAATTTCCTGAGATATCAGACTCATAATTATCACCAAATAGTTCGTGGAATTCTTCCTTTTCCTTATTTACGTCACGTTTCTTTGCCTTAGCAAGAAAAAGATCGCTATCACATTCTGATATAAGAGTTCTTCCTTCTCTTTTAAACCCTTCTGATTTATCCATTTTGATAACCATAGTTTTAACTATTTAACAGTATTAGATTGAATGAAAACGTCATCCTCATTGCATCTGACGTTTGTTGCTTAACTTCGTGTTCGAGATAGGGTGGAAACAGAATAACGTCTCCATCCTGTACTTTCGCCTCATAGTTGTCCTTGCAAGCACTACTGAATAAACTATCATCAACACCTCTATACCTTAATGACCTATACAATGTACTTGGTGGGTAAAATGTAGTAGGAGTGGCGTTCTTATTATAGTAGATACCACTCAAATAGGTATTAGAATGTGCTGATACATGGTCATGTCTCTCTTGATCCTGACCTTCATGGTAAATATTGTACCAAAATGCTCCAAATTCAACAGGTGGTAGTCCACCATTAACGAATACATCACGTATACCCTTCATTAAATCCCTCTGGAGGCGTTTATTCACCTCATCGGATACATATGGGTCATTTTCACCAGTAAAGGGGTAAGAACTATTCACAGAACAGTTCCACCCCTTAGGCGTTCTATCCTCACACTTAGGTACATCTATAAAAAAGTACTTCTCGTGCTTCAAGAACTTAAATTTAATAATAGGAGTTGGGAAGACTTCTAAAACAGAGACGTTATTCGGAGTCTTCGGCGTTATTTTATTCAGATGATTCTTCTGGATTATACTTTTCACGTTCGTCAGTATCTATATTACCGTCCTTATTATCATCCCAGTCCTCTCGGTACTGAAGATTACGTGGTTTCCCAACTTCGTATTTAAACTCAGTCATTTTCGTCCTTGTCCCCTATAACGTTTACGTGCTCCATTACGGGAGCTGGCACTATATTTAGTATGTTTGCCTTCTCCTTGTCGGGTCTTCTTCGGTTTGGATTCCATTTTGTCCACACCGCTAAAAGATCTAATGGCCATAAAAAGTATTCCACTCTAAGTTATCTTATAATTATACCACATCTTTGAGTTCTGTGCTACTCCACTATTAACTCTAGTCTCTCTAGTCGTGCAAATAGCATCAAAAGCACATGAAACCCTTACATTTCCTTCATATTTCGGCACTTCATGCTCGATATTCGGAGGGAATAGTACAAATTCACCCATCTTGTTCGGTATACCGACCTCTCCATCCTCCAAGTAGTAAATGGTCTCTGTAGGGTTGTCCGAACCTAGAAATAAATTACCACTCACAGTATGCTCGGAGGGTTTATCAGTATGATTGTGCCTTTTAACTAGATGTCCTCCATGCATCACATTACCCCAAGAGGTCATCATTACCTTATCTCCACATTTCAACTGCAAAAAGTCAGAAATGAACTCTTTAAGATAAGGAAGAGCATGATCCTTAAATTCTCCAATACCTAAGAACAAATTATAGTAATTCAACTTACCTAACATTTGATTCTCAGGGTATCCATGATGAGACTTCCCAAATCCAAGAATGATCTCCTCACATTCAAGAAGAGCATTCCTTAAGATTTGAGCATCGTATTCTGGTATCTGATATTTCTTAATGGAGTTCACAATATGACCATGCTATAGTTGTTCTCAGTGCGTCTGTATTAATATTTGGTGCTTGACCGTAGTGTGGCCAATCAGCATGTACAAGAACTCCACTATTCGATTGATAATCAAAAGAATAATTTGCTAGATCTGTAAATACACGAAATGAACCATCCCATCTCTTATCCCACTTAGTATTACTAAAATACACAAAGGTATAGTGATCCCTATGTGGATAATCGATATGAGCACTACCTTGTTGGTTCAGAGTCTGACCGTTAACGTTAATACGAATTAATTTATTCTTACCAATAAACTGTTCTGCTTTATTACTAATAAATTGTCCTGCATCCTGAAAGATTGGATTCTCTTCTTGATATTGCTTCCAAAACTTTCTACTATTAGGAGTGGACTCATTATGTAAAAACCATCCAGTCTTGTTTATTTCATCGTATAGTTTATGATGTAGTTGCTTCGCAAATACATTATCAATTTGAACTGGTTGTTTCATCAGGAAAATTCTTACGATTAAATGACCAATAGGAATATTGATTATACCACTTAAGTAGTTGCATGAAAGTCATTTGTACGAACTTTTCTGCCCATAAAAATGACCACACACCAAAATCAAACAAATTATTAGGGTATTTCATAGTTTAACCAACTTGTACATTAGCAGATTGACTTGTAGGCATTAAAGTGATGTTTGTAGTAACATTTAACTTGTTTCCAACAACTGCTGGAACTAATCCATTAATTCTTACAGTACCACCACCAACAATAACTTGTCTTGGACTTGTACATGCAGAGGTAGGTGTTGTACAAGTTACTCCTGTAGCAGGAGGCATAGTATCAGTCTCACATATCGGAGCAAAGTTATTAATCCTTACAGTCCTAGATGCTTGAATACCTGGAGATGCAACTACAGTCGGGGGCGTTACACAGGGACATGCACCACCTGAATCGGTAGTACCGTTATAAATCTGGGCAAATCCTCTAGGCATTTTCTAAATCCTCTAAGCGTTGTTCGATATCACTGAGTCGTGTACCGTGATTTGTACTGGGAGCTTTATGGGAGTCTTTCTCCAATGCTCGAAGTCTTTCATCTACACTATCTAGGTACTCAGCAATCCTCTGATGTTCCTTCTGTTCTGGTGGACGGTACATCAACGATGGATGTTGCAGCGCAGTCACTTGCATCTGTAATTGCTCGACGGTGTTCTTCAGTTGCTTCACTGTGTCTTCTGTAGTGGGACGCAGCAGTTGCGTCAAAGTAGTCGCAGAACTGGTCGAAGTTTTCAAGTGCTTCTTCATATGTCCAACTTTTTGGGTCATTTTTTGCCACGAAAATTTTTTAGGAATTAGGGTTTTCAAAATTTGATTTTGTAAAAGTATTTATCCCTCGTTGGGATACTTTTGTAGACTTTTGAATGGTTAGGAGTCCCATCGCTCGGCACACGGGGGCATACAAAAAAGGGGGCAAATTACTGCCCCCTGTCGGATCACGCTTCAACGTCCATCCATCTGAATTGACTGATCGTGCCGACTCTC
>CEPK01040954.1_pt1 | contig 17163 bp, 16 predicted proteins | sample 356231 | NCBI WGS metagenome assembly CEPK01 (sample SAMEA2620259, study PRJEB7988) | marine metagenome | biome: marine biome (ENVO:00000447); feature: deep chlorophyll maximum layer (ENVO:xxxxxxxx); material: "saline water (ENVO:00002010), including plankton (ENVO:xxxxxxxx)" | depth 80 m
AAGGACATGATGACCATGATGAAGAAGGACATGATGACCATGATGAACATTCAGAGATTGTTGTCCCTCAATCTACCCCCGAAACACTTCAGGTAATAAGGCACGAATTATCTGAAAAGGTAGAGCTTCATTTTACTACGGAAGTTGAGACAGAGATTCATATTCATGGTTACGACATAGATTTCATGGTTTATCCAGATCAGGAAAATGTATTAACCATTGAATTATCGATAGCAGGTGAATTTGAAATAGAGGATCATAATTCTGGAGTTGAATTCGCTAGGTTGGTTGTTTCTCCGTAAATTCAAATTCAATATATTATAAAAATAAAGAAAGAACCAAGAAAGAGATCAAAATGAAAGTTGCTTATGTACTAAATTCACCAAATGCTGCAAATTATAAAGTTGGTGAGATGATACTTCCACAACTAGAGAATGATGCCCATGGGGTTGAAGTAGTTGGAATATTTTTCTTTGATGACAATACAATGTTGCTTCAAAAAGGTAATCCAAAAGGAGAGCGTCTTGCCAAGGTAGCAAAAGAAAAAGGAATGCTACTTATGATGTGTGATCAATGTGCTAATCAGCGAGGTTTAGCAGATAAAGACGGAGATAACTATACACCAAGAGGAACAGTTGAAGGTGTTGCTGTTGGGTGTTTCCCTGATTTATATGGTGCTTTGTCTGGGAATATGCCAGACCAAGTAATATCTTTATAATTACTTTTCAAAACAAATAAATATATTCTTATTAGTTACTAAATTGAGTTTGTTGATGTCTAAATTAGAGTATGTTACAAAATAAAACATTATTAATTACAGGGATTCTTACTGATAAAAGTATTGCTTATCATGCTGCAAAAATTGCAATTGATAATGGAGCAACAGTTGTTGCAACTGGTTTTGGCAAAGGTCTAAGAATTACTGAACGTGCTGTAAAGAGACTTTCTGAAGATATCAAGGTCTATGAAATGGATATCCAGAACCCTCAACAAGTTGAAGAAGCAGTTAATTTAGTTAAAGAAAACCATGGAACAATTGATGGGATTCTTCATGCAATTGCTTTTTCTCCCACAGAAGCAATGGGTGGAAACTTTATGAATACAGAACTAGAAGACGCAATGACTTCTTTTGAAGTCTCAGCTTTTTCTTTAAAGACTTTAGCAAAAGGTTTTCAACCAATTATGAATAACCCATCATCAATTGTTGCTTTAGACTTTGATAATTCCCAGGCCTGGCCAGGTTACGATTGGCAAGGAGTTGCCAAGTCAGGACTCCAATCCATTGTTCGTTATCTTGCATATTATCTTGGCAAAGAGGGTATTAGAGTAAATGCAGTCGCTTCTGGTCCTCTCGCCACAACAGCTGCAAAAAATATTCCAGGTTTTAGTTCTATGGAAGGAGAGTGGGACGAAAGAGCACCACTTGGATGGGATACAAAAAATGCAGAGCCTGTTGCAAAGGTTGTTAACTTTTTGTTATCTGATTTATCCGAAGCAGTAACTGGGGAAATAATTCATGCCGATGGCGGTGCCCATGCAATTGGCGGAACGATGTTATCGGACTAGGCAATATAGCTGATTATTAATCTCTACTAAAAATAAGAACGGCATTATGCCCCCCAAACCCAAAAGAGTTTGTCATTGCATAGCTTATGTCTTTTTCTATAGAATTATTAGGTGTGTAATTTAGATCACACTCTTCATCAGGAGAATCCAAGTTGATAGTAGGTGGGATTACACTATCCTTTATTGCCATAAGGCATACCATTGATTCAAATGCACCTGCTCCTCCAAGTAGGTGCCCAACCATGGACTTGGTGGACGATATAGTAACATTTTCAGCTGCAGAACCAAACGATCTTTTTATTGCGGTTGTTTCGGTAGCATCATTTATTTTTGTAGAAGTTCCATGTGCATTAATGTAATTAATTGCTTCTGGGTTTAAGCTAGCATCTTTGAAAGAAGCATCCATAGCCCTTGAAGAGCCAATACCACCTTCAGATGGGGCAGTTATATGAAATGCATCTGTTGATGAACCATATCCGACAAGATAACCGTAAATGTTTGCGTCTCTAGATTTAGCACTTTCTTCTGATTCTAACACCATCATTGTGGACCCTTCTCCCATTACAAATCCATCACGGTATTTATCAAATGGCCTACTAGCTTCTTGAGGAGAATCATTATTTGTTGAAAGAGCTTTGATTTGAGCAAATGCTGCCATGGTCATTGGAGTTGTTCCAGACTCAGTCCCACCAGCAACCACTGTATCTACAATCCCATTTTCGATTATCCTTTTTGCTTCTCCAATTGCATTTGCTGAAGCTGCACAAGCTGTGGTAATTGTTAATGAAGGTCCTTCTATTCCATATTTAATCGCAACTTGACCTGTGCTAGAGTTTGGCATTAATTGTGTAATGGTCATTGGGTTAACTCGAGATGGCCCTCGTTCATCATATGCTCTTACCCCACCTTCTGTTGCCCCAATACCTCCAATACCAGTTCCTAGAACAATTCCAACATTTGAACCCAATCTTTCTTTTGCTTCCAGCCCAGCATCTTTTAGTGCTTCTTCCGTTGCGTAGATAGATAAATGACCTGACCTGTCAAGTTTTCGAGCATGTTGTTTTCCCATGTACTCATTTGCATCAAAATTCTTTACTTCACCAGCAAAAGTTACAGGAAGTTCACTGGTATCAAAAGCAGTAATTTTGTCAATTCCTGAAACTCCTTTGCATAAATTATCCCAAGTATCGGGAACATTGTTTCCTAGCGGATTTATGCTTCCTAGACCAGTAACAACGACACGTCTCTTAGACATGATTAACTACAATTTTGAATGAAGTAAGTTTACAGCTTGTCCGACAGTCCCTACATCAGTGAGTTCTTCATCATCTATTTCAATACTGAACTCATCTTCGAAGGCCATTACTACTTCAACTATCCCTAGAGAGTCTATTTCAAGATCTTCTTCAAGTTTTGCTTCCATAGTTACTTTATCTGCATCAATACCAAGTTCTTCTACGAATAAACCTTTAACCTTTTCAAAAACTTCATTTACTTCCATAAAAACTCCCTTAACTAATTAGTAATCCCTCCGTCAACAGGGATTACTTGTCCTGTTATATATTCTGACTCCTCAGAGGATAAAAAAGATACTATATTTGCAACATCTTCTGGCTTTCCTATGCGTTTAATAGAGAGCTGTTCTATAATATTATCCTTTTGTTCATCAGTTAAGAAAGCTGTCATATCAGTATCGATATATCCTGGAGCTACAACATTTGAGGTTATGCTTCTAGACCCCATTTCTTTAGCTATTGATTTACTCAGGCCAATTAAACCAGCTTTTGACGCAGCATAATTTGCTTGGCCTTGGTTGCCGACTATCCCAACAATAGAAGAAATAAATACAATTCTTCCCCATTTGTTTTTCATCATGTGCTTTATTGCTCTTTGTGATGTTTTAAATGATCCTGTCAAGTTTGTGTTAATTACGTCATTCCAATCATCTTCTTTGATTCGAGGTAATATATTGTCTTTAGTAATCCCAGCGTTATTAACAAGAATATCAACTCCATTAAGCTCTTTTTCAATTATTGTAAAAGCATTTTCTATTGACTCTGAACTTGTTACATCAATTTGAATTGCTGTAGCTTCTCCACCTGATTTAACTATTTCACCAACAACTTCTTCTGCAGAGTCTTTAGACGAAGTATACCCAACTGCAACGTAGCAAGACTTTCCTAGCTCTAAAGCTATAGCCCTACCGATTCCTCTTGACCCACCAGTAACTAACGCAGTTTTCATTTTTATTTTTCTGCTTTTTCGGGAACAAAATAGTTGATGGATTCTCTAATAACATCTAATCCCGTTCCTTCATATGGTGGTAGTTCTGCATCAGTTTCATCTAATGGTGTAACTCTGGTTCCTAATTTTAGAGCGGCACCACCCCAGGTTAGTCCTGCACCGACTGCAGTTATAACAAGAGTCTCTCCTCCTTGAATGGTCCCATCTTCAATTGCATCAACCAAAGCAGTAGGAATTGATGCTGCAGAGGTGTTCCCGTACTTAAATCCATATTTCAAAGTAGTAGCATTTGGTAATTTTAAGGTTCTCTCTAACCCCTCAATTATTCTTACATTTGCTTGGTGAGGAATTAGAATATCGACATCTTCTTTCGTTATACCAGATTTACTCATAGCTTCTTCTGACGATTTTGCCATTGCTCTTATTCCGCTTTTAAAAATTTCCTGCCCTTCAAAAGTCCAGACAATATCTGCTGCAGCATTTGGAGTAAATCTGTTCATTGCTGAACCAAAATTAGGGATTTCTAAGATATCTAATTTGTCTGAACTCATTCCGTTGGAAAAAGAATAGATCTCACCATCTTCTTCATTTTTACTTTCTTCCACAACAACAGCTCCTGCAGCATCACCAAACAAGACAGCAGTATTTCTATCAGCCCAATTAAGCAACCAAGTTATATGTTCGGAACCAATTACTACTGCATTTTTATATAATCCACTTTCAACAAAAGCTTTAGCTTGTTCTAATCCATAAAGGAAACCAGCACAAGCTGCATTTACATCATAAGCTGTAGCATTTGTACACTCCATTTTTTGCTGAACATGTGCTGCAGCTGAAGGCACAATACTATCTGGTGTACAAGTTGCGAGGATTACAACATCAATATCTTCAGGTTTTAATCCCGCACAAGCTACTGCTCTGAGTCCTGCAACAGTTGCCATATCGGAGTTATTAACATGGCAAAATCTTCTTTCTTTTACGCCTGTTCTTTTCTGAATCCATTCATCAGAAGTATCAATAAATGTTGCAAGATCATCATTTGTAACTACATTATCAGGTATACATTTCCCCCAACCAGTAATTGTTGATTTCAAATTTTCTCCTATTTAATTTAAGGATTCTAAAGAATTTACTACTTCAACTTCCTTACTAGAAATAGACCTTTTTGCCATACCACTAGTTACATCTCCAGGTCCAATATGTATCCATTTAGTTGGATCTATGTCTTTTTCTAGCCTTTGTAGTTGATTAAGAAACAGAACAGGTCTATCTATTTGATTAGTTAACTGCTCTACTATGGAATCTTTTGATACATAGTTTGCATCTACATTCATGACTACTGGGATGAACGGATCATTAAAAGGAATCTTTTTTAAGGCTTGTTCCAATACAGGTTTAGCAGAACTCATTAATGGAGTATGAAATGCTCCAGCAACATCTAGTTGAATCATTTTTCTTGCTGAAATACTTTTTGGGTTTTTAATGATATATTCTAAATCTTCTGAAATTCCAGCAACCACTAGCTGTCCAGGGTCATTAATATTTGCTGCCCATATATTTATTCCTTGTTTTTCTAATGAAGAGATATCTTGGATTGTTTGTTCCATGTCCTTTGTCAAAACTGCACACATTGTGCTGTCAACTTTTGTAACTGCTTCCTGCATAGCAGAACTCCTTATAGAAACAATTTCAAGACCATCTTCAAAATTTACGACTCCGCTTATTGCCAAAGCCGTATATTCACCTAAAGAGTGTCCAGCAAGAGCTGATGGCTTACCATATTTCTTTATTGCCTCTAGACAGTAGCAGTATGAAAGTGAGAAGATTGCAGGTTGGGCTACGGATGTTTCTTTTAATTCTTCATCGCTTCCAAATTCACAGGCATCCTTGAGAGACCACCCCATTATCATTTCAAATTTTTCAACTAAAGTTTCTTGATGTTCTTCAAAGAGGTCTAGACCCATCTTTTGGTGTTGAGATCCTTGGCCAGGAAATAAAGCAACCCAATTCATTTTTTTTCAGATATAGCAAAAGCTATTGCTTTGTTATCTTCATGAGATAGAGATACATGTATCGAATCAATTTTATTTTCTTCAACCTTATCAGAAGCATTGTTGTATACCTTAACAAGTGGCTTTCCACCACCAGTTATTTCTATGTCTTTCCAGTTTATTTGTCTCCACCCTTCGCCTAGTGATTTCATCACGGCCTCTTTAGCTGCAAACCTAACTGCTAGCCTTTTGCTTGGATCAGAAAATTTTTTCGCATATCTAACCTCATCACTAGTGAAGCATCTTGATAGAAATTTTGATTCATTTTTATTTAAAAGCTTTCTTACTCTATCTATATCTACGAGGTCTACTCCTATTCCATAAATCATAAAATGCCTTATTTTTCCTCTATTACTAAAATCACATCTCCCTTTGATACAGGAGACCCTTTGCTTATATTAAGTTCTTTAACAACACCGTCAACAGGTGAAGTAATTATATTTTCCATTTTCATTGCCTCAATTACAAATAGAGAAGCTCCCTTTTTTACCTTCTTCCCTTCTTTAGTTTTTATTTCAACAATAGTTCCCTGCATTTCAGCAACAATTACACCCGGAGACTCATCTTTAGACAAATCCATACCAATATTTTTTGGCATTTGAGGAGGAGCCACCTGAGGAATATTTACATCTGACGAGATGTTTACTGTTTGCTTTTCTTCTTCATAGGTCTCTTCTTCAGAATCTTCTTCGATAAATAAATCTGGATTCTCCTCGATATAATTTACATGAACTTTTCCTTCCCAAAAAGCTTCTGAGCTGATTATTTTATTCAAAGCTTTAATAGTTGTAGGCACCCCTTCAACTACATAGTCATCTAAACACCTCTGCCCAACCTCTATGGCTTCTTTACGGTCATTTCCCCATACGACAAGTTTTGCGATTAAGTTGTCGTAAAAATGGCTGATATGAGTACCTGAACGGGCCCATCCATCTATTCTTACACCGTTGCCTATGGGTTCTTTGTATTCAGTTATTGTTCCAGGTACCGGCATGAAGTTCTTTGTTGCATCTTCTGCATTAATTCTAAATTCAATACTATGCCCTCTAGGACTCCACTCTTTTTCCTCAAGAGAGTGTCCCATCGCTATTTTTATTTGTTCTTTAACAATATCTATTCCGTAACGCATCTCGGTTACAGTGTGCTCAACTTGTAATCGTGTATTCATTTCTAAGAAATAAAATTCCTCCTCTTCATCCGCTAAAAACTCTATTGTTCCAGCATTAATATATTTAGATTCTTCTGCAATTTTCAGAGTCTGCTCCTTTAACTTCTCTCTTCCTTTCTCTGAGATCCAAAAAGCAGGACTTTCTTCAACAAGTTTTTGATTTCTCCGCTGAGTTGAGCAGTCTCGCTCTCCTAGGAAAACATGGTTTCCATGCTGGTCGCTTAATAGCTGTGTTTCAACATGCTTAGCATTGCGAATAAACTTTTCAACGTAGATATCATCTGAACCAAAGTACGCTTCACTTTCTCTTTTCACAACATCATAGTTATCTAGCAACTCGTCAGGACTACCGACAATCCTTAATCCTTTACCTCCACCCCCATGGGCTGCCTTAAGAGCTACTGGGAAACCTTGTTCTCTAGCATCTCTCATAGCATCTCTTCTGCTTCTCGCTGGTTTCAATTGGCCTGGAATTGGTTGAACTCCAATTTTTGAAACTAGTTTTCGTGATTCAATTTTATCCCCCATAGATCTAATTGTTTTAGCACTGGGTCCTACCCAGGTAATTTTTTTTCTTTGAATTGCTTTTGCGAAATCTGCATTTTCAGCAAGAAACCCATATCCTGGATGGACAAGGTCGGCATTAGTTTCGACGGAAGCTTCAACAAGTCTTTTCAAATTTCTATAGCTTTCTGCAGGTAAAGAAGGACCTAAGTGAATTGATTCATCAGCCTTTTTCACATGCAGAGATTCTTTATCAATATCGGAATAGACAGCTATTGTTATTAACCCCAGCTCTTTTGCGGACCTAATAATTCTTAGGGCTATTTCTCCTCGGTTTGCTATTAGGATTCTTTTGTTTTTCATTTAGCTATTTACTTTTTTCGCTACTCCAAAAGCTACTAATGCTTTTATACAGTCACCAATTAAAAAAGGTAATACCCCCACCTTGATTGCTGCAAGCAAGGAAATTTGTAAGACTGAAGATAGTCCTAGTATTCCGAAAAAATATATAGCTATTGTTCCAAAAAGAATAGACAGGTATGGATAATTGCTATATTGACCAATTATCCACGATGCAGCTATAAATCCAACAAGGTAACCAATTGTAGGGCTTTTTAATATTGCTAAACCTGCTACAGATCCAGAGAACCAAGGCAGGCCTAGAAGTCCTCCTGATAAATAAAATACCATACTCAACGAACCATATCTCTTTCCTAATAGGAGTCCAGATAAAATAACCATAAAAGTTTGAGCAGTTATTGGGACTGGAGTAAAGAAGAGCTCTATTCTTAACTGAGCACTAAGAGCAGTAATTATAGCAAATCCTAAAGCCATACCCATGCTTGCTACACTTGATTTAGATTCAGTCCAAATTATTGCTGTATTTTTATAAGGGTATGTTTCCATGTTTTTCTCCTAATTTAACTTTATGTTCAAGCTCAATTAATGACTGTATAATTTTTTTTCTTGTTTGAGATGGTGTAACCACTGATTCAACAAGTTTAAGCTGAAGAGCCTTCTTTGGGTTATTGAACTCTTTTTTATATTCATTAATTAGCTCTGCTCTCAAAGCTTTACTATCTTCTGCTTCCCCAATCTTCTTTTTATAGATTATATCTACGGCTCCCTCGGCACCCATCACTGCAACTTCAGCACTTGGCCAAGCAAAAATCTTGTCTGCTCCTAGCCCTATAGAGTCCATCACAATATAAGCACCACCATATGCTTTTCTTGTTATGATGCAAATTCTAGGTACTGTAGATTCAGCATAAGCATAAAGCAATTTAGCACCACTTTTTATGATTCCTCCATGCTCTTGCTCCACCCCAGGTAGAAATCCTGGAACATCAACTAAAGTAACAATAGGGATATTGAATGCGTCACAAAACCTAACAAATCTTGCAGCTTTCTCAGAAGCCTTAATATCCAAAACTCCTGCTAGTTCAGTGGGTTGATTTGCTACGATTCCAACACTAGATCCGTTGAATCTACAAAAACCGGTAATAATATTTTTTGCAAAGTTTTGATGAATCTGGTAAAAATCTCCGTTGTCAACAATATTGTCGATTACATCTTTCATGTTGTAGGGGTGAGTTGTGTTTTCTGGAATTATCGTGTTCAGACTATCTATTTCCTTACCTTCACTATCTTCTGTTCTAAATACAGGTGGTTTCTCATATGCAGATTGAGGGAGAAAGCTCATTAGATATCTAACTTCTTGAAACGCCTGTTTTTCTGTCTTGCAGATTTGATGCGATACTCCAGAAGTTCCTCCATGTGCTGCTACACCTCCTAGTTCTTCGTAACTCACATCTTCTCCTGTTACGGTTTTCACTACAGCGGGACCAGTAACGTACATCTGTCCAATATTTTTAACTTGAAAAATAATATCTGTTAAAGCAGGGGAGTAGACAGCCCCACCGGCTGAAGGACCTACTACAACTGAAATCTGAGGAACAACACCGGAACATTGAACATTTTTCTTAAAAATATTGGCATACCCATTCAATGAGGCTATGCCTTCTTGTATCCTCGCTCCTCCAGAATCTTTTATTCCAATTATCGGTACCTTATCTTCAAGTGCTAGATCCATAATTTTTATTATTTTTTCACTAACAACTTTCCCCAAACTTCCTCCCATTACAGAGAAATCTTCTGAGAAAAGATAAACAGGTCTTCCATGTATTAATCCAGTTCCAGTTATAACTGCTTCTCCTTCAGGGTTTTCTTCAGAGGTAACTGATTGGTCAATTTCTTTAAAACTTCCATCATCAACTAATAAGCTGACTCTCTCCATTGCTGTTAGTTTTCCTTTAGGATGTTGGATTTCTTTTGCTCTAGTTTCCCTTTTAGATATGATTTCTGAAGGGTTATTATTGTTATTCTTTTGTTTGTTTAAATCTGACATAAGTTATTAAGCTAATTGGTAGTAAGTATTTGACCAAAAAAGTACAAAAGAGGTAACAGTTTGAAAGTATATTTTTTTGACGAAGTTGAAAACACTCAAGAATTAGCTATAAGTAAATTTAATTCTGAACCAATTTTGATTATTGCAAGAAAACAGCTTAAAGGAAGAGGGAGAAAAGGTAATGACTGGGAGAATGCAGACCAAGCTCTTGCCTGTTCCTTCGCTTTTTCGCTTGAAAAGGATCACCAGAATACATCACTTCTTCCCCTTATTGCAGGTTACGAATTTTCTTCTTTATACGAAGAACGGGAAGTTTTTTTGAAATGGCCGAATGATTTAATTGTTCATGAGAAAAAAATAGGAGGGATACTAGTAGAGAAATCTAAAGAAGTATTTGTTACAGGGATAGGAATAAATTACTTTTGGAAATCGCCAAATGTTTTATCAGCAGGAAGCCTATTCGATGAAGAGGTTAGTTACGAACATATAAATGAATATGCGCAAATCTGGGCAACAAATTATATCAAGTCTGTAGATAGGGGTAGCTTTAGTCTCGAAGGATATGTAGAAAAGTGTGAAACAATAGGTAAATTAATTGAGTACCCACAAGGCCGTGGATGGGCGAAGAATATAAATAATGACGGCTCTCTTCTGATTGAAAAAGAAGATGGAGAAACTATCTCAATATATGAGTCGATGATATCAGAAGTTAGTTTATGAAAATTAATTTGCGACTAGTCTTTATATAGTGAAACAATTAGTTGTAGAAGAAGGTTTAGATACTCCTGAAATTTTTGAAGGACCGATTCCTTCACCGGGACCAGGAGAGGTTGTAGTAAGAAATCATTATTCAGTTATTTCATCAGGGACAGAAAAAGCATCTATACAGGCATCTGGAACTAGCACCATTTCAAAAATCCAAACAAAAGGGAACGTGCAAAAAGGTATTGAATTGTTTAAAAGAGAAGGGCTATCAGCTTTGCTCGATGCTGCATTCAGTAGAAGCACCACACCTCTTCAGCTAGGATACAGCTCTGCAGGTGAAATTATTGAGACAGGAAAGAATGTATCCAATTTTCATGTTGGAGACAGAGTAGCAAGTAATGGCTCACATGCTGAGTATGTTGTTGTTTCCGAGAATCTTTGTACAAGACTTCCAGATAAGGTCACCTATAAAGAGGGAGCATTTACTGTTATGGGAAGTATTGCTCTTCATGGAATGAGGCTTTCTGATACAGGGATAGGAAACAGTGTTGTTATATTGGGCTTAGGTGTAATTGGGCAACTAGCTGCAAAGATTGCAGAGGCTCAGGGGTCAAATGTTGTTGGAATTGACCCAGATGATTCAAAACATGAGCATGTTTCTAAAGGGTATAGGACACTTGATGAAGCCATATCTTCTGGAGAGATAAAAGAAGACTCGGTTGACTCAGTCATAATTACTGCAGGAACAAAAAGCAATGACCCAATAGAAACAGCAACAAGGCTCTGCAGAAAAAAGGGAAAAATAGTTGTAGTAGGGGACGTTTCGTTAAACCTTTCTAGAAATGATTTCTACTATAAGGAACTTGAGTTAATTGTATCTATGTCTTATGGCCCAGGTAGGTATGACTACCAGTATGAAAAATTAGGTAATGACTATCCAATTCAATATGTTAGGTGGACAGAGAACAGAAATTTCCAGTCTTTTCTTGGCTTAATTGAGAATGGAAAGATTACCGTTACTGATCTAATTTCAAATGAAGTAAGCCTAGATGATGTATCTGAAGTATATGACGAGTTAATGAGTTCTGATAGATTTCTCACTTCTGTAATTAGCTATGAGAATCTATCAACTCCAAATATTGAGTTCGTATCAAGTGAGGATGTTCCAGAAATTAAAACAGAAAAAATAAAGGTAGGAGTTATAGGTGCAGGAAACTTTGCTTCCTCAACAATGTTCCCAATCCTGAAATCATTCAATAATGACATATTGATTAATGGCATTGTTTCGAGGAAAGGGATCACAGCAGTGACTGCTGCAAAGGAGTACAAAATAAATAATATATTCGAGGACCCAAAAGACTTAATCGAGTCAGATGAGATTGATGCCGTATTTATTTTTTCTAGCCACGATAGTCATTCCGACCTTGCAAGGCATGCTATTGAGAATGGTAAACCAGTATATGTTGAGAAGCCCTTATCTATAACCCAAGAAGGATTAGACCAAGTAGAGGAGAGCATATTTAATGCAGAAGATCCGAAATTGTATTTGGGTTTTAATAGGCGAAAAGCAAAATCTATAGAATTGTTGATGCAACATTTTAAGAATCGTTCAGAACCTCTCTCTATATCATATAGGTTTAATGTTCCAACTTTACCTAACGATCATTGGACAAAGATTCATGAAGTTGGTGGAGGTAGGATTATAGGGGAAGCAGTACATGCCATAGATCTAGTATCTTACATTACTGGTTCTTTGCCACAGAGTATATCGTCTACTTCGGTTATAAATAAGGAACACAATAAAGCGAATGAAGACCAAGTCGCATTAACAATAATATTTGGAGATGGTTCTACTGCAAATATTTCTTACTTTTCAGAAGGGAGCTCTTTGTTGCCAAAAGAAAAAATCGAAGTTCATGGAAATCAGAAATCTTTTATTATTGAAGACTTCATTAAAGTGAGGATGCTTGATAACAAAAATGATAAAGGAAAATTAGTAAAATCTGGAAAAGGACACGAAGAGTTGGTGAGAAGTTTTTTTGAACATATTAGAGGAATGTCAGCTAATGAATTTACTTGGAAAGAAATAAAAATAGTAAATAAAGCTGCAATTATTGCCCAGGAAAATATCAATTCAGGAAAATTTCACTCTATTTTTTAGGATGAAAATTCAATATTAAAGTACTAGCATCAAGCCTAATGAAGAAAGTATATATATTATCATTTTTGCTTTTATTTAGCTTCTGCTCATCTGGAGAATCGTCGAGTTCTTCAGATGAAATAGTATCTTCAGATGAAATAGTATCTGATATCCAGCCTGAAGAGAGTGTTGAGACGGTTCCAGAACCAGATATTGATATTTGGGAAGCTGCAAAAAATGGAGACATTCAGGCAATAAAGCAACACATTCTATTTGGTACAGATTTAAGCGCTAAACATTCAAACCGTGATAATACACCATTAATTATTGCAGCGTGTAATGGGCAATACGAAGCAGTTAAAACATTGCTTGATGCAGGAGTAGATATTAATGAAAGAAATGTTGAAGATGTCACGGCTCAATTCTGTGCGGTGTTTTTTGGTAGAACAGATGTTGTGCAGTTGCTCAAGGATGAAGGCGCAGATCCAAATATAATGATGAATCTAGACTTGACTGCAATGGACCTCGTATCTGTTGAATGGGACACAACGCGGTCTCAAGCAGTTGGGCTATATAAAATGACATATGGTGTGAAGGTAGATAAAGATGAGGTTGAGGCAGCACACCCTTTAATTATGGAGATTCTTAATAGCGGGCCTTCTGTGAGTGCAGAGGCTACTACTGACTCAGAATCAAGTTCTTTACCAGCTCACATGACGATAATCTATGAACCTGCCAAGATTTATTTTGCTTCAGACCTTTCATCAAACGTTCAAGAAAACTTCAAGTATGGTGTTGCATTAGCACAAGAAAGATTTGGGAACTATCCAACACAAATAATGGTTGTTGGGACGGATAGAGACGCCATGCTGGATTTAGCTAATACATATTGCACATTAAAAGAAGAAGCAGATCAATTATGGTATTTCAAAGATAAAGACGAGTGCATAATGGTTAAAACAAGAGAAGATGGACATGATTTCCCTCATTATTTACGTGTTGGGCTTGAAACAATAGAAAAGAACTATCCCAATAGTGGTGCAAAAGGTCACAATGGAGGACTAGAGTATGGTCATCATGAATTTACCTGGGCTTATCCTGTAGGACTTGAAAGCACAAGTGCAGAAGGATACAACAGCGAGATAATAGCTATCAGCCATGAATGGTGGCATGCTTTTCAGCAGGCCCATATTAATCCATTTTACAATTGTGATGGGAACAGATGTCAATTTGATGGAGAGACACTAGATAGTCTTATGGGGCCTATGTCATTCGTTGAAGGAACAGCAGTTTTTATGGAACTTATCTATGGACAAGAATTAAACGGAAGCGGGGTACTAACAGGTGTAAGGTCAATGCAACAAGAGTATAAAAACCGTTATAAAAATGGTGAGGACGACATGCAACAATGTCCAGGCACAAGCATCAGAGATATAACATACCAGCTTCCTTGCAGGCAAGCAGGTTACAACTGGGGATTGTGGGCAAGTGCATACTTAGCTCACAAAGTGAAAGATCCTTATGTTTTTGAAACAAATTATTATCCTACACTAAAAGAAACTAAAGATCGTGAAGAGACATTCCAAAAAACTTTTGGATTCTCAACAGAAGAATTTTATTCAGAGTTTGACACTTGGATTACAGGTCCGGAATCTGAAAGAAATATTGTAATCCCTTCAATTGAAGCGGGAACGGGCAGAGCTTACTATCCTTAAGCGGCCTCGGCAGGATTCGAACCTGCGACACCAGGTTTAGGAAACCTGTGCTCTATCCCCTGAGCTACGAGGCCATTAAAAATAGAACTAATCTATTATTTCATAAATAGGTTGATAAGAAAGGCCAAAGTTGTTTGCAGTAGAAGCAAAAAATTTAAAGAAAACATTTAAAACTAAACAAGGTGATGTAGAAGCTGTTAAAGATGTAAGTTTCCAAGTTAATCAAGGTGAAATTTTTGGTATCTTAGGTCCTAATGGAGCTGGGAAAAGTACAACAATTCTAATGCTCACTACCTTATTAAGGATCACTTCAGGGATAGGTGTTATACAAGGTTTTGATGTTGAAAAACAAGATAAAGATGTAAGAAAGAAGATAGGAGTTGCACTTCAAGATACAGGGATAGACAATATCTTAACTGGGAGAGAGCTTTTTTATACTACAGCTCGTTTATGGGGCTTTAGTAAGGAAGAAGCAGAGAAAAAATCCAATGACCTACTTAATTTAGTAGGTATATCAGAGGCTGCAGATAGAAGAGTGAAAACATACTCTGGAGGTATGAAGAGAAGGTTAGACTTAGGTCTCAGCTTAGTTCATAGTCCAGAAGTACTATTTCTTGATGAACCTACTACAGGGCTAGATCCTGGGTCAAGAAGAGTCCTCTGGGATGAAATCAAAAGACTCCGAGACTCCGGAGTTACTATTATTTTAACTACTCAATACCTTGAAGAGGCAGACGAACTTGCAGATCGGATCTCCATAATTGATCAAGGACTTGTTGTTGCGGAAGGGAGTCCAGACGAACTCAAATCATTGGTCGGAGGAGATGTAATTACTTTTTCTTTTACAGATGAAGAAAGCGTACTTAAGGCAAATTCTTTAATCGAAGACTCAGAGATAGAGAATTCAGAATTAAGAGTTACTGTGGAGAATGGAGCAAAAAAGATTCCTCCACTTTTTGCAATGCTATCAGAAAACAATATCGAAGTAGTTTCTGTCTCTGCAAGTAAGCCGACCCTTGATGATGTTTTTTTGCAAGTTACTGGTTACCGACTAGAAGGAGCAGAAGATGAAACAGAAGAAAACAAAGAAGAGGTTTCTTAATGGTTAATATAAATGTAAACTCTTCATTTTTTCTACAACTTAGGATACTTACTACAAGACTCATTTTGAGAGTAGTAAGAAGACCTTTAGCAGAATTGCCAAATATAATTATCTCTGCATTTTTTTTGTTTGTTTACGATGGAGCACTAGGTGGAGTTTTTGGAGGAAGTGCAGCAGGAACTCCATTTGATTTTGCAAAAGGAAACTTTGTTAATTTTATCCTCCCTGTATCTATAGTCTCAGCATCTGTATCAGGAGGTGCTTCGGGTGTTTATTTAGTTGAAGATATTGAATCGGGTGTCTTTAAAAGATACCAAGGTATGCCAATATCAAAATGGGCAATAATTCTTGCACCAATCCTTGTAGGAGCCATACGAGTATTGCTCCAAGCAGGATTAATTCTAACCATAGGTTCAATAATTGGAGCAGATCCAGCAGCAGGCCCCTTAGGGTATCTTGCAGTTTTAGGCATTGCTCTTCTATGGGGCATGGGTTTTGCAGGATATTCAGTTGCTGCAGGTGTTCGTTCCGGGTCCTCTCAGGGAGCCCAGGCTGCAACATTTCTTTTTTTCCCAGCCCTTTTCCTTGCTCCTACATTTACACCAAGGTATGCATTGAAAGGCTGGTTAGAAAGTGCTGCCTCTTATAACCCAACTACTTATGTTATTGAAGCTATGCGTGCAATAATGATTGATGGATGGATTACAGATATAATTGCTAAGGGGGTTTTGTTTTCTGGAGGTTTTGCTGTATTAACTCTTACGTTTGCTGTAGTGTCAGCTAGAAAGGCAACAGAAAAAGCTTAATTAATATTAAAAGTTAAAAAAAAATATTAGTATTCTTAATTGTTCTTAGGAAAAAAATGCAAGTCGATTTAAATGTTGAAACCAGAGGAGAGATAGGCTCACCTGATGCTAGAAGGCAGAGAAGGGAAGGCCAGATGCCAGCAGTTGTTTATGGCTTAGGCATGGACCCTGTGTCTATTTTGGTAAATTCAAAAGATTTTATGAATTCATTAAAAACTGAAGCAGGTTCTAATGTAATTATCAACTTAAATATCGATGACTCAAAAAAACTAACAACACTTCCAAGAGAAATACAACGTCATCCATATAAAGATGAAATACTTCATGTAGATTTTGTTCAGATTGATATAACTGAGAAAGTTACAGTAGATGTGACTGTAGAGTTTTCGGGAATCCCTATGGGGGTAAAAGAAGAAGGAGGCGTTGTCCAGACAGTTCAATCTTTTGTTACTATTTCAGCAATAGCTACTGAAATACCAACATCTCTTCACCTTGAGATAAGTGAGATGGAAGTTGGTGATGTTAGAACAGCTCAGGATGTTGATCTTCCTGAAAATGTAGAATTAGCTAGAGAAGAAGATGACTCACTGCTCGTTACCGTAAATATCCCTAGAGCTGTTGTAGAAGAAGAAGAGGTAGATGAACTTCTTGAAGGTGAGGAACTTCTTGAAGGAGAAGGAGCTGAAGGAGAAGGAGCTGAAGGAGAAACAGCTGAAGGAGAAGCAGCTGAAGGAGAAGCAGCTGATGAGGAAGAG
>CEPK01021943.1_pt1 | contig 17133 bp, 21 predicted proteins | sample 356231 | NCBI WGS metagenome assembly CEPK01 (sample SAMEA2620259, study PRJEB7988) | marine metagenome | biome: marine biome (ENVO:00000447); feature: deep chlorophyll maximum layer (ENVO:xxxxxxxx); material: "saline water (ENVO:00002010), including plankton (ENVO:xxxxxxxx)" | depth 80 m
GTCCAGTCCTCGACGTGATGATATTTTTAAGACGAGTAAGTGCCATTGATTAGGAGTCCTACTGATATATTTATTGGGGCTAATTACCCGCCTACGTTTACCTTGCTCATATTGAGTACTAGGAAATCTTCAGACGCTGTTTCAAACCCATTGACAACATAACTAAGGTCTGCTGCTGAGGAATACACCAACAGATTTTCTCCAGGACCAACAACAATACTTGTATTCTTATCAGTTACCTTGGTTGCGATAGCTTTATCGTAGAATATCCACTCACTATCGGAATACACAGTTGTTTGATCCGTGTGTATTGCTGTGCTAATTGTTGAAACATCAACTGTCAAGTTAGCACCACCTCCACCACCAAGTTGTGAGTCATTGATAGTTAAAGTGTCAGATGCAGCATGTCCAAACCCACCATTGAGTAGGGTAATAGTTGCTGCTCCAGATCCATCAACCACTACAGTTACTTTAGTAGTTGTTAGGTCTCCAGAACCACCTGTTGAGTTAGGTGATATATTGGTGTATGTACCTGCTGTCCTTGATGCATCAGCAGCACTAGGAGATCCTAATGTCAATGCTTTACCAGTGACTGCCTTACACATGGTACGAGTACCATTATTCAGTGTAGGGTTGTCATAGAATTCATCATTAGCAGCAAATGCTTGTGATCCTTCTCCCAATGAAACCATTAAGTGACATTGTGATGCATCGAATGCTTGGACATATCCATATGGTCCAGGAGTTACACCGTTTGGTTGAATAGTCTGAGTAACATTATTGATAGTAAATGTATCACCAGCAACCAACGCTTCTCCTTCTACATCATAGATGTAGATATCTGCATATACTGGGTCAAACTGTACCTGGACTCCAAAACCTCTTCCAGTAGTTGATCCAGCAGGTGTGCCATCTGCGTAGGCAAACATCGAAACTTCTGTTGATGTTGTTACCTCAATAGATGTATATGCTCCAGATGTACCAGCGGTACCTACCTTACTAACACCTGAGGTATATTCAGTACCTGACCCGTTAGGACCATCTGCATCATCAGATGAGAATTTTAACGGATGGTTATTACAAGTAGCATTCTCTAAGTTAAAGATATATGTCCTACCCTGTGTCATTTGGACGTTAGTCCTTAGGGTATGGTCAGTGCCATTAACACCAGTATCAGACAAGACATACTTTGTCTCGATTAATGCTTGTGTAGATACAGGGAAATCAACTGTGGCAGATGCATTAGAAGTACCACCAGTAATATTCTCTCCTTCTGTCCAATAGTTTGCTAAGTATACTCCGTTATCTGTAAGTAAAGTAACGTTAACACCATTGTTATGGTCAACGTCAGCAGTACCATATCTACCACGTTGCACTGTTAGGTCATTACCGTTAACAGCATCAATGGTTAGAATCTCGTTATCAATCAGGATTTTACCACCAGATATGAATCCAGTAGAATCAGCAACAGTTAGAGTTGCATCACTAGCAGCATAAGTACCACCTTCATCAATGGTCGTTACCGTTGCCGATGCTGACCAAGCATTGATTGAAAGACCACCAGGGATTGCTCTTGCAGTTGTACCTAACCTAGCACGTGTAACAGTAAGAGTATTGTTTGAAGTATTAATACCACTAGCATCAATCGTAACAACTTCTGTATCAGCAGATGCTTCTTGACCTAAGGTCAGATACATTCCGTCACCAAGACCAGTGTTACGAGATACCTTAAATGTTGTTGCTCCACTAGCAACATCAGTATACTCCATCGTTAATGCAGTACCTGTGCCACTGTCACCTCTTAATATACCCGTATATCCTGAAGTTGCACCCGTTACTGTCTCACCACCACTAAATGAACCAGCAAGACTATCTGCTGCCAACGCTAAACTACTTACGTCTTTAACAGCAACATAATAAGTAACATCCGAAGTTGCTTTGAATACATCAAGTATCTTTGCTGATGCGGAATTCGTTGTTGTAAATTCTGTCCCAGGTATAGCACCGCTAAATTGTAATCCTGGAAGCAGCGTCAGTTTATATGCGCTAACTGGATTACCCTTCTGGAATTTATATGCTGAGGTATTTAAACCATCCAAGTGTAAAACTTGGTCATAGTTTCTCAATGCAGCTCTATAAGTAGCACTACCGCTTCCCTGATTGCACACATTCAATACTGTGCTACCAGTTTTAGTTGTCGGACACCTATAAAGCACCGTATTTGTTGTTGCGCCTGGTTTTGCCGAGGCTAGTTTTCCTGCTGTCATTGTTTATTTACCAACCTGATTGGAAAAAGGATTGTAGTCTTAGTTGCCCACCAAGTACAGGGGCTGCGATTGCACCACCGAAACTAATTGATACATCACTAATATTATTAGTAGATAGTAGCGTAGCATCAGCATCAGGGAACTGGATATTCCTAGCACCCGTGATATTTGCCATCTCGAACGTAATGATACCATTAACGTCGTTAGGGTTATTTATCTTAGCATACTCTAGCGTTTTATTGTAGAGTGTCTGTGTTTTTCTCTCTGAAACTAGAATATTTGTTGCATTATTATTATTCAGAGGTGCAGCAGGATCATTATCAGGGAAACCAAAGACATAAGTCTGATTATCCTCTATATTAGATAGGTCGAAAGATATCTTCCTACCTGCTCCTTCTGCTGGATCAGTATCGCAGAATACTGCTCCTTTGTAAACCTTGTTTGTAATAGTCTGAGATGAATCCTCACCTACTACCGTAATATTTAGGTCTGGCCATACAACACTTCTATCCTGCGTAATTTGACTTTGATCAAATATAATGTAGTTAGTAGGTGTATTAGGGTCATTACTTGGTGTATTCGAGAATGTAGGGTTGACCACATTCTTATTGAATAGATTCTGCTCAGTAATATCGTCAATCAGTGTTGATTGAGTCTGTGCAGCACCAAAGTCAGGTAGTTTATAGGTATGGTCGCCTGGTGATTCCCATGCGTCACACTCAAACTTTGCTATCTTTGAAGTATCCGTAGAACCTGTAATCTGAAGCTCTGCGTCCTTAATAAGAATTGTTTTATTAGTTATAGTCTGGAAGGTGTCATTTGCTACCAATGTTGTGCTAGTGGCGGTGCCAACATTAGGTAAGTCAAAACGACGTGTACCTGACTGTGTACTAATAGTATCTACATTAAAGTGTGCTCTCTTACCAGTATTCTGGTCACCTTCAAGATAGAATTGTACGTCTGTCTGAATTATAGGTCCAGCAACTGTAAAGAAACCACTACCCTGTGGTTGTATCTCAAGACTAGATGTGGCAGATGCCGTATCTATTGCTTTGATTAACAGAGTAGATGACCCATCGGTATTCGCTCTTCTACTATTATAGAGAGCAGCACTACCAAATGTGAGTCCTATTTCATCGACAGCACTCTGATACATGCCCGAATCTCGGTCAAGGTCGAAAGCTAGTCCTGGTGCAGTCTGACTACCTGCACTCACACCACGGAAAAGTTGATTAACCTTTGACTTCCTGTTAGGTATAAGAGGGTCAGATATTACAATAGGAAGAATAGCTTCACCAGTTACCAGTGCATCCGCTATCGTTTCTAACTGGGATATTCTTTTAGTTGCCACTATTTACAGTACAATTCTTACAGTTTTATTTATACGGGTACAAAAAAAGAGAGGGCATAAATGCCCTCGTTTCTTCAATGTTGGGGATGGAAAAGTTAGAAACACTTACTCTAGCAACCTTTTACACATTTTCTTTGCTTGTCTATCTCCTGAGTTCTCGATAATGCAACTGTAGTAATCGCTTACTTTGGTCACATCCTCAGGGTTTGCTTTCTCTAAGTGCTTCCACTCTGCAAGTTGATTGAACGAAACGAGATTGTGCATTTATGTCCTCCAAGATTTGTTTACCATACTAAAAGAGTTTGGGTTTCAGGTCATCTTGTTCTCTCCTTTTTTCTACTATTATTTATAAGATTTGTTAGTGTACCGTAACAAGAATTTATGCCTAGTAGTATCGGATTCCATCCTTGTATACTTCAACAGCAACGGCACCAAGAAGGTTGTCTAAAGATTCGGCCATTCTGTGAAATCCTCTACCGACGTAAATTTGTCCAGCGAAAACTGATACAGTAGCAGCACCCCAGAACCAGTAGTACCACCGACTCTTAACTTGTGCTCTGACCTTCGCTGCCCTTTCCTTCTTCAACATCTTTTTCTTCTTCATTTTGATGTCTCACTATTCTATCATATTCTGCTGCGTTGTCAAGGATAGACTTTTTCATGTCTTCCAGACTCCATTGATCTGCTATCTCTTCTTCGGGTCTTGGGTTTGAATCTGTCATAGTTTCAACTCTAATTGAATACCATGTGCCTCCCAAAAGTAATCCTCTGGATCCTCATCCTTAATATGGGAGTATCCATAATAAGAACCATCGTCTCTTTGATATAAAAAATGATGGTCGTGGGGATTGAGTAACCACATCTTTGCTAATTTGTCAGTAGGTTTGTAACCTATTTCCTCCTTAGTAAACTTCTTCATGAAAAACTAAGAGTAACTCTTGGTCCATGGACTATAGGGTCGTGATACTCCCCTTCAGGTATGAATACAGCGTCACCTGGAGATAATTTAACTACAGCATCGTCAAATTTATAAGTGACCTTACCCATTGCCTGTACTATCAACACATCCATAGTGTCGTTGTGTCTACCAAATGTAGAAGTCCTCTTGGACATACTAACATATGTATGAAACTCATTCATATTCCAGTCCTTCTGCACCTTTTGACACACTGGTATAAAAGATGTAGGGACATATGCACTCTCACATACTATGGTGGGGATTTCTCCCCTAACAACCATTAGTTTATCCTTAGTATGTAATGTATATGCATCGTCATTATGTCTGATACAAATAAACTTATCCTCTTGTACATCTGAATCAATCTTTAACATGGTGTCTACCCATGTTATCTTATTAACTTCAGGTGCATATTGAGGAATAACTCTCATTAGTCAAGAGAACCTAGGTCGTTTATTTGTGATGTAGGATGGGCAGCTTTCCAATCCCTATCAAATATATCAAGTCCTTTGTCAGTAAGGACGTGCTTATACATGTCATCAAATACCTTCACAGGTATAGTGCATATACTAGCACCATTATACCAACATCTTACTGCTCGATTTACTTCACGGATAGATGCTGCTAACACTTGTGTCTCAAAGTGTCCTTGTGCTCTATACACATCTACGATTGATCTGACAACCTCCAGCCCAGCAATGCTATTGTCATCCAACCGCCCAACAAAAGGACTGACGTAAGTAGCACCTGCCTTTGCAGATAGGATAGCTTGAGCAGCATTAAAGATAAGCGTAACATTTACTCTGATTCCCTCCTTGGATAATATTCTACACGCTGCTAGTCCACCACGTGTGCAAGGTACCTTAATTGTAGCAACTTCACCAAACTTCTGTGCAAGTCGTTTACCTTCTGCAACCATTTCTTCACCGTTGCCTACAACCTCCATAGAGATGTCCTTGACACCCATACGAGCTAGGTCTGCGTAGACATCCTCTGGATCTCTACCACTCTTAAGTATAAGACTGGGGTTAGTGGTAACACCATCAACTAGACCAGTCTTAAAACATCTACTGATTGCATCAGTATCAGCACTATCAATAAAAATTTTCATTGTACAGTTCTCTCCCAAATACCTCGTGCGTGGTTGTTATGTTCAATTAACTTGGTTGCCCAAGTCATATCTTCTAGTGTCACCTCTCGTTTGAGTCTGACTTTACATGCAATGATTTGAAGTCTCAGTCTATAGTCTTTACTTAGCACTGAATTCGACTCCCTCACAATCTTGTTTTGAACAATAGTAGCGGCCCTCTCCAGTATCTTGAGTGAGGTAACTACACTCTGCTGCCCATTCATCCATTGCCTCCTTTACGAGTTTCTTGAGCTCATTCCTGTCTAGTATGATGTCACTCATGACTTAAAATACTTCTTGATAACCTCAATCTGATCCTCATACTTAGCAATCATATTCAATTCATCTTCGATTGCTTCAAGGATATTTGAATGCTCACCAATACCAACTGGACTGGTAAGATATACTTCAACGTTTGCCTTATGCTTGGCAATGTCTCCTTGTGCATGTGCTAGGAGTGCTTTAATTATTTGATCCCTCATTTTTCATATCCTCATGTAAATTTTTGGTTGCTTGACGCTGAATGAATGCACGGAGCTCAGGAGTCTCCTCCCAACTCCACTCTTGATTGTGTTGAGGATTCTTTTTCTCAATCACATAAGTTTTCTTCACGTTTTCACTGCTCCTTAGTTTCATTGATGTATTCCCATGTATCACAGTCTACTTGCTCTTCGTCAATATAGCAAGTTACCTTTGGTTCCTCCCAAGGTCTAGGTTCGGATAGATCAAACCATCGTTTGATCCAACTTGCAACACTTACCATCACGTTAAGTGAATTTAACCTCATCATAGCGTCTTCATCCAAAAATTGCAAGAGAATGTTTTCCTAATGTCATCACTCCTGTTAGGAGTAACACCATGTAGCATATGTGCTGGAAAAAATAATATATCACCACGCTCTGCTGATATCATCTGTCTGTCTGGTTGATTGAAGACTCGTGATAGGTTTACATTTCTATTGACGAAATAGAAATTATAATCCTCTTGCAGAAAGAATACACACGCTAGGTCTGCATCCTTGTGGTCGTGACACTCTTGAAATCCTCCTTTCTTATATAGATTCAACCAAGGATCACATATACTAAATTCGTATATTCCTGACATGTCTTTCCTTAGTAGGTCCATACTAGGTGTCAGGTATTTAAAATACTCCTCCCACCCCAACCTAATCAGGTCAACTTCACAGTCCTTACCCCAAGGGAACTGACTATTATCTACATTATGCTCTCTGTTGAGACGATCTATAAAATCATCTGCATTAGGAGCTTTGTACTGATAATAATAATGGTCAGGAAATAATACCTGCATCAGAACCCTGGTCCAGTCATGTCAGCAAGTGCTTCATCCACAAACTGACGTGTGCCTACAGGGTCAGGAACAAACTCCTCTGGTGCAGGTATCTTGACCTCACCTTCTGGTAGTTGCGTAGCTACAGGTGACACTAATAATACTTTACCATTATCAAGTGTTACTTTGAGGGTATGTCCCTTTCCTGCCAAAGTAAAAGCGAAGTCCACATTCCCTGCAAACTCCGCTTGTGATAGTGCGATTATATTCATCGGTGTGGTAAATAGGTAATCATTTCTTCTGGGATGAACTCTCGGAAATGAGAGACAGTCTCGGTGAATCCCTCTGCACCCTCATCATCAAATTTCCACTGGACGGTTTCATCTCGTCCTTCATCATCCATAATCTTGACCTCACGTTTCGGGATATTAACCCAGACATGCTCAAGATAGGTATCGTCGCTCATAGGTGCAGGGGGTCTCACAACTCCTCTATTATACACTAGTTCAGCAGCAATGGCAAGCCATAGACCTGATGAGGTCCGAAACCGCATCCTGTTGCCATGTATCCTGACGCTACAGAATATGATGAGAGTCCAGTCACTACCTGGTTTACGATACTTCCTTGTGGTACAAACTCACCAATGACACCACTAGGTGCTGCGATGAATTCTGCGTGTGCTCCACTGGTGCTACCAGCAATTATGTCAATCTGTGAAGCAGGGACAGTGGTGCCGATTGCTATCCTGACATGTGCAGGTGGTGCAACAGCAGGGAATGGCATGTCACATGTGATATCTATTATACTACCCTTGACAATGGTAAATTGTCCAGTCAATGCTGCAAATGGGTTAAAGAGACCAATAAACTCAAACCTACCAGCATTTAAGAATGATGTTATCCAGTTGGCCTGATTGACTATCTCACCGTCAGCGATGTTTTCAATAGTATTACCTTCTATCTTGACGTTTTGAGAGTTAATCATCAACGACTCAATAGCAGCGATACTAACCTTAGCACCCTGTATCTTAACCTCACCAGTATATGCTATGTCATGGTCACCTTCCTTACGTGCCGCTGACTTCTGCTCTTTAGTATCTTGTAACTTTGCACCCAACTGTGGACCTGTAGGTGTTCTACCCATGTGGTCAGCACCAGGTGCGAATGGAATATCTTCTACTGGATAGAAACCACCAATGTTATTCAACCTGAGTAACTCAGTCCTATCTTTATCTCTTTGATGACGATACATGTCAGCAGACCCACCTGAGTCACTGCTACCACCACCTCCACCACCTGAATCAGACGATGGTCCACCACCTAATGATGATGCGTCAGCAACTACAGTATATCCACCACCACCTGAACCAGTAACATTAGTGTCCTGTGCCTGCACAGACCCACCTTGAGTATTCAAGTCTGGTGCTTTTGATTCTCCTTCTGCCTCTGCCTGTGGACCTTGTGAGTTGTGCTCATTCTTAGATCCTGTTACCTCTTCATGTAGGTTACCCATGACCTTAAGATACATGTCACCTTCAACAGTCAGTGAATAGTTACCTTTAATAGTCTCACACTTGTCCTTAGCAATGATCTTAGTTTCATTGTTAGGGACATTCTTGTGCTCGTTACCAAAAGCATCTTGGAATGTAGAAACACCGCCAGGACCAGATATAATCTGCTTCTCTTTACCTGGTGTAGCATCATTAATTTCTCTTGCACCATTCAAATGAGATACTGATTGCATCAGATAAGGATTGATATTCTCAAACAACTTATCAATGAAACTTCCCTTACCAGAGGTGGCAGGACTACCATCATATAAATGATCAACAGTCTCGTATGGCGTACCTTTTATAGCATCTTCTACATTATCGCATTGCGTGGTACCTATGAGAGGGAACCACATCTTCGACTTCGGTCGTTTTATCTTCCTATTACACGACTTCTTGAAGAGTAAACCTAGTATAGCAATAAGAATCTGAATGAGACTACCCCAGTCTAGTGAAGTAAAGTCAAACTCAAATATCATTTGGACAGTTTCACCCAGTCTCTTTGCTGCCCCTACCATACCTTTAGCAGTATTAACAGCACTGATGACATCACCTGCTACGTCTCTTACACGATTCATTGCAGATGTAATACCATTCAATACTCTGTTGGTAACACCCTTAACAGCAGAGTCAATACCTGACATTGCTTCTGCTACTTTGTTCACAGCAAGGCTAGCTATTTGGTTCGCAAAGTTCGCAGTATCCGATAACGCTGCCTGCACCAGTCCAAACCACATAGGTGTATCCATACAGAAGATCTTAAAGATCTGCTCAAGGAACTTCATCACAGTAGTGATGACAACAATAGGTATAAACTGAGATATAATCTTAACTAGCATACCCACAATCTCTGCAATGAGTTTTGCTAGCATCTCCTTGAGTGGTGCAAGGATACCTGATATACCACCTGCAAGGAAGTTAGTAATTCTACCAAGGTGCTCTCTAACTTTATCACCTGCTACCTTATTACCTGTAATAACTGATATAAACCCACCAGGTCCAGATGCTGCCATAGCAGTCATCTCACCTAATTCAGTGAGCATTCTTGTTAAGTCAGTTTCAAATCCTTTACCAGCAGGACCAGCAACACCATCAGCAACACCCTCTGCGTTAACAGGTGGCTTGATAGGATTCATTACAACATTACCAGGCGTAACTGCCTCTCCTGTGTTTATACCAGGTCCACGTGCTTCCTCTGGAGCACCACTCTCATCTGTTGGAGTAACACTCTGTAACTTAGGGAAGGGGTGACCTCCAAACTTATCTTGATCAGATAAGTCTCTCTGACCAGGTGTATTAGTCTTCTTAGCTTCAGCATCTTCACCAGATGCTACAGTAGTCCTCTTCTTATCATCTTCTTTCTTCTGCATTCCACGGAATGCACCTAAGACACATGGTAACTGTGCTTCTTCACCATCAAGGAAGAAACCTATTACCCATGCGCCTGGTTGTAATTCTGTTGTAGTACCTGCTGACTTAGTTTGTGCAGAGTCACAAGGTAGTAAGCAAGTAGCCCAAGGTAATATCTCTGTTGGAATATCTGTAAGATATGCTTGCTTCTCAGTATGTCCAGTATACCAACCAAGGACACGCACACGAACACGACCTAGTTGCATAGGGTCGTTGATGTCCTCAACTTCTCCTACCCACCAAGTGTAACCATCCTTACCTAGGAAGTCCGACTTACTTGGACCTTGTACCTGAGACATAATAATATTGTTTTCTTTTATTTATCTACTTCATAGTAGTTGAAATTGATAACTATCCTTCTCTTCTCATCTGTGCATGTGCTGCCAGTGTGACTTGTAGGACCATCAAATACAACTAATCTATTCGCTTTACTATATACCTTCTCACCACTCTCCTCAAAGAGAGTATATCCATTACATGTGTTAACATAGTATACAGCAGTCTTAGTACCAATCCAATCCTGATCACAATGAAACCCATGCTCTACTGTCTCTTCAGTCCTAGGATTTAGATTTGCTTTAATCTTACAGATAGCACCGACCCTTAACTTATTAATAATAGGTACCACTGTATCAAAATACTCATTAATAGGTCTAGCGTCTGTGTATATCCAATGAACGAATTGAAAATTATCTTCCTCACTACATCTATACGAATCGCTAGTCGTATAGTCCTCACTTAATACATTCTGTCCCCAATACCACGGGAATGAATCTGATGCAAATGTTTGTTGTACCAAACTAAAGTCACTAGCTGGTAGGAAATCATTGTATACTTTGAAAGAAGAATTCACCTTCACTTGGGTCTTTTCCATAAACTTGCTTACCCGTATCTATATTATATCCTACATCTTTGACACGATACTCCATACCATTAAATCTGATAGAGGTTACTATCCTTGTTGTGTCTTGGATGCATTCTCCATCTGTAGTCCCTGTCCACCATTGCCCATCCCAAACCCATAGGAAAGGACAGGAAGGACAATCATGAATAAGATTATAAGTTTCACTATAGACGATGTTTTCATCTACCTGTTTCCAATTATACCTTATCTTATTATAAGGATTGTCTTCACCCTTATACTTGTACCATGATTTAACTATGATTATATCCTTAGCAGGTGTCGTAATATCGATATCTATTTGAGGCCACTTACTCGGATTCGAGAATGCCTGTCTCTGATTCCGATACCGACCCCTCATAAGTGTCGCGTACGTTATCATTCCACTCTTTAAATGACGATTGACAATTTGGTGGCTCTGGGTCTTTAATACCCTTCATCTTCTTCCATTTATTATACAAAGCACCCATCATCCAAGACTGAGCTAGACTCTTGGGTCCATTCTCCAAGAGGTCTAACTCATATCTCGATGAAGTATAACCCTTGTATTCTTCTCTCCATTCTTCAGTCATCACTTCGTAGTTCTACATTTAACAGATAGAACCATACCACACCCATAACAAGTATGAGAAACATTCTAATGGATGACCATGAAGTATCAATCATCGTAGATTAAGCACTCAGGCTCGTCTGGATGTTGGTCACAGAATAATTCGATACAGTTAGGATCGTGGTGGTCACCTGCTACGATTTCATCGTGATGATGCTCTTCGTACTCTATAAGATCATGTAATTCTTCCTTATAGTGACGACGTGCCGCAGGATTAGTTTGTGGATCATCAACGATTGCTTGGTCAGCAGCGATATGATCTTCGATGGTTGCGTAATGAGTCATCGAGTTTGCCCCTTACTATTATACGAACTATTTATTATAGTATACTTGAGTATTTACCCCTGCTTTTTTGTTGAATCCCTGATTAAAGATAGTCTTGAAGTGACTCCTTCACCAGCAGGTTTCCAAACATGGGTGACACCAGCAATAAGATATTTACCGCTGTATCTAAAATCCTCCTGCACATTCTTACCTTCCTCTTTAGCAGCAGGTATAACCACAGTCACGATTTCTCCTGCCTTGAGTCCAGTATTACCAGGTACTACAATATTGAGTTGTATGGCTCTCATTAGATTATACCTCGCTGCTGCATAATGTGCAACCGCTGAAGTACTTTGATTCTCTTGCTTCCCTGCTGTCGCACCTAGAGGTTTGACATCATTAACGTTATCTGAATTGAAATATTGCGTAATACTAGAGGATGTGGATGATGACCCACTCGCTCCAGATGAGGTATCAAAACCAGTAGTAGATGTGGTAGTTGTAGTTGCTGACCTCAACAATGATGCTTTAGACTGCTGATTCTTAAACCCAGGCAATGCCCTAAACTTAGTCCTAGTAGGTGGTGTAGTCTTAGCTTCAAGATCACCTAATATCTTAGGTACCCTAAGTGGTGGTCGAGATTCAATAGTACTTGCCATACTGAATAATTTATTAAATGTCATCGCCTTGGGTGGTCTTATAGTCCCAGACGGTGAAGTACTAGTCCCTCCTGCTTTAGTAACACCACTTACATCATCAGGTAAAGATCCAGTACCACTAACAGATCCAGCAGTGGTAGTAGTATTCTGTGTAGTAGTTGTAGTTTGTTGACCTGAAGTTTTACCAGCATCCTGAAGATGACTCTCTGTAGGCATTGGTATGGATATACTGATGTATGAAGTCTTATAAGTACCCATCCTCATATTCTGTAGATGATTTGCCTTATCAGGATACTGCACACTCTCAATTACATACTGTCCACCATCCTTATCATCTTCCATGTTACCTGACTGAGTGTAGGTATACTTGAATCCATTTGTATCTTGCTCTGCTAGAGAATCAATAGACTTAAAATGAAACCCATCACTATTCTCAAAGAATAAGAATCCAGACTGCTTCTCACTACCTTTACTAGATGCACCTGACTTCTTACTTACCTTCCTAGTTACTTTATCTGATAGGTATGTAATAGTATCAACAGGTCTCCATGAAGGGGATATAAAAGTAAACTTTGAATGGTCCTCAAAGTTACTACCCTTTAATTTCTTAGGATCTGCATTTAGATATTCCTTAGCAATAAACTTTGGTACACAATTTACATCTTTCTTACTACCAGGTCCAAATGCTTTAAATACTCTCTTAATTTCATTATGATACATCTCTGGTGATACACAATGCAAGATATACATCTGCTGTCTCTCTTGCTTGATGATACTACCTATCTTATACACCTGTAACTCAACCTTAAGTGGTTTACTCTTAGAGCTTTCAGTCTCCAACTCAATCAGGATAGGTTCACCACCTTGTAACTGAAGATTAAAGTCTACAGCATCTATAATAGTAAAATCTGCTCGAAGAAATGGAGACTCAATGGATTCATGATATTGAAAATCCATGACAAGAGCCTCGATATTATACTTCTTCTCAGCGGAGGTACCCTCGTGACAGATAATATCTAATCTTCTTAATTCGTGGTGTCTTGATTTTCTATCAGCCATTACATCATATCAGATACGTTAGTTGTAAATTCTGGTACCAATCCAAACTTAGGCATTAAGAATGGGTCAGCATCCATAGAAGTTGAACCAGGAACAACTATCTCTTGAACCTCATTCCCACCTCCAGTAATAATAGGGGGTTTGTCAACCTCTTGTGCTATCACTGTCTGTGCAGCATTTGCTACATCTTTCTGTTTTTGATTCTGTGCCTCTACCTCCTTTAACTGTGCTTCATCTAACTTTGCACCTGCAATATTATGTCCACCTGCCTCTGCCATCTTAGCACCAAAGTCCATGAGAAGTTTCTCAAGACTCTCTACTGGTTCCTGTGCTTTCTTATGCTCTTCCTCTAGTCTCTCTCTTTCTTTTCTAGGTGTGGTCTTAAACGTATAGTATCTACCTGCTAATTTATCAGTTGTAATCTTATTGATCAGACTAGGATCAATCTTCGCACCATGTCCTCTCCTATTACCACCACTCTTCAGATTAGCATGCTTGGCAATAGCATACCTCAATGCTTCAGAGTTTAATACCTTATTGAACTCAGGACTACCTGGTTGTAGAGGTGGTTTCTTCTGACCCCATCCAAACCATCCACCTGAATCATCTACCCTAGATAGCTGCTTGATATTAATATCATTACCACTCTTAGTATATGCAGCACCATACTCCTTATCACCCACCTGGAAGTGCCAGGTATGCTTCATACCTTTCTCATATCCTCTCTTCTCTTCAGGTGACATAAACTTACCACCAGCAGAGAATCTAGGTATTGTTGGATCTAGTGCTCCACCAGCAGAAAATGGCAAAGCATATCCACCTGCTGCTGCTTGACGCATCCTTAAGCTAGTAAGTCCAGCATTCTTCCTAGTAGCAGGGGTATTAAATGGTACAACGTATGCTCCACCAGCAGCGAAACCTTTATATCCTACCCACTCAGTACCATGACCAATGAATGATGTGCTTCTACCACCATCAAGTGATACAGGATATCCACTCATAGGACCTGATATCCATCCACCCTTAGCAAATCCTGCTTTAGTCTTAAGGTCAGATAATACACCCAACCCTCTATTAACCATATCTCTGGTAGTAACTACATCTAATAGTTTACCAAAGTTTTCTAGGACACCACCTTCTCCAGTGTATATCTCTAGTAATTCTTTCTGATAATCTGGTTCTTCCTTACCTTGGTCTTCTCCCTTTGGAGTACCACCAACATCTGCACCCAACACTGATAGAGGGACACCAAACGCTCTAGCAATAGGTGCTAGTGAGTTTGCCATTATAGTCTTCAGAGGTCCAGGTAAGAATCTACCAAACAACCTACCGACCATACCAATAGCAGAGAGTATACCAATACCAATAGCTTTGAATGGTAGTATCATCACCTTACCAATACCTGCACCCATCTCTGTTACTTTCTTCAGAGATGTAGATACTAACTGAATAGGACCAGCATCTATTGCATTACCACCTGATGCCATCTGCGGTATAGGTGATGGTACTACAATAGGTCCACCTGCTGCTCGTTTCTGTGATGCCTCTGCAATTCCACCTTTCTCACCACCTCCTTTCTTAGGTGCAAAGAATTTAAGGACTGCTGTCAATGCTTTCAGCATCAACATGAATGGAGTCAGAACAATCTTCAATCCACCACCAACCAATGTACCAATCAATGGAAGATGTGGTTCAACTACATCCAATATAGTACTCATTACATCTGCTATACCCTGGAATAATCCAGTGAGGGGTTCCTTAATGGCACCCATAACATTGTTGAATACATCACCAACCATACCAAAGAATCTCTTCATAGGTTCAACGATAGGTTCAATCAACCCACCTATTGCCTTACCTACAGGTGCTCCAACAGCACCACCTAATACACCACCAATAACACCTGCTCCAGGTACAGGTATCATGCTACCTACTTTGGCACCAATCATCTGACCTGCCATAGCACCGCCACCAGCACCTAGTGCCTCTGCCATGTTAGATCCATCTAACTGAGCACCAGTGAATGCCATAGCACCAGCAGTAAATCCACCTGCTAGTCTTGCCATCCTAGTGGACTTAAATGCCTTCAGTCTACCCATAAGCTTGCCTTGCTTATGCATGCCCATAATGCCCTTACCTAAGGACGCTATGACCCAACCAAGTGCTTTGACTGTACCTACAGGGTTCTTAAGGAATGCTAGACCTATGAATATAGGTGCAGCAGATAATACAAATTGAACAGCACCAAAGAATCCCTTTAAACTAAGAGGATTCTCTAGGAATTTAGTAATACCATCAAGACCAGACCCAACTAAGAAGGACGTGACCTTGAATACAAACTTACCAAGTGCAAATAAACCTTTAGCAAGTTTCTCTATCTTCTTAGGATTATTGGCAATCCAATCTAATGCTTTATATACAAGGAAGAACTTCAGGAACGCAGTTGCAAACCTTGCAAGTGCCATGAGGAATCCACCAAATGCTGACTTAGCACTCTCCTTGAATTGTTCTCTTATTTTCTTGAATAGAGGGGCTTCAGATCCTTTCTCTGCCTCATCTCTCTTTTCTTTCTCTTCTTTCTTCCGTCTCTCTCTTTCTTCTCTTGCCTTACGTGCGTCTTCTTCTTTCTTTAATTCTTTCTCTCTCTTTATGAGTGCTTGATTATCTGCTATCTGTGCTCCGATAGATTGCTTCATCGAAGACACCATTGCTTCAGAATTAGCAGATATACTGTTTAATACTGATCCTAATGAGTTAATACCTGCAACAACAGACTTCATACCAATCTGCATGCTACGCTCAGTCTTGCCCAACTGAACCGCAGCAGTCATTGGTGTATATTTTTTGGTACCAGAAGTTCCTTTATAAGATATCATCTTATAAAGACCTGCTTTCGCTATTTTAACTTGTGGACCCGCCATTTATTAACACAGTGTTAGGAGTGGTGAAGGCTTAGTGTAGACAACTTTAGTACCAGCACTACCTGACTTATTTATTATGGTCTGAGTAGATCTTTGTGCTACTATCATGGGTGGTGCAATAAAATTGTTTCTATCCTTATCTCGTCTTGCCTTTAACATCATATCCTCAACAGATTTCTGCTGCTGAGTACGCCTAGATGTCATTGCTTTAACATCAGTAGCAACTAACTTTGCTTGATATGCAGCAGCATCCTCAGCATAGGTAGCTCTACCTGCTTCTGCCATTTTCTTACCGAAGTCACCTAATGCCTTCTCTAATTGCTCCATAGAAGTTGGAGCAATAGTCTTCTCAGAGACTTCCTCCTCAGTACCCTTAGTCTCAGTAATTGATGCTTCGTCTTTAGCTTTTGGTTTAGATCTCTCTAATAGATTAGGAGATATAGTACCACCAAATGGTGCTTCCTTACTAAAGTGGTCTAATGGATTAATTCTACTCAACACAGAAGACTTAGGCATACCTGTATCAGCAGGATTTCGTGCCATCTCCCAATGTAGATGTGGACCTGATGACTTACCAGTATTACCAGCATAACCAACGATAGTACCTTTCTTAACAGACTGACCTACCTGTACAGGTGCTGGTTTATCTAAATGTGCAAAGAAATGCCCATTCCCATTAGAATCAATCCAACTTACATAGTTACCGTATCCTTTCTCCCAACCTTTTGCTTCAATTCTACCATCAGTGAATGCATATAATGGTTCGCC
>CEPK01103168.1_pt1 | contig 17061 bp, 6 predicted proteins | sample 356231 | NCBI WGS metagenome assembly CEPK01 (sample SAMEA2620259, study PRJEB7988) | marine metagenome | biome: marine biome (ENVO:00000447); feature: deep chlorophyll maximum layer (ENVO:xxxxxxxx); material: "saline water (ENVO:00002010), including plankton (ENVO:xxxxxxxx)" | depth 80 m
GCGGTGCGGAGGGGAGGGACGCTGAGCGCGCCGGGACATCGAGGGGGGACGTCGGGGTCGGGGTCGTTCGGCGTCGGCGCGCGCGGGAGCGTCGTCGGCGCGGACGCGAACGTCGTCAATGGGAGCGCGATGGGGGAGGACGTCGGTGGATACCGGACGGTGGTGATCGATGCGACGGAGATCGACGTGCCGCACGTCGAGGCGCTCGTGGCGTCGAAGCGAGCGAGGTGGTTGACGCTGGAACGCGGGACGAATGACGGGTGGGCGCGAGGCGCCGAGGCGCGCGAACGCGATGAGGAGAGATACGAGGAAGAGGACGCGAACGGGGACCAGACGAGACGATCGACGGAAATAGAGGCGTCGACGTCGGCGAGCGGTGATGGGAAGAATGGTCAGACGATGGAATCGACGAATGATTTCGCGACGGATGGCTCGCTGTTACAGTTGTATCACGCAGGCGTTCGAGGCACGCATCCGTTTCCGGGATCATTGGCGCTTCCGAAGACACCGACGAGCGCGTTGGTTCGCGGTGAAAAGTTACCCGCGGTGTCCGCGCGCGCGGCCGAGCGAGAGAGTCGCACGTTACGGTTCACGATGGAGGTGGCGGAGATTCACTTTGAAGTCGGCGCGCTCGAGACGGTGGAGGGGACGATGGCGCTCTACGACGTGCAAACGCGTACCAAGGTGAGCGAAAATTTTCACTTTTCGTGGCCGAACGCGAAACAGCAGAAAACGATCGCCGCTTTCACCGTTCCAGCCGAAGCTTTGACGCCAAATCTGAGACTCATCGCGCATCTCACCCATCTCGCCGCGGACGAGGGCGGCATAGAGGACAAGGTGTACACGCACAAAGACATTCGTAAGGCGAAGGTTCACGCCGAAAAGGAGCGACAACGAGTGCTGGGAATGGAGGCACTTCGTCAGGCGAAGGAGCAACAGGTAATGCAGGCGAGATCGACGCAAGCCACATCGGTGCACTCGTCCGATGGGAGCTCGGCGCTCGCAGCGCAAGAGGTTGAAAATCTGAATTTGTCCAAGCGTCGAAACTTACTCGCGTGGGCGGTGCTGCCAATTTTCGACTTACGCGTGGGAGGTGCGCCGGGCGCGAACATGCTGTTGAAAGAAACGTCGTGCTCGGAGATGTATCGAGTCAAAGAGGCTTACAGTGACCACGCGCTCCTCGAGGCGGCGATGTCGAACGGAACGAGTCACTCTCTGAAATCGCACAAACCGATTCGATGCAGAATGATTTGTCGACTGAACCCGTTGAACGCGCCGTCACCGGGCGCGGAAATCAATGGGTTCGAGTTCCCGAGAGGTTTAGTGCACGTCAAGGAGTTGAGCTCTTTCACCCCGCGCGTCGCGACCGGCGCTTTCGATTGGGAAATGGCTTGGGGCGGCGCCATCGACGACGGTCTCGCGAGAGAGCTATACGTGTACGTGAAATCGATAGACATCGGCAAACGTCAAGACCTTCGGGTGCGCATTCAGCTCAGAGACGATGACTTAGAGATTGAATGCAAAGGTTTACTGGCTTTCCCGTCGCCATGCGGTCGGGGGATGTGTCGCGAGAGCTGGACGACCATGAGCCGCATGCGCTCCAAAGGTGGTGTGTTTTATCACGAAGCGCGCGTACGGCTGCCCGTGCGGTTGAATCCATCGCACCATCTCGTGTTGAGCATCTACGGCGCGCAAAGCGCGGCGAATGGCATGTTCGGTAGTGGCGGCGGCGAGGAAGCATTGCTCGGCCACTCCGTCATCAATCTTTGCTCTCAACCCGAAACCTTGGCGGCGAAGGTTGCGAGCGCGACGACACCCACGGGTGGCGACATCAGCCTCGTCGCGATGCGAGAACTTTTACCAAAGTACTTGCAGTCAAACGTTCGAGCGCACATGCCATACTGGGAGGAAAGAAAGGAATGCGTGCACGTGCGTCTCCGACTCGCGTCGACGATGCACACAGGCGACTCGCACATTGGCGCTCTTTTCGCCGCGACGAGCGCGTGGCGTGAAACGCAGACACCAGAAACTGAAGATAAACTGAGAATAGCCGTGAGTGAGCTCGCTCTCGCGAACGTGCACGCGCTCATTCAGCACTTACCAGCGGTGTTAAATCTACTCATGAGTTTGACGTTGAGAGTTTCGGATTCGTCTCAACTGGACATCTACGAACAAGAAGAGAAGCAAAGCTCGCGGTTGAGCAAAGACTCGCGCAGAGATGACGACGAGGACGACGGTGCTTCTCTCGTCTCGGCTGGGTTGAGCGACGACTTTACGCAGAGCGCGGATTTGTTGGAGAGAAGGCTGTCGCTCATACCCGCGCTTCCGAAGTACGAACGAGTCGACGCGACGCAAGACATCGGGATATTGGCGTTCCACACGCTCGTTCGCGTCGCCGCGGCTGTGCAACGCGTCGAGCCTGGGAAAACGCCTCCGCTAAAGGGAGTGGCGAGCCACAGTCCTCCGTTAGAGGCGTACATGACGCTCGGATTCGGATCTCTCGAGCGTTCGTGGAGCAAACAATTGGGTAAATTACAGACGCTCGGGACGTCGCGAGCGGCGTTACCGGCGCACACCATTCTCGCCAAGCGTTACGCTTCCGTGCTCGCGGAAACTCGCGAGCCGTACGTTCCTTACGAGGAGGCTCTTTCGATGTCGTGGTTCTTCCTCGGGATGATTCATCGCGCCGTCGCGCTCGATCGAGCGCAATCACCGAGCGACACTGTGTCCATCGAAAACGATGAAATGCCGTTGCGAAACGTCATCGACATTTTGTCGAATGAAGTCAAGACTCGCGGCGAACGCATGTTACCGTCGGATGCCGACATGGATCAAGCGCGCAATTTGAACTGCGGCGTCGCCATGTTTCTCACCCTCATGTTTTCCATACCGGGAATAAAAAAGTATCAAGAGGGTTCGAGAGGGAACGGTACTCTCGGACGCGCTGGTCCGCTCGCGCCTCTCGCGACCATGCTCGCCGCCATGCACGTCAAGAGTCTCGGGCAGGGTGGCGTCAGACACACGGCGTTGTTGCGCGAATTCTTCGACACGTTGTGCGCGTCTCCCGTCATACTCGACATCATCACCGCCTCTGTGGTGTACGAAAGTAAAAATGGGTGGAGCGAAGACTCGTCCGAGCCTTCGAAATACAGTGCTGGCGATGCTCTGGTCAACGCGTTCACGGAGGCCATGCAGTGGAACCTCGAAAGCGATCCAGAACGAGCGAAAACGGCGTCGCGCATCGTCGCCGCGACGCTGACGAGACATGCGTGGGATCGTTCGTGGCAATCGTCCAGCGCGCGTCGATCCATCGCGGCTGCGTACGCGCCGTTACTTCGACTTCTCATCTCGCAGCGCGAGACAATTGAGACTCTCGATGTGGTCGGAAGACGCGACTTGTTGGTGAGTATTTTGATGCTCGCGCGCGACACGCAGGCCAACAATTTGTGGAACTGGCTCACCGAGGATCCCGTTCGCATGAAAAATTTCGTGAGTATCCTCTCGAGAGCTGCGGAAGATTTCGCGTACGAAACCGACGGTAACGATTCATGGTCGCCCTCTGGCCCCGTGGACGGAACCGCGGATTCAGAGCTCCACTACGATCCGCGCGTCGCCGCTGGTCAACTCAACACCTGCGTCTACATGATCATCTTGCGTCTCATCAGCGAATGGCACAGTCGCGGGAGCTTAAAATCCCAGTGGGGCGTCATCGGCGCCGCGGCTCGAGCGATGGGTGTCATGCGAAGAAGAAAAGTTTCTGATCCAAACGAGACGGTGCAGATTCCGAACACCAGGTTGAGTCCCAAGGCGTACTCCGAGTCTTCCCCGTCGTCGCTCATCGACGAACCGATCGATGAGGACGTTGAGTACGAGAGCATTTCGTTCAACGCGTTGGAAGGAATCTTGAGCGTCATGCTCGCCATCATGTCGAGACCGCAGAGCGAATCTTCATGGAAAATGTCTGCGCCGATTTTGGATTCGTTACTCCGAGAACACTGCAAGGTGCTCTTCACGTCACTGCATCCGCGCAAAATCAACGCACCGCTTGAAGAGTACCCACCGTCACCGGCCATCGCGCCGGGCGTCGCGCCGTACGCCTTTTTACAAGGCGCGGCCATCGCCGTCTTCAAGGCGGCGGCGCGTCCTCCGCCGGTGCGAGAGCTCGCCGTGGCCAATCTTCGAACCATGCTCGAATCATCCGTGGAAATCTTCGGCACGAGCGAACCGCTCTGTCCAACGCTGATTTACGCCATGCATGCCGCGTTCTTCCCGCTCAAACCGGTGTCGCTTCAAGAGAGATTATCCATCTCGTTACAGAGTCTCAAATCCGGCACCGAGGTGAGTCCGTCGGGTTGGAACAATTCGGTCAAGGATACGCTGCACACGCTGGAGAGCGCCGAACTGTGCATTCGACGCTTGGCAAACGCGACGATGAATCCCAGAAGCGCTCTCAATCTCCCACACGCGGCGGATCTCGAGGCTTCATTGGCTTTAGCGCTGAAATCATCCCCAGCCGCGCACGTCAAAGTGTTGCGCTCGCTCTCCGACAGGCTCGCCGCCGGCGAACACTGGGTCGAAGCCGGCGAGGCGTCGACTGCTGCGGGAATCATCGCCATGCAGGCCTTTTCCGTCGCCGCGCCGAACCTGTGCGTGTGGTTCGAACACGACGTGAAGGCTCTGCGAGAATCATTCTTCGCTCTTCCCGAGGGAGCGTCGCCGCTCCCCGCCGTGGCGGGAACGCGGTGCGGCACCGAGGAAATCGGAGAGCGACAAGTGCTCGCGCATCTCGCGCGCGCCGTCGAGCTATTCACGAGAGGGAACCATTTGGAGGCGGCGTTGCGCGTCATGGAAACGGCGCAAATCTCTTGGCAGACGCATCGTCAGTTTGATTCTCTGAGCGAATCGCACGCCACCGTGGCGGAGCTCTTCCGTCGACTCGACGCCACGTTTTCTGTCGGCGATCCCAACCGGTACGAACTCGACGTCAAGGGTAAACCACCGCCGGAACCGGCGACGTTTTGGCGCGTTCGTCTGATCGGTAGCGCTTGGGACGACATGGTCGGTTCGGAGTGGGTCTATCGAGAGCCGCGAGAACGAACGCTCGGCGAGATGAATAAGAAGATCATCGCGCAGCTGTCCAAGTATTTGCAACCGGACACGCGGGTGGTCTCCATGTCCACCAACTCGGACGCCATTGTGGAGGAAGGGTGCGCCGGTTTACAGATTACGGCGTTACAGATTGATTTCGATGCCCTCGAGCAGACAGCGATTGGTGGTGGCGTCGGCGGTAAGGGATTCTCTCGCTGCGGCAAGTTTACGTTTGACGCGCCCGTCGTCTTCACCGAAACTGGCGAAGTGAGTCAGGCGCAAGGTCCCGTCGTCGCCGGTCTTCGGTATCAAGGTCGTCGTCGCACTAAGATCACGGTGGATGAAGAGTTCCCCAATCTGTTACCGCGCTCGCGAATCATCAACACGTCGGTCGAGGAGATGAACCCGTGTCAGAGCGCGATTCAGATGCTCAACGAGCAAACCTTTGCGCTTTTAGCTGCGGCGAACGCTCGCAAGCCTCAGGCGGAGCTCTTGCAGCGTCTGTTGCAGGGATCTCTCGCGGCTGGCGTGAACGGCGGTGTGCCGTCGCTGATTCAATCCTTCTTTGACATCGACTTTCCGTCCGAGAGTCGACAGGACGCGCACGAGCCTCGATTTTCCACGCCGACGCCCGTCGAGCCGTCGCCGAAACCGCCAAAGGCGGAGGTTCGGCAATCGACGCCGAGATTACCGATCATTCACAGGCGTGGGTTGAGCGAGACCGCCGTGCCGATGGGAGCGGGAATCCCTCTGGACACGCCGACGAGCGCGTCGTATCCTTCGCCGTCGCCAAACGTCAAAGCGCCGCCACCTTCGCCGGCATCGGTGGCGACGTCTGCGCGCACGATGCCGACACCCTTGTCCATGACGACGCTGTCGCCGAGCACTCCGGCGCCGCCGCTGTCGCGATCCGATTGTATCGAATTGATAGAGGCGCTCTGGAAACTGTACCGCGCATGTGGAAAGGTTTTCGAGACGCACCGCACGCTCCAAAAGACGGAACACTTGGAACAATTATTCTCAAACGCGATTGCGGATTTGCGCGTGAGCATCGAGGCGGTTGAAAATAGTTTAGAATTCACCGCCGGAGAGGAAGAGTTTCCGTCAACCCCTTAGGAACGACTGTAACAAAAAAAATCAAATCTCGTGTATTCATTACATTCACATCATACGTACAAGTCTTCGTCGCGCGTTTCAATCAAATACGAAATCCCAGCTGACGGCGTCGTCCGAGTCGGACGTCTCGCGTTGCGGAGGCGCTTGCTCAACTTTGTCGAGCGCGGCATCGAGACCGGGACAATCACGCGCGAAGTGACCGATGACGCCGCACGTTCTGCACGCGCCCTCAGGCAAGACGGTGCAATCCCGCGCGAGATGACCGAGGTTGCCGCAACGATGGCACTTTTGGTCGGCGAGACGCGGTCGGTCGGCTTCCGGTCGATTATCCGGAAACAGACAGTCGCGCGCCCAGTGACCCTTCATCCCGCATCGGTTGCACACGTCCTCGGATTTCTGTGCCGGCGACGCTGTGGTGGACGCGTACTCTTCAAAAGAGACTTTTCGACGGACCTCGTCGTCGTCCTTGGCGAGTCGAAATCGCTTCGTCGTCGAATCCATGACGATTTTCGCCTGTTTCATGGACGACGTCGACGCGGGAGATTTGTTTGGCGTCACCGATCTGCTCTTCACAGGTGTTCGAGGACTCGCGCCGTTGCGCTCGATGTCGTGATACTCTTCGACGTCTCGTCCGACGCATCGTTCGAAGATGATGCGAGCGCACAGACACAACGGCATCTCACCGGTTGGAGCCTTTTCGCAGTTGAATTGGCCGTGAAAAATCGTGGTCGAGTGCACATCCGAGCTCACGTCCAGGCTAAACTCGCGCACGGGTAATCGCTGAACGTACAGAAGGCGATCGTCGTGCTCGCTCCCGACGAACAATGTCCCCGGATATTTCGCCGGTAAATGGTTCATCGTGGTGAGTCCACTGTTTGACGCGTTTTTGAACGAAACCGTGACGTCGACGTTGTATTCCCGGCCGACGAGTTGGTGCTTCATGACGATGCACAGTGCGGATGGAAAATCTTTGACGTCTCCTTGAAGGTTGTTGCCGAACGGAAACTGCTTGTCCACCTTCATCTCGATGCGTCGAGGGTCCGCGGCTTCGACGGCGCTCAGTGTTGTGATGTTGGCAGCGAGAAGTTTTTCCATGACCTTTTTTGCGCGCGAGTGCTTGAGTTGCGAGATGTGCATCTTGGAGTCAGGCCATTTACGAATGTCCAGCGCTTTCGAGAGCGCGAATGCGTTTGTCGCCGCGGAAAATGTCAACGTCGATTGATAATACTCTGAAGCCGCGCGCAAGATGCGCGCGCCGAAATAGAAAATCTTGTCGCCTTCAATGCGCATGGACGGTAAGAGCGTGATCTTCGGCTCGATGACGTCAGATAATATGTACTGCGCGATGAGATACAACTTTTCAGCCGGCGTTCGGATGACTTTCGAGACGGAGAGTTTTTTCGTCTTGCCGGTAACCTCTCGCAGAGGAAATCGAACAATGTCGGATTGATTCAGTTCCTTCAACACCTTCTTCTCGTCGCGACGAAGCTTGATGTCTGAGCACTCATCGCTCTCGCAGAGCAAACGCAAAAGTTCCGCGAAAGACGACGTGGATACGCAGCGCATGATGTCTTGCATCGTCTTGAAGCGCAGGTAACGAAGCGACATGATGTCGCCGGCTTTGAGCGGCTGAATCGAGTTATTGGCGTGCGCGCACATTCCGGTGGTGCAGAGCTCTCTCAGAGTCGCCGAGATCGTTCTCTTCGAAGCGTCATGAGCGGATTCACCGTGCTGCACGCCATACTTTTTCGGTTCGCTCGACATGCGTATGAAGTAATACGTGCTCTGTAACCATTCCAACGCGTCGTTGAATGAATTCACCGTTCGACAGCTGATTTCGGCATTCAGAGACTCTGGTAACGACGTGCGCAGACTCGACTCGAGCGGATACTTTCCGTGAACCAAACCTTCGTAACGAGTTTTGAGAGAATTCTTCGTCATGACCACGGCGACGCCCTCCGTGTCGTATTGGGGTCGACCCGCGCGTCCGATCATCTGGAGGAGGTTATCGTTGGAGATTTCCTTGTACGCGCCGCCGCCGTCGTAGATTTCAGTGCCGGCCACGACGCACAGGTACGCTGGAAGATTCACACCGACGGCCAACGTGCTCGTACTGCACAAAACAATCAAGAGACGTTCGCGAAATAGCGTTTCGGCGAGCTCTCTGTCTTCCTTCTCCAAACCGGCGTGATGAAATGCAACTCCGGAGACAATGCAATCGGCGAGAGATTTGTTCTTCGCTCGCGTCGAAGCCTCTTGCAACAAACGCGCGCACTGCGGATGTAGGAACGTGTTTCCATTCTCACGAGAGGTCAAGACGAGTTGTTTCGCCGTTTGAAGCGCGTTGTCGCGAGATCCCGAGAAGACGAGCGTCTGTTTGCCGCGGTAAAACTGTAAAATGACGCCGTACACGTGATTTTTCAAAAACTTGGCAAAGAGAAAATCGTTCGTCCCATCAGAAAAAGTTCGGACGTACGTCTGCAGTTTCACTGGTCGATACTCTTCTCCAAATACGAACATGCCGTCGAGTTCCGCACCGAGCCAACTCGCGAGGTTCTGCATCGTGATGTTTGGAATCGTCGCGCTCACAGCGCCAAATCGCACGCTGCGAAGATGAGAATGCAACAGCGCGGCCGACTTGCTCAATAACTTGAGACGACTGACGATAACTTCCAAACAGCCACCGCGAGAATCGCCGATGAGATGCACTTCGTCGATCAGCACGGCGGCGACATCGCTGAAGAAGGACATGCCGCCCCGATTCGCATCGAGACGAGTGACTCTGTCGAACTTCTCCGGCGTGGCCAATATGACGTCGACGTTCTCAATCTCTCCCCAAATATCACCACCAAAATCCTGGTCGCCCGTCAGTTCCGCGAACGTGATGCCTATTTGACCGAATCGCGCGCGCCAGTCTCGGGCCTTTTCGGCAACGAGAGCGCGATTCGGCGCCAGATAAATCACCTTTCTCCTATTCAATCCACCCACCACCGATTCCGTCGCGTTCGGCCCTCGCAACGCCGCCAACATCGCTAATTCAAATATAGTCGTCTTCCCGCTCCCGGTCGGTGCGCCTGCGCGTCGAGTCGTCAGTCTCTCGAACCCGAATTGGAACGCGCGCGCGCGACGAAAACTTGGCACCGTGTTCGCGAAACGCACTCATCACGAACGACCGACGCGTGTTCACCAAAAACTCCAGCATCTCTGATTGAATGCTATTAAAATATCTGCGTCATCACCACCACCGGTTCGTCAGTCGCTCCCATCGTCGTCTCCGTCTCTCCTCGCTCGCAGAACGGCTCAAACGCACTTGAACGGAAAACACCTCGAGGTCACGCTCGGTTCGATATCTGTCGTCGCGCGAAGCGCAGATTGACGCGGACGAGCGAACATGGCGTCGAAATAAATTTATCGTCGCGTTTGCGCGCGCGATCGCCGCCGCGCGCGCGTCGCGCGTCCCACTATGCCGTCCGTTCCTCTCGAGTTAAGAAGTTTCAAAACCGAGTCCTTCACTCTCGGCGAGTCGTGATTCGAAGCGCTTTCTCGGAAGCTACACAGAACCGCGTGAGACGACGACGCGCGGACGAGGGCGAGCGCGCGCGCGCGCATCGACCAATGCGCGTCGCGAGTGATGTAGATCCGCCGTCCGACGCGTCGGATCCGTCGTCAACGACGCGCGAAGAGCCGGAGAAACAGTTTGAGTACGAGATCGCTCTGGGGAGTTCGGGATGGTTGTTCGTGTATTACGTCGGCGTCGTGAAGGCGATGCGCGAGTTGGGCATGGCGAGGTGCGTTGAAAGTTCGCGCGTTTTCGCGTCGTCGCGCGCGCGCGATGGAACGGTGGCTCCACGCGCGATGGGCGCGCCTCGAGGAGCGACGCGACGACACTCTGGACTGACGGTTGGCGACTCTCCATCGCGTGTACGACTGCGCAGTAAAACGAAAGTGTACGGAACCTCCGGTGGTGCGCTGTCAGGCGCGCTATTGTTCATGGACTGCGATCTGGACGCCCTGGCGCAGTACGTGTATATTTGCGCGGCGCGCGCGAGACGGTCGGTCTTGGGCGCGTTTCAACTTCGCGCGTATTGCAGAGGCGCGATGACGGAGTTTTGTGATCCCAAGGCGCACGAGTTGCTGTCTGGACGATTTGAAGTTTCAATCACGAGGATCTTCCCATCTTGGAAGAATCTCAGGATCAGTGATTTTCCGACGTACAACTTTTTGATTCAGGCGTTGTTGTGTTCGGCATGCATCGTGCCGTTGAGCGGCTTACCCATATGGTTGCGCGGGTTCGGGCTCTGTTTGGACGGCGCCGTGACAGATATGCAAGTGCTTCAGGGTTTCAAGAAGCACGGCACTTTTAGCAAGTTGCACTGCAAGGAGACGAATCCGAACATTGTGATTGTCAATCCTTTTTATTCGTCTCGCGCTGATATCAAACCGAGCAGGTACATTCCGATTTGGTGGTGCTTCTACCCGCCTGAACCGTATAAGTTGAAACAATTGTTCGAAATGGGTTACGCGGACGCGTACGACTGGTACGGGCGGACGCACGGTCCGGCGAAAGAGACGGCAAGTCGCGCGACGGATGAAAAGCTGAAGGAGATGACGGACAGCGGGAAGCCCTCGCGAAGTTGGGCGACGGACTGTCAAGAGTGGGCTAGTCAAAGCGCAGAAACGGCGGCGCGGCGAGCAGCCGCGGCTGCGGAGACTGCGAGGCGAGCGGCCGCGAAGCACGCGGAGGAGTTTGGTTCGGTCATGAAGCACGAAGCTGAACTCGTATCTCGCATGAGTTTCAAGGCGACTGAAGTCGCTTCTGCCGCAGCGCGAAGTGTGAGCGAGATGAAGAAAGATCAACATAGTTTTGCTGAACGCGCTGATGCGGCTGCGCACGCCACATTAGACGCTTTCGTGGTCGTCGGTCAAGGCACCATCATTCCATTTCGACTCGTTTTGAAAACCGCGGCTTGTTTGCTCGTTTATGCAGAGCTCATCATACAAGCCATCATCGCCTTCTTCGGGGCCATGATAGCGTGTTTCTTTCCGGGTAAGGTCGGCCAGCAAGGATCAGAGTTGTGGCGACGATGCAGGACGTTTACGCAACCTTTACCGCGGGTATTGCTCCAAGCCATTCCCGGCGTATACGTCGAGGCAAAAATCAACGAAAGAACGGCGAAACAACTAGGTGAGCTCTCCGCTCTGTACCGTGTCTTGTGCTACCTCGTGCACATGGAAATCAGAGAGTTCGACGTGTTTAAAAGGCGTTTGTCCCACGGTGCCCTGGATGCGCTCGTGGAGACATCGTAGAGTGTGACATAATACCTTGTATTTTAGAAAAATCTGTGCATATTAATAAACGAATCACACGCGTTGAGCGTTTGCCGTCTCTCAAACTTTTGAAAGTCAGCAGCGCGGCGCTAAATTACCACCACGCCTTCTCGCCATCCGTGCCCGCGACGCGGATACCGTCGCTACCGGCGACAATGACTTGGTAAGACATGTCGACGAACAAACCGTGGTCGACGACACCGACCGTATTCTTCAGTTCGTTCGCAGCGGCGACCGGATCCTTGATCGGCTCCTTGAAGTGAAGGTCAACGATGTAGTTGCCGTTATCCGTGACGGCCGGTTCGTCGCCGTCGATCTTGTTGTTGGAGGAGGAACCCAAACGCAAGATCGGTTCGCAGCCAGCGAGGGACGGGAGTTTGCCGACCGTTCGCAACGTGTGCATGTGGCAGAACGGCGTGATCTCAACCGGCAACGGGAAGCCCGGACCGAGACCCTTGCAGAGCTTGGACTCGTCGACAATGACGATGAACTTCTTTGCCATCACTTCCACCATCTTTTCACGAAGCAACGCACCACCACCGCCCTTGACGAGAGCGAGGGCCGGGTCAACCTCATCGGCACCATCGATCGCGACGTCCAACTCGGACTTTTCGTTCAACGTGCACAACGGGATGTTCAACGACTCGGCTTGTTCGCGGGTACGCTCGCTCGTCGGGATGCAAATCACATCCTTGAGCTCACCGCTCGCGAGCTTTTGGCCCACGCGTTCGACCGCGAAGTACGCCGTGGATCCGGTACCGAGACCGACGACCATGCCGGACTGGACGTGATCGTCGACGGACTTGTACCCCACGAGCTTCTTGAGCTCATCCTGGGAGAGCGCCATGACTCGCGGAGAAGATCGCGCTCTGGTCGCGCGCCTGGACGTGCGGAACGACGCGCGACGGGCGGCGTCGGTGAAAACGGAGGTGCGAGAGTTCGCGGAGGCGCTGAGGCTGAGCATCGACGAGCCGGACGAGCGTCGAGGTGTGGCGGACGCTCCTCTCGCACACGTGGTCCTTATCCCACCCCAGAGCGCGTCGGCGCCGGGGGGCGCTCGCGCGGCAAGATGGCCGAGGACGATCGAGACGATGATTCCGAGGCGAAGACTAGCTCGGCGCGCCGCTCGCGCGACGCGGACGCGTCGACGAACGGCGCGATCGACGAGGAAGCTAATCTACCGTTCAGCGTGAAATTCTTGTGCGAGTTGCGCGGCGAACTTCGAGCGGAATCGCTCGCCGTGGGCTCGCATTTTTGGCGAGAGACGGACATCGTGTCGTCGCTCATACGTCAGATGAAGGGGTCGCGTCCGGGAAAGGTGGGGAGGGTGTTCACCGCGGCGAACGAGCGCGGTTGCGCCGTGCTTGTCGGCGAAGAGATGGAAGACTTTGAAGACGTCGTGGAGATGGATAACATCTCGGAACAGTTGAAGCCTCGAGGCTGTCGCGTGGCGATGAGTACGCTCGAACGAGAGGTGAACCTCGGGGCGGTGGACGGGCGAAACACAAAGGTAGTGTTGCTCGTCACGTTGCCGCAGTCGTTGCACCCTCGGGGGGCGTTGGAGACGATGAATAGACTCGAGGCGATGAAGACGATCAAGGTTAGTTTCTTGAAATTGATTCGCGAGACGGATTTCGTGCGAGACGCGCGCAGGGCGAAGAGTTGTCCGGAACTCATGGAGGCGTACATAGAAGCCTGTTCGGTTCTCACCGGGGAGCACCTTCGTCAGGTGGAAGAGAGGGCGGAGATAGCAGCCAGACAAGGCGCAGAGTTCACTGGGAAGTTTGCGGGGGGCATCGTGAACGACATCAAGAGACGCTGGGCAGTTTACAAGAGCGATTGGGTGGACGGATTAAGGGCTCCCATGACGTGCTTGAGCGCGACGCTTTACATGTATTTCGCATGTCTAGGCCCCGCCATCGCTTTCGGAGGTTTGGCGTACAAAGAGACCGCCGGACAAGTCGGAGCCATGGAATATCTGTGTAGCCAAGCGCTCAGTGGTATTGTCTGGGCGGTGTTCTCGGGACAACCCGAAATCGTGCTTCGTCCCGCGGGTCCGCAGACTGTGTTTCTCATCGAGCTCTACAAGCGCTGTAAATCTTGGAAGTTAGATTTCTTGGTGACGTCAGCGTGGGTAGGATTATGGACAAGCATCTTTATGCTAGTCATCGCGGTCTCGGACGCCTGCGCTTTTTTGGTTAATAAGTGCACAAAGTTTACCCAGGACATATTTAGTCTGTTTGTGTGCGCTATCTTCATCTTTGAGGGGGTCAAGAATTTGATCGAATACATCTCGGACGATAATTTCAGCACGGAGCAAGCTCTGTTTAGCTTAATATTAGGGATGCTGACGTTACAACTGGGCTTGTGGGCGGTGCAAGTGCGCAGTTCTCCGTACTTGAACATGACCGTTCGCGAGCTCACGGCTGATTTCGGTCTCGCATCCGCCGTCATCATCGCGAGCGTGACGGCAAAGTTGTCCAAAATTTCAGGGCTCGATCACTTGATTCTTTCTGATTCCTTCGAGCCATCCGTAAAGCGCGATTGGTGGATCGATTTGGGATCAGGGGATAAGTTTATTCCGCTGATTGCCATCTTCCCAGCCATCATGTTGACGATTCTGTATTACATAGACATGAATGTGGCGTCACTCTTGTGCAATGCTCCGTCCATGAAGATGCGGAAGGGCGCGGCGTATCACTACAACTTTGCGATACTGGCAATCTTGGTCTGCATTACTTCCTTACTTGGATTACCACCGCCCACCGGCTCACTTCCGCATTCACCTCAATACGTATTAGCGCTCAGTGATGTGGAGGAGTACACGGTCGACGGTGAAGCTCGCCGAAAAATTATTAAGGTGCACGAACAACGTCTGAGTCCATTACTAGTCAACGTTCTCGTGGCTTTGAGTTTTGTGGTTGTTCCGGCGCTGAAATCGATTCCCATGAGCGTGCTCTTCGGCTTGTTCATCTACACTGGCATCATGGGATTGTACGAAAACCATTTCTGGGAGCGGATAAAGATAGCATTCATGGAACCGAGACTGCACCCACCGACGTCATACGTCAGGCACGTTCCTCTGAGTCGTGTGCACGCGTTCACTCTCGTGCAAATTGTGTGCGTCGGAGTTTTGTGGGGCATACGAAGCTCGCCCATCGCTCTGACGTTTCCCATCTTCATCTTAGCCTTGATGCCAATTCGAATCTTGTTGTTCAAAAAGTTCAACATGTTCTCCGCCGAGTGGCTCGAGTTGCTAGACGCGAAAGGTGGCCCTCCTCGCAAGACGGATGAGGATAATCAGATCATGGAGGATCGAAAGGAAAACAAGTGGTTGTTGAATGCGCGCGCCAGAAATGTGAGCTTTTTGGAGTTTAGTCAGTTGCATGAATCGGGTCCAGCCTTCGGAAACGCCGCGTCCCTTCACGCGCACTCGGTGTCACATACGGACATCGGGGAGATGAGACCTCTCACGCCGATACCTCAACAGAAACGTCGCGCGAGGTGAGCGAGACTGTCGCAAATCGGCGTTGGCGTCAAGTAGAAATGATGTAACTTTATCGAAATGTTTCAAATGATGCATGATAAAACGCGGTGTCTAGCAAAGGTAAGCGCGCTCCGGGCTTAACGTTCGGGAGATAATGGTCTGAGCTCGACAGAGTTTCTTCGAACGTGTCTCGGCACCGGACGTCGTCTCGGTCGAAACAACGCTCCGAGCACGACGCCCAACACTCGCTGGACGACGAGGGCCATCAACAGCGTGTAAATCGCTTGGAACGCAAAGTTGATGTGATGATCGGTCGCGTAAGGCGCGAGCGCGTCGATCGTCTTCATCTTCGCCTTCATCTTGCGGCGCACCGGCGACAGTTTCTTTTGCGCGCGCTTGATTTCTCGCACGTACCTCGTCTTCGCCGCCTCCGTCGCTCGTTTAACCTTGGGCGCGGCCTTCCGCACCCCATTCTCGATCATCGGTCTCGCATCTCTCGCAAATTTCTTCGCGCGCGCCAAACCATCGCTCGCCAGCGTCTTCGCCGCGTCCGCCGCGCTCGTCCGCCGTCGCTCTCGCTCCAGCGCCTCCTCGCACTTCGCCGCCTCCTCCTGCGCAATCTTTCGCACCCCGACCTCGGCTCGCATCCTCGCCTCGCACCGCATCCCCTCTCTCGCGCGATGCTCCGCCATCGACAGCTCTCCTCGAAGTCTCCCGAGCTCCCCCTTGAGCCTTTCGATCATCGCCTCGTGATCCGTCCCGATCGACCCATCCGCGTCCCGCCCGCGCGCTTCCGTCGTCCTCGTCATCGTCCCCAGCGCCAGCACCGCCATCGCGAGGAACGCTCTCACGAGACTCCATCCGCCCGCCCGCCTCATCATCGCTCCCGTCCCGTCACTTCCCGTCCGTCGACGCGCTCAGCGCCAATCCGTGCGCGAAGATCAAAATCGCTCCCGCCGCGAGCGCGGGCGCGCCCAGACGCGCTCTCGGGTCGGGATGTCCGCGAAACGCGATACCTATCGCGGGAATCAACGGCGCGAGCGCGATGGGCCAGAGGTTACCGAAATCGGGCGAGCGGCGTCGACCGTCCTCGCGCATGCACGAGGCGCGCAGTGACGCCCGACGCGTGATGTGATGAGTGGTGTGGGAGTACAATTACACGGAACGCGGGATCACGAGAAGGCTGTCTTCGCGCCGTAGATGACCACGGCCCAACCGCCGAGAACGGTGAAGACGACCTGCGCGGGCGAGGCGCGCGTCGAGGGCGCGCGTCGAGGTCAGTCGTCGAATCATCGATGGGGTGGGATGAGGTTTTGGGCGCGCCTCTCTCGCGATCGCGCGCGCGAATCTCGTCTCGTCTCGTCTCGTCGGGACGATCACGCACGTGCTCTTCCTTCCAGTTGCTCGGATTCATCGGATCGTTCCACGGGTAGGGCACCTTGGGCGGCGCGTTGGGATCGGCCGCGTAGTTTCTCGTCTGGCGCGCGCCCGACGCGAGGGAGGACGGAGACGCGGTGACGCGCGAGGCGGCGCGGGGGGCGATGGAGAGCGCGCGGCGGAGGGCGGTGCTCATCGTCTCGTGTCGGCACGGAAATTTGTGCGGTCCGCCTCTCGTCTTTGGGCGGTTTGCGCGCGCGCGGGATTTCCAGACGTTTTGGGAACTGTGCGTGATGTGTACACTTGTAAAAACAACGACTGGCTAGGCTAACTAATGAAGTGCGTGTGTTCACTGGGGTGGCGGTGGTGGGACGTTCGTCATGCCCGGAGGGGGCGGAACGTTCATCACGCCGGGCGGCGGCGGAACGTTCGTCGCGCCGGGCGGCGGAGGCATTCCCATGCCCGGAGGCATGGCGAATCCCCCGATCGGCGGATGGGTGAATCCAGAGGGTGGTGCGAGTCCAGGTGGCGGCGGGAGACCGCCCATCATGCCCGGAGGCGGCGGTGGGATCGCCATGCCGCCCATGCCCGGCGGCGGCGGCGGCACGAGACCGCCCATCGCCGCTGGCGTGCTCGCCGGCCCCGCGCTGAACAGCGTGTGCGGA
>CEPK01020476.1_pt1 | contig 16985 bp, 6 predicted proteins | sample 356231 | NCBI WGS metagenome assembly CEPK01 (sample SAMEA2620259, study PRJEB7988) | marine metagenome | biome: marine biome (ENVO:00000447); feature: deep chlorophyll maximum layer (ENVO:xxxxxxxx); material: "saline water (ENVO:00002010), including plankton (ENVO:xxxxxxxx)" | depth 80 m
ATTTACTGAATCTAAATTAGATTCCAAATTAAGTAGCCCTGGCAGCACCTCATCGGCTCTTGCTGATGTAGATAATGACGGAGACCTAGACCTATATATCACAAACTACAAAAGGCTGGCAATGAGAGATTCATTACCCCCTCCAGTAATTAGTTTTGATAATACATTGATGGAAATAACAAATAATCGATGGATAGTGCTCCCACCCTATAATAAAGAATATGAAGCAGCAGTAAAAGGAGATGTCCTATTACGCTTTGAAATGGCTGAAGTTGATCAATTTTATATTAATGATGGAAAAGGGAATTTTGAGTTGATTGATATGACTAATAGTCATTTTAAAGATGAAAATGGAAATCCTATAGAGGAACATCTTAGAGATTGGGGGTTAATGGCTCAATTTAGAGATATTAATAATGATACACATCCAGATATTTATATATGCAATGATTTTGAAAGTCCTGATAGAATTTGGATTAACAATGGAGATGGAACTTTTAGATTGATTAATAAACTAGCCATACGTCATACAAGTAATTCATCTATGGCAGTAGATTTTTCTGATTTAAATAAAGATGGAGAGACTGATTTCTTTGTTACTGATATGATGAGCCAATCACATATTTTACAAAAAACACAAATGGGGACTATGGCACCAACTCCACTTGCTATTGGAGAAATTGATAATCGACCTCAATATATGCACAATACATTATTTTTAAATCGAGGAGATCAAACATTTAGCGAAATTTCACAATATAGTAATACTCAAGCTTCAGAATGGTCATGGGGAACAATATTTATTGATGTTGATTTAGATGGGCATGAAGATATACTAATTGGTACTGGGCATATGTTTGATGTGCAAGATTCAGACTCTCAGCAAAAACAAAGAGATGCTTTACCAAAAATAAAATCCTTTGAAGAATACAAACGCATGTTACTCAACTACCCAACACTTGAATTAAAAAATGTGGCTTTAAGAAATAAAGGAAATCTAAAATTTGAAAATGTTGAAAATGGCTGGGGTATTGGTAATGACAAAGATATTTCTCATGGAATGGCAACAGCTGATCTAGATAATGATGGTGATTTAGATCTAGTAATAAATAGATTGAATCAAAATATTGGGATTTATAAAAATAATGCTAACAAACCACGTATTGCTATACGTCTTGAAGGCTATGATAATAATTTTCAAGCCATTGGAGCAAAAATTAAAATCGAAGGTGGTGGTATGTATCAATCTCGTGAAATAATATCAGGAGGTCGTTATCTATCAGGATCAGATCCATTACAAGTTTTTGCAGCTAATGATGGATTTATGTCAGCTGAAATCAAATGGAGAGATGGCACGATTACAGTTATTGACTCATTAATTAAAAATCAACTATATACAATTAGACAAACTAAAAGTCGTGCACTAGCAGTTAAAGAAAATAAATTGGATCCAATTTTTAAAGATGTAAGTCAGCTTTTGAATCATCAACATCATGAAGATCCATATGATGATTTTTTTCACCAAAGTTTATTACCAAATAGATTTAGTCAAATGGGCCCTGGAATTTCATGGTTTGATAGCGATCTTGATGGTGATGATGATTTATTTATTGCAGGTGGCAAGGGTGGATCAATTGACCATTTTGAAAATATAGATGGAGAAACGTTTATTCCTTTTTCTGTTGAAAAAGACTTAAAACATGATGTTACAACAATAATTAGTGCAGTTAATAATAATGGTGAAAAGGGGATTATTGTTGGTAAAAGCAATTTTGAATCAAATTTTAATGAAAGCAGTATTATTTCTATTTTTTCAAGAAAAGAGCAAAATAATTTTACTAGTATTAATCATATGATTGGTCCACTATCTCAGGTAGATATTGACAATGATGGAGATCTAGATATTTTTGCGGGTGGACGAGTGATTCCTGGAGAATATCCAAAACCTGCATCATCAACACTATATATAAATAAAAATGGAGAATATTTTCCTGATGATAAAAACTCAAAAGTTTTATCAAATATAGGCCTTGTGTCTGGATCTGTATTTAGTGATATAGATAATGATGGAGACCCAGATCTACTTCTTGCTTTAGAATGGGGACCAATTACAATTTTACAAAATGAAAATGGAATATTAAAAAATATCACATCAAAATTAAATCTAGATAAATTAAATGGATGGTGGAATGGTATTGCAACTGGTGATTTTAATGAAGATGGTCTTATGGATATTGTGGCAACGAATTGGGGATTAAATACAAAGTATCACTTTACTCCATCTCATCCGCGAAAAGTGTTCTTTAACGATTTTGATAATAATAATGTACTTGATATTGTAGAAGCACATTATGATGGTGATTTTAATGACCTAGTACCGGAAAGAGGATTCTCATGTATTTCAAATGCAATGCCATTTGTTCGTGAAGAAAAACAAACTTTTTTAAATTATGCTCAGTCAACATTGAATGATATTTTTGGCAATACGCTTGAAACTTCACCTTATCTTGAAGCTAATACTTTAGAAAGTGTAGTATTAATAAATAATGGAGGTAGTTTTACATCTTATCCTCTTCCATTCGAAGCACAAATATCTACTGCAATGCATGCTGGTGTAGCAGATATTAATGGAGATGGACATGAAGATATATTTTTAAGCCAAAACTTTTTTGCCGTTCAAATAGAAACCGATAGAAATGATTCCGGTCGAGGACTTATAATGCTTGGTGATGGAAATGGAAACTTTGAAACTATTTATGGTCATAATAGTGGGATATTAGTTTACGGAGATCAGCGAGGTGCCGCATTTTCAGATTACAATAATGATGGTAGGGTTGATCTTTTAGTTTCACAAAATGGAGCAGAAACAAAATTGTTTCAAAACATAAAAAGTAAATCTGGCGTCAGAGTAATTCTAAGAGGATCAAAGTTAAATCCTTGGGGTTTTGGTTCAAAAATTCAAATAAAATATAAAGATGGTTCTTCAGGGCCTGTTCGTGAAATTCAATCTGGTTCCGGATATTGGTCTCAAAATTCACCTGTTCAAATTATGGGATATAATAAACCGGTAAGTAGTATAAAAATACAATGGCCCGATGGTTCCAATTCTTCAGAATCATTTAATGAGGAAAAAGTAATTATAAAATATACAGGTGATTAGTTATCCATTTTCCAGAATGCAATTCCTCCAGCTTGTTTGCCAATTTCTGCAATTGTAACTGCTTTTAACTTTTTTAAATCAAAAATTTCAACAGCCCCTGGTTCTTTACCTATACCTTCAACCGATACAAATGCATATCTACTATCTGGTGAAATAACAACGCCATGGGTGACTTTCCTTGTATTTTTAAATTTTGCAAGTTCTTTGCCAGTTGCTAGATCCCATACACCTGTCTTCGCAGCGCTTTTATAAGTAACAACTAAATATTTACCATCTTGACTTACTTCACAATTATAGGGTCCTTTATCAGTTTTAAATGTTCTGGTGATTTCCCACTTATTTACATCTATTTCAACAACATTATCTGTTCCATTATTAACTACATAAAGAAAATTATCATTTGGATGTGGATAAACCCAGGTAGGTTTTTCAGCAGGCATATTATGGCTCATAGAATTCATTTTCATTTTACTATGATTCATCCCTTTCATATTGTGTCCACTATGTTTGTTCATTTTCTTCATTGGTGATGTGGAAAGGGTACGCTTTAATTCCATAGTCATAGCATCAATTTCATATAATTCACCTGACATCATTGCAACTGAATAGTGCTTTAATCCATTGTTTAACAATCTGGATCCATGTGGCATAATACCGGTTTCAACTCTTTCAATCTCAATCATTTCATCAGGATCAACAATTGACACATCACTAACTTCACTATGACCACCATGTAAATTAAAATTCACAATATATAATAATCCTGTGGCATTAGAGATTCCCATTGTTGCCGGGAACAACCCTAGCTCAACACGATCAACCATCTTATCAGTACCTGTTTCATATTTATATAAATGACCATATGGCATACCATGTGCCATTGACAAATACCAATAATCTCCATCAGGCGAAACTGAAATACCATGAGGACCTTCAATTTCAACTGGCCATACACCTACGGGTATTCGCTTTTCAACATGAGCAACTTTTCCATCGAAACGAATTAAAGCTACTTCATCTTCGGATTCTGCAGTGCAATAGATATAATAATCTTTTGCAAATAAATTATTAATCATTATTGTGACAACGAATATTAATTGTATAGTTCTTTTCATATTTTTACTCATTTAATTTGTCCCAAATCTATTATCATCTTCTAACTTTATGGCCCAGAGACCATTATTCATATCTGAAAAATAAATTAAACCTTTATATGGCATTGTACCCCAAACATTTGGACGATTAGCCATAAAACCATCAGGATCACTTGAAAGGAAGAATGCTATTTCTCTGCCTTGCGAATAAATATCACCCATTAATTCACCAGAAATATCAACCACTCTTAAACCACCTTGATAATATGAAGCGAGCAATGTATCTCCATGAACCCAGTGATTATGTGAACCAGCTTCAGGAACTTGATACACAGCACTTTCTTTCGGATTTTTTGGATCAGTGAAATCAAGAAAATGAAAACCCCCTGCCATACCAAATTGATTACCCCATTCATCACCGGCAATAATATAAAACTTGTCAGTTGATTGGCTAATAAAAGGGAACGCTGCATGATTATGTCCATTAGGATCAGCCATTCCTGCAAGTTTTACTGGGTTACCTGGGCTACCTTGGCCAGCCATTGCAAGTAATGGATTATATTTTATCTTGGATCTGTTCTTTTCATTAAATTTTATTCCACCTACATCAACAGCATGCACACCATCTGCCCAATTTGAAGAATATGCAATACCATCTTCTATCCATACATCATGGACTCCATGTCCGGGAGTATCTAATTCATAACGACCAACACGAAAAGGATTATATGGATCCTCAATATTAATGATATCATATTTCCTTCCATTATTTACAGCATAGACATGATTATCATAGATAAAAACATTATGAACACCTCCGGTCATATCATCATTAAACTCAGCTGTTATTTTTACATTAAAAGGATCAGTAATATCCAAAACTACAAATCCATTTTTACGATTGGATGCACCCTCACGAGTAATAACAGCTACTCTTCCATCTTCTGAAACCTTAACATCGTTTACAGTTCGTGCATCAACGGTAATAGTATCAATAATTGCCATTTTTGAAGGATCTGTAACATCCCAAAAATAAGCCTCACCATTAGCTCCCCAGGTACCAGTTGCCGCAAAATCTTTACCCTTATGTTTTCCTACACCTGGCCATACCCATAGATCTGAAGTATTGACATCAGAAACAGTTCCATGCCCAACCACTCTTACACGCTTTTTAACATTCCTAGGGGTAACTTTTATTGTTTTCCTAGCAGAAAACCCTCCTGATTGTGCAGTTATTGTAAATACACCGGGAGTCTCAGCAACAAATTTACCTGAAGAATTAATTAATGCTGCTGCGGGAAGCCCTATTCCATATTCGGCTTTGCCATTGTATGAATAAACAATAGGTATATCTTTAATATGGCGACCTGATCTATCTAAGGTTTTCGCTGAAAATTGTAATACATCTCCTGTTCGAATTATATTTTTTTCTGTTTCAAGTGAAATTTTTCTAACCGGATTTTTGACTATATTTATTTCAAATGATTCAGAAATATTTTCTGCTGTAGCAACAACTTTTACTTTACCAGTTTTTTTCGCTTTTAAGTTTCCGTAATCATCAAATTCAGCAATACTATTATTAGAAGTTGATAATTCTACTTTAGCGTCATCTCTTAATAAATTAGCTTGATCAAAGACTGTGGTCTTATATTGAAGAGAAGTTCCTAGATATAATTTTTTTTGTGGGTTATCAAATACTATCCTCTCCAATGGGGGAAAAGGAACTTGAACGGTCATCCCACCATAAACTCTATCCTCTCTCTTCTGCGAAATACTTCTAACACTTAAAGTTAATTTACCTGGTTTATATGGTTTTATACTTACGGTCGCAATGCCTGTGGAATCACTAATCCTTGGACTTGACTCTAGGGACCTTCTAGGACGACCATAAATATAAAATGGGTTATTTGCTAATTCACCATTAGAATTAACCAATTTAATTGTGACTGATCCAGTTTCTCCAACACGTAAAAAAAGTGAGTCTGGTTCAAAAACAAATTCAAATTTATTTTCTATTGTTTCTTGTGTATAAACAAAACTAAATAATAGTAAATATATTGTCAAAAAAAACTTTTTCATTTTAATCTCCATTTTTCTAAGGCGTATCTGATTTATTTTCATCAACAAGTTGAATACAGTATAAACCTGAATTCATATCAGCTATAAAAATATAATCTTTATAAGGCTGTGCACCCCATACCATTGGTGCATTAGGTATTTTACCTTCTTTATGAGATGATTGATAAACTCCAATCTCCCTTCCCTGATTATATATATCACCTAATAATTCTCCTGATATATCTACAATACGTAGTCCTCCTTGATAAAAACCTGCAATAAGCGTATCACCATGAACCCATAGATTATGTGAACCTGCTTCAGGAACCTGATATATTGCATCTTCTCTTGGATTATCAGGGTCAGAAAAATTTAAAAAGTGAAACCCTCCTCTAGGATTTGAAGGCTTACCCTGTGTTGCTAATACACCCCAAGGAAATATTTCATCACCACTAATTATATAAAATTGATTGGTTGATTGACTTAAAAAAGGGAATGCAGCATGATTACGTCCAGTTGGATCACCCATTTCTGCTAATTTTTTTGGTGATGATGGACTGCCTTCACCTGCCTTGATTAGTAATGGATTATATTGAGATTTTGAACGATCAGATTCATCAAACTTTGTACCTCCAATATCAACTGCAACAACTCCATCACTCCAATTTGATGAATACGCTATTCCATCTTCAATCCAAACATCATGGATACTATGACCAGGGGTATCTAGTTCAAAAACACCAACTCTAAATGGATTTTTAGGATCATCAACATTTATGATGTCATATTTTCTACCATTATTCACAGCATAAACATGATTGTCATAAATAAACACATTATGAACGCCACCTGTCATATCATCATTGAATTCAGCTGAAATTGTAACATTATATGGGTCTGAGACATCTAATACAACAAACCCATTTTTTCTATTTGATGCTCCTTCACGTGTAATTACACCAACCCTTCCATCTTCTGAAATCTTAACATCATTTACTGTTCGCGCATCTACAGTGACTGTATCAATAATTATCATACTATCTGGGTTAGATACATCCCAAAAGTATGCTTCTCCATTAGAACCCCATGTGCCAGTAACAGCAAAATCTTTACCCTTATGTTTACCAATTCCCGGCCATATCCACAAATCACTTGTAAGAACATCTGAAATTAATCCATGACCTACCAATTCAACTTTTTTCTTTACATCTCTAGGTAAAACATTTATGGTAGTTTGTGTTGAATAGCCGCCTGATGATGCCGTTAAAGTATAAAGTCCTGATGTTTCTGCAACAAATCTTCCATCATTCGTAACTAATCCAGATGCTGGTAGACCAAATTCTCCATAATTGGCCTGGCCTGAATATGTATATGTTAAAGGCGCATCCTTTATTATAGACTTTCTTTTATCTAAAGCTTGGCCATTTAAATGAAGAACATCTCCAGTGCGTATTTCAGTTTCAGCTGGATTCATAACAACACTGCGTGTTGGATTTTTTACAACACTAACTTTAAATGTTTCTTTTACATTTTGAGCTTTTGCAGTAATAGTTATTCTACCAGGTTTTTTTGTTTCTAAGTTACCAAAAGCATCAAACTCAGCAACTGACTGTTTGCTAGATATTAACTCTACATCTATATCTTCTCGTGTCAAACCTGAAACATCAAAAACTTCAACTGAGAATTCTGTTACAGTTCCTGCGTATAGCTTATTAGGAGTTTTATTAAATACTATTTTATCAAGAGGTGGATATGGAACATTAACAATAATAAAATCCCTTATTCGCTCATCTCGCTTGACAGTTATTGATCTAGTCCCTAATCTTAAGCGGCCTGGTTTATGTGCTTTTACAGTGACAATAGCAACGCCTGTTGAATCACTTATTCTTGGTGAAACCGATAACGATTTTCTTGCCCCGGAAATAAAAAAAGGGTTTTGAGCTAATTCCCCATTTTTATCTAATAGCTTAATTTTTATTTGTTTAGACTCACCTACATTCATCTCCAATGAATCCATTTCAAATTGAAAATGAAACTTTTCTTTATTACCATCTTGGCCATTGAGCATTACAAAAATTAAAAATGGTAAAAATAATAATTTTCTTTTATTCATAAATCTCCTCTTATTCATGCTTAATGAAAAAATTAATTAAATCTGATAAAATAAACTACACCTTTAGACTATCTCATATAATACAAGCATAGTCAATGTAAATATTCATTGGGAATTTAATTAATTTTTTCATTTTAATTTGTTCCTAATGGCTCATTATCTACTAGTCTAACAGCCCATAAACCATTATTGAGATCAGCAAAATAAATTAATCCCTTATATGGAATCACTCCCCATACATTGGTTTGATTAGCCGTTGTACCATCAGGATCTACACCTTTGAAGAAGGCAATTTCTCTACCTTGTGCATATAAATTACCCATTAGTTCTCCTGAAATATCTACAACTCGTATTCCTCCATAATAATAACCTGCAAATAATGTATCACCTTTAACCCAATGGTTATGCGATCCAACTTCTGGCACCTGATAAATTGCGGTTTCAACAGGATTTTTTATATCTGTAAAATCAAGAAAATGGAATCCTCCTTGGAATATTCTTTCTGGTGAGCCTGGAACAGCCTTTGCCCACTCATCACCTGTAATAATATAAAATTTATTTGTTGATTCACTTTGGAATGGAAATGCTGCATGGTTATGTCCATTTGGATCCTCTTTGCTACCTAATTTTATTGGATTTCCTGGACTCCCTTTGCCTGCTAATGCTAAAAACGGATTAAATTGGTTTTTAGCTCTTGACTTCTCGCTCTGCTTTATTCCACCCACATCAACTACATGAACACCATCACTCCAATTCGATGAATAAGCAATTCCATTTTCTACCCAGACATCATGAATACTGTGTCCAGGGGTATTCAATTCATAAGACCCCACACGAAATGGATTCGCAGGATCACTTATATTAATTATATCATATCGCCTTCCAGCGCTTAATGCATAAATATGATCTTCATAAATAAATACATTATGAACTCCTCCAGTTAAATCATCATTATATTCATTAATAATTGATACATTGAATGGATCAGTAACATCTAGTATGACTAATCCATTTTTACGATTTGAAGCCCCTTCTCTTGATATAACACCAACTCTACCATCTTCAGAAATTTTTACATCATTTACAGTACGTGCATCAACCTTTATTGTATCAATTATTTCCATATTAGCTGGGTCACTAATATCCCAAAAATACGCCTCACCATCCGCACTGTGTGTACCAGTTACAGCAAAATCTTTTCCCTTATGTTTTCCAACACCCGGCCAAACCCATAGATCTGAAGTATTCACATTTGAAATAGTACCGTGTCCTACAACCTCAAGCCTCTTACGTACATTTCTAGGAACAACTTTGACTTTTTTAGATGCTGAAAATCCGCTTGATTGGGCGGTTAATGTATAAATTCCAGCTGTTTCAGCAACAAATTTACCATTTTGTGTAATTAATCCGGATGCTGGTAAACCAATACTTTCAGTTGATCGATTATTGATAAAATTGTCAGTTTGATTAATAGCTTTACCTGAAAAAGAAAAAACTATAGGAATATTTTCAAGAACTTTATTCCGACCATCTAAAACAGTAGCATTTAATTTTATTACATCGCCAGTTCTTACTTGATTTTCACTTATATCAAATTTTATTTTTCTTGCTGGGTTTTTTTTGGCAGATACAACTAAGGATTCTACTATATCATCTACTGTAGCGGTAATGGTTGTTTTACCTGGTTTATTAATCGTCAAATTGCCAAAATTATCAAATTCAGCTACTTTATTATTGCTTGATGTAAAAACAACATTCATATTCTTTCTGATTCTTTTTGCTTTGTCAAAAATTTTAACAGAATAGTTTACGGATGTTCCAACAAAAACTTTTTGGATCGGATTAACGAAAGTTATTTTTTCTAATGGAATTAAAGGTACATTAATTTTCAATGCACCAACGGTTCTTCCTTTTTTTCCAATAGCCATCGCTCTAAGATTTAATTCTCCAGAATCAAGTGCTTTTATTGTTACTTTTGCGACTCCAGTTGTGTCACTTCTTCGTGGCTCAGCAACAATTGCTTTTCTTTGTCCTCGAATCATAAATGTGGTTTTTACTTGATTCCCTTTTAAATCAACGAGGCGAATCAATACTGAAGCTTCTTCACCAATATTCAGTGAAAGAGAGTCTAGACGGTGAAGTAACAATGGATGTTCAAAAACAAATTCAAGATCCGTATTGAGGGACCTTGGTGGTTGCCCAAATAACCCAGTAAATGATAATAAAAATACTATTGTATATATTTTTTTCATTTTAATCTCCAAATTCTTAAAAATACAATTTTAATGGTTGCTCTATCACGGAATCCGCCTACCTGATGGCTGGCCGTCAACCAATTGAATACAATACAATCCTGAATTCATATCAGCAAAGAAAATATAATCTTTATAAGGTTGTGCCCCCCAAACAAATGGTGCATTTGGTATTTTACCTTCTTTATGATAAGGTACATAAAGACCAATTTCACGGCCTTGTTTGTAAATATCTCCAAGGAGATCACCGGAAATATCTACAACTCGTAATCCTCCTTGATAGTTTCCAGCTATTAGCACATCATCGAATACCCACAAGTTATGAGAACCAGCTTCTGGTACCTCATAAATAGCTTCTTCCTTTGGGTTATCAGGATCAGTAAAATTCAAAAAATGGTAACCTCCTCGCGGATTTGATGGCTGACCTTTAGTAGCTAAAACACCCCACGGAAAATTTTCATCACCTGCTATAATATAAAAATTCCCAGTTGATTTACTCAAAAATGGGAAAGCCGCATGATTGCGTCCTGTTGGATCTTCCATTGAAGCTAGTTTTACAGGATTTGAGGGACTACCTTGGCCTGTTCTTGATAACAATGGGTTAAACTGTGATTTAGATCGATCTGTTTCATCAAATTTTGCCCCTCCAATATCAACCGCAACAACCCCATCACTCCAATTTGAAGAATAAGCAATCCCATTTTCAATCCATACATCATGAATACTATGACCAGGCGTGTCTAATTCAAACACACCTACACGAAAAGGATTTGCAGGGTCATCAATATTGATGATATCATATTTACGACCATTATTTACAGCATAAACATGATTTTCATATATAAATACATTATGGACTCCTCCTGTCATATCATCATTATATTCGGCTGATATCGTAACATTATATGGGTCACTTACATCTAATATTACAAATCCATTTTTTCTATTTGAGGCTCCTTCTCTTGTAATCACGCCTACACGACCATCTTCTGAGATTTTTACATCATTTACTGTTCGAGCATCAACAGTTATTGTGTCAATAATCGTCATATTGGAAGGGTCTGTAACATCCCAAAAATAAGCTTCACCATTAGAACTCCAAGTACCTGTTACAGCAAAATCTTTTCCTTCATGTTTATCCACGCCAGCCCAAACCCACAAGTCACCTGTTAATACATTCGAAATTAATCCGTGCCCCACTAACTTTACTTGTTTCTTCACATCTCTTGGAACAACCTTAATTGTTTTCTGAGCTGAATAACCATTACTAGAAGCAATAAGCGTATACAAACCCGCAGTTTCAGCAACAAACCTTCCATCTTCCGTTACTAACCCTGCTGCAGGGAGCGCAAATTCACCATAATCAGCTTGACCATGGTAAGAATAGGTGATTGGTATATCATCAATAATACGACCACTTTTATTTAAAGTTTTTGCATTCAAAACAATAACGTCACCAGTTCTAATTTCTTCTTTATCTAAAGATAGTGTAACTTTGCGTACAGGATTTTTCACCACATTAATTTTAAATGATTCTTTTAAGTTTTCAATTCTAGCAGAAATTGTAGTACTGCCTGACTTCTTTGTTTCTAAATTTCCAAGAATATCAAATTCAGCTACGTTTTTATTACTAGATGTTAATTTAACATTTAATTCTGATCGCTTTAGATCGGCTTCATCAAAAACCACAACTGATAAAGGTGTTGAGGTACCTGAGTAAAGTTTAGAAGGCCTTTGGTTAAAAACAATACGATCTAAAGGAGGCGAGGGTACGTTTATAATTAAGTTTGCTCTAATACGATCTTCCCGTTTTACTGTAATAGTTCGAGTACTTAAGCTCAAACGCCCTGGCTTATGAGCTTTTAGTGTTACACTCGCAATGCCTGTGGAATCACTAATTCGAGGAGAAACTGATAATGTTTTTCTTTCTCCAAAAACATAAAATGGATTTTGTGCAAGTTTTCCATTTTCATCTAATAATTTAATTGTTATCTCTTTCGATTCACCAACATTCATTATTAATGAATCCATCCCAAATTCAAAGTGAAGCTTTTCTTGTCCAAATACACTTGAAATATGAAATAGCGATAAAAATACCAATGTATATTTTCGCATTTACTTACCTCCTCTTATATATGATAAAAGCAACCAAATATACAAAATAACCAATTAAATTTGGGGTAAAATACTTATATATAATGAATCCTCTAATTAAACTGACACTTTTTATATTTATCATTTTTTATTTAAATGGGTGCGAATCTCAAGAGAAAAGCAATCATAATAAAATGATTGAAATTCTTGCAGAAAAATCAAGCGTTACTAATCCAGAAACAAATATTTATGAAAATAAAAAACGTCTTGCTTGGCTACAAAAACAAAATTTTGATAATGATATTGCTTCGAAGCTTCAACATCAAGCAGTAATAGCAAATGAAATGCTTAATGCTGGCTATCCCAAGCAAGCTATTGATCAATATAATTATGTATTAAATACTATTGACTCATTACAATTGAATGCCCCCGAGGAATTTATTAATTCAGTGTTAGATCTTTTGGCGATAACCAATTTACGATTGGGAGAAGAAACTAATTGTCTTGATGGTCATAATGCAGAATCTTGTATCATACCTATTAGAGGTTCAGGAGTACATCGAGATAAGACTGGCGCCAATCAGGCTATTGAAATCTATAAAAAATTATTATCTATAGATCCAGATAATTTTGTTTACAGATGGCTAATAAATCTTGCATATATGTTAAAGGGTGATTTCCCTGATGGTGTACCAAAAAAATGGCTAATTCCAAAATTAAACGGTTCAAAATCTGTTGAATTCCCAGAATTCAAAGAAATTGCATCAAAAATAGGATTAGATCATATTGGTCTTGCTGGTGGATCAATTACCGAGGATTTTGATAATGACGGTGATATAGACATACTGGCATCATCTTGGGGAAGTCACAATCAAATCCAGCTATTTGTAAATGATGGAACCGGTAATTTTTCCAACCAAACTGATAAATCAAATCTAATTGGAATTACTGGTGGCCTAAATATGGTTCATGGAGATTACAATAATGATGGATTTGTAGATATATTTGTTTTGCGGGGCGGATGGTTTTCAGAAGATGGTAAAATACCTAATTCGTTATTAAAAAATAATGGTGATGGTACATTTATAGATGTCACAATTTCTGCAAATATTTATTCAGAGTTTCCGACACAAACTGCGTCCTGGGGAGATTACAATAATGATGGGTTTTTAGATCTTATTATAGGAAATGAAACAACTAATGGTCCGATATATAATTCTGAGCTATACCATAATAATGGTGATGGTACTTTCACTGAAAAATCACAATCTATAGGATTAAATATTTTTGGTTTTATTAAAGCAGTTGTCTGGGGGGATATTGATAATGATGGTGATCTTGATATTTTCATCTCAAGGTTAGGTCAACCAAATTCATTATATCGAAATAATGGTGAAACAGCAAATTGGTCATTTACTGATATTGGCAATATAGCAGGTGTTTTGGAACCTATAGATAGTTTTCCTGCATGGATATTCGATTATAATAATGATGGCTGGGAAGATATTTGGGTTTCAGGCTATGATAATTCTACTGGGCATGTTGCAATGGATTATTTAGGTATACCAAATGATGGAGAAACCCCCAGATTATACAAGAATAATAAAGATGGTACATTTTCTAATGTGACTTTTGAAACAAATATGAATCATCCCTTGCTTACTATGGGGTCAAATTTCGGAGATATAAATAATGACGGTTTTTTAGATTTATATATTGGCACTGGAGATCCAGACTATAGATCAATTCAACCTAATAGAATGTTTATAAATGATAATGGTCAGGCATTTAAAGATGTTACTTTTGAAAGTAGGCTTGGTCATCTTCAAAAAGGCCATGGTGTTTCATTTGCTGATATAGATCAAGATGGTGATCTTGATATACATGCAGTTATGGGAGGAGCATACGAAGGAAGTGTTTATCAAAATACACTCTATGAAAACCCTGGGAATTGGAATACAAATTGGATTGGTTTATCGCTTCATGGCTCACAGTCAAATGCGTTAGCAATTGGTGCTAGAATAGAGATTGTTTTAGAAAATGGAATTTCAATACATAGAACAGTTTCGAGTGGGGGAAGTTTTGGTGGAAACCCATTTCAACAAATGATAGGAATTGGGGAAAATAATAAAATTTCTATAATTAATATTTATTGGCCTGCATCTGATAAAAATCAGGTTTTAAAAGACCTAGAAATAAATAGATGGCATCATATAATTGAACCGGCTGCATAATTTTTTATTCATCAAGTTTATTTAATTCATCTTTCATCATTTTCCCGATCTCGTGATCTGGTTTTAATATCAATCCCCGATTAAGATATGAGGTGGCCCTTTTAAAATCCTGACGTTGTATTTGAATTGCCGCTAGATATATATAAGAGTCTGTCATTGATTGGTCTAGCTCAATAGATTTAATTAAATGTTTTTCAGCTAAAACATAATTCTTCATTTTATACAAAACATTTCCAATACCTAGATGAGCTGATGAATTGTAAGTATTAATCTCAAGAGAGCGCATATATGCTTCTAATGCTATTTCATTTTGTTCGTTAATTGCCTGCGCATTAGCAAGGCTCACCCATGCCTGCCAATCAAGTTTATTAGATTTAATAATTTCACCATAAACAATAATTGCATTTTCAATATCATTTATCAATAAATATGTAGATGCTAAACCCCTACGCGCTCGATTATTTTTAGGCCAAATAGTTAAAGCTTTCTTGTACAATTCAATTCCATCATAATATAATCCTTTATTAGATAGGTCTTGTGCTTTATAGGCTAAAGCAATTGACCAACGTGTTCTAATTTTACTTTGATCTTTCCCTGATTTTGATAGGATGTCAATTGTAAATGTTGATAATAATGGATTAGTTGAGCCCATCATATCTAAATATGCGAGTGCTAGGCTTTTAATATCTAAATCCTTATTGTTTGATAAGTTCATTAATCGATTGATATATAATTTTGAATCTTGCATTACATTATCAGACATAAACGCCGCCGCTAGGCCTGCAAAAACCTGTGGGTATGGATCTTGATTACTACCAATTAATTTTATCATATCACTATTTGAATCATTTTTATCAATGTAAGAAAAAAGTGCTGATTCCAATGGATGTAATGGCTTCAATTTCCCATACCATGATTTAATTTGATTACTAATTTGATTATTAGATAATTCGTCATGACATTGTGAGCAAGCATTTGTAATACCTAGTGTTTTATCAAGATCTGGTCGGGGTATAGATATTGTATGATCTGCTCTAGCAAATCTGATTTCATTACCAACAGCACGATGTTGTTGAAACGGCATATGGCAAGAAGTGCACTGACTTCCTGTAGAGTTACTTTCATGAAAAGTATGCGCTGAAATATTTTCCGAAATAGATGCGTGACAAGAAATACATTGTCCATTATCAAACCTTCCTTTAAGAGGATTGCGATTGATATCTTGATAACTATTTGAATGAGGATTATGACAATCTACACATGTCATAGAGCCATTTAAATAGCAGTCACTAAAAATATGATTTTGCTGATATCCAAAGGCTTTAACTCTTCCATCGGGATGATATGGATTATCACCTAACATAGAAAATTTTGTGCTGAAATAGTTTTCAAAATCCATGCCGGGTAAATATCCGGGTCTAATTACATCTTTCAGTGCATGACATTGTGCACATAGATTTACAGATTCCTCTTTGTTTAATGTTGTTAAAGATTTAATCCCTGTATATCCTTTAATTATTGTTTTACCAAATTTCATGATTTCTACATGTTCTTTAGCCGGCCCGTGACATGATTCACAATTAATTGATAAATCAGTAAAACTTGTCTCATATTTACCTTTACTTAATTCAAATGCAGTTGTAATCTGGCTACCATGACATTGTTGGCAATTTTGTTTTTCTTCTAGAGTTCCCAATGCTCTATTTGGTGGCCATTCTGACATTTGTCTTGGTGAAATATTTTTAGATGCAGGAAGCCATCCTGATAAATTATTAGATTCAAAAAACCATATCTTACGTTCTGGGTTATAATCAAATGGTAATAATCTCATTGTGCCATCTGGGAAGAGTCCAAAATAGGATTGAGTTCCGCCTCCATACAAAAATCCACCTCCAACAACTCCGAAAACTTCATATTTTTTTTCGGGAAAACCATTTTCCTGAGAACGAAAATAATATCGATTATTTTCTTTAAAGGGTA
>CEPK01007654.1_pt1 | contig 16832 bp, 19 predicted proteins | sample 356231 | NCBI WGS metagenome assembly CEPK01 (sample SAMEA2620259, study PRJEB7988) | marine metagenome | biome: marine biome (ENVO:00000447); feature: deep chlorophyll maximum layer (ENVO:xxxxxxxx); material: "saline water (ENVO:00002010), including plankton (ENVO:xxxxxxxx)" | depth 80 m
TGTGTTCCTATAATTAAAGCTGGAGTTCCTTCATTAATTGTTTTGAAAATTTTTTCTCTATCAGTCACAGATGATGTGAGTAAAAATATTTTAATATCATTAAAAAAAAGAATATCTCTTAAAGAGTTGAAATGTTGCTCTGCAAGAACTTCTGTCGGTGCCATTAATACTGCTTGGCGTGAAGAATTTATTGAAGCGTAAATCGCAGCAGCTGCAACAATGGTCTTCCCAGATCCAACATCGCCTTGTAAAAGTCTTTTCATTGGTGATGAGTTGGTCATATCATTAAATATTTCGTTTATAACTTTTTTTTGTGCTTTAGTTAATTCAAATGAAATATTTTCTTCAAAAAACTTTAAAGTATCTTTTTTTATAGATAGTTTTATTCCAGTTTGATTTTCTCTATATTGTTCTTTGATGTCTTTAAAAATTGATTGTAAATAAATAAATTCATCAAATGCTAATCTACGTCTGGCATCTTTATACTCTTCAATTGATTCAGGTAAATGAATATTGTTATAACTTGAAGTTCTATCAATTATTTTATATTCTTTCAATTCTTTTTTTAAAACAAAATCTTCTATAGTTCTTGATCTTGATAGTGCTTCCTTTATGCCCTTTTTAATGATTTGATTAGATACACCTTCTATTTTTGGGTATAAAGGTATTAAAGAACCTGTTTGGTTAAGTTCATCTGGATCAGAAAACTTTTCAATTGTTGGGTTTTTAAACTCAACTGAACCTGTTTTTTTAACTTCAGGAATACCGGCAATAGCAACTGCATCGCCCTTTTTAAACCTTGTTTCTATATATTGAGGTCCAAACCATTTTGCTCTAATTTCACCTGTTTCATCTTTAATAACTAATGTTGCTATTCTCAATCTTGTTTTTGTTGTAAATACTGAAACATTTTTAACTTCCCCTAAAATAGTAATTTCTTTAGTAATCTCTGGTGTAATGGACTTAATTTTTGATAATTGAGATCTGTCAATATGTCTTTTTGGAAAAAACCTTAAAAAATCTGATATATTATTTATTCCATTTTTTTTAAAAGAAGACAGTCTTTTTTGACCAAAACCTTTAATTTCAGCTATTGATATATTTTGTAGATATTTAATATTTCTTTCAACCACAATCAAACAATAGCTAAAAAGTTTTTAATTCAAAGTACCTAATACTTATAAGATTAGTTATAGTTATTTATATAAATTTAGAGGTTAGTTATGGCTAAAAAATGTGAAGTTTGTGGAAAAGGTCCTTGGTTCGGTAAACAAGTTACTTTCTCACATAAAAGATCTAGTAAAAAATGGTCTGCAAATGTACAAACTGTTAAGGTTGCAGATAACACAAATACTAAGAAAATAAAAGTATGTACCTCATGTTTGAAGGCTGGAAAAGTAACTAAAGTATAAATGGCTCAAGGAGTTGTTAAATCATATGATCCTAATTCCGGAAATGGAATTGTATTATTAGATACTGATAAAACTGAGGTTTACATTCAACCTGGATCATTAAAAAGTTCAATATTTAGAACTCTCAGACAAGGTCAAAGAATTAATTTTGATATTGAAAATAAAAATGATATTAAAATTATAAAAAATATAAAAATAGGTCAGGGCGACTATTAAAAAGCTATTCAAAATTATAAATTTATATATCAGATTTTTGTTTATTTATATACATAATTATGTTTATATTTATTCAAAAGGAAATGTAGGAAAGACAATATTTGGAAGGCCTTGTTTAATATTGTTTAGTACTGGTGCTAAAACTGGAATACAAAGAAAAAATGTATTAGCTTATTTAAAAGAATCTAAATCATTTTGTATAGTTGCTTCAAATGGAGGTCGTGAAAAAAATCCAGGTTGGTACCATAATTTAAAAAATAATCCTGAATGTAAATTTCAGATAGGTAAGAAAAAATATTCAGGAACAGCTGTTGAAATTTATGATGAGGAATATATTGAGTGGTGGAAAAAAATGGACTATATGAATGATGGTGGATACACTTCTTATCAAAAAAGAACTAAGAGAAAAATTCCTTTAATCTTAATAAATATAACTTAGTCTATATTTGCGCCTAAGTCAGTTTTGTAATTTATTTCATTATTTCTTAATTATTAAAGGCTCTCACTAACTTCTAATATAATGTCAGGTGTTAATTTGGTTACTACTAAATTTGCTTTAGATAATTGTTCTTGTGAAAAAACTCCTCTATCAATAGCAATGACAAATTCTCCACTTTCAACTCCAGCCTCTATCCCAAATGGACTATCTTCAATAATTATATTTTTTGTTGTTTCCAATTCTTTAATAGATTGTAAATAGATATCTGGGTATGGCTTATTTCTTTTTACAGAATCCCCTCCAATGATGTAATGAAAATATTGATAAACATCTGTATCCATTAATTTATTTTCAAGATGGTGCTGAGGAGAAGCAGATACACATGCTTGTTTCCAATCATAATTATAAAAATATTCTAAACATTCTAAAGCATCATCAAACATAACTTTCTTAGACATATTTTGTATAATAATTTTTGAAATCATATCCATAGTATCTTCAAATGAAGGCAGGCCGACTTTTGAATCGTATTTTTGATGTACTATCTTGTCATCAACTCCAACATACTGGTCAAAGTGTTCGATAGGTAGATCTAAATTTTTTGATCTTAATATTTCTTGCCATGCGTATGCGAATGCTTTTTCAGTATCCATTAGTGTTCCGTCGCAATCCCAATAGATTCCATACATTGTTTTATCCTAGTTTAGATTGTATATCTTTAGCATTTTTTAAAGCTAGACCATCTGATCCTGTTGTAGGCCATGATATTATATTCTCAGATAAAGCTTCATCAACTAAGTCGTTTAGTAGTTCATACTTTGATTTATTTAAATTTTGCCATAAATATAGTGCATGACTTCCTGGTATTGTATTTATTTCATTTATATAAACATCTTCATTGTCTATCAAAAAGTCATATCTAAAAATTCCTCTTGTTGGAATAATAGAATTAATTTTTTCAACATAAGTTAGGATTTTTTTTGTTTTTTCTTCATCTATTTTTGCTGGCAATTCTCTTTGAGATCCTTCTAGACCTCCATTTTCTAAATACTTTTCTGAATAAGAAAATAATGTTTCATTTTTTATTGGTTTTTCTATTTCTGATAAAGAATAGGAAGGGTAATTTTTAACACCTATTAATATATCTTCAGAATTTTCTAAATATTTTTCCACAACTGCTCCATGAGTATATAAATCTGTTGTTTCTAAAATTTTTAATACAGTTTCATAATCATTTACTACTTCTACACCGATTGAAGAACCACCAAAACGTGGTTTTAGAATATAAGGGCCTTCAAATGTTACTTTCTTTTCAGTTTTTACTAATTCTTTATGTAGTACGGGAAGTCCATTTTCTTTCATAATTGTATAAAATAAGTATTTATCCATACAAATCTGAGCAGAAATTACTCTTGGACCTGTATATTTAACTTTCAAAATCTCAAATAATGACTGTAAAGTGCCATCTTCACCTGGCCCACCATGACAAGAGTTCAAAAATACATCAAAATCTAGCTTTTTTTTCTTTAAATAAAATCCTGAATCTCCATTAATTTTAAGTTCTAAGTGGTTTTTCAATATTTTTTCGCTTTCTAAGAAGTCTTTTGATTCCAAATTATCATCTAATAAATACCAGCTATTATCTTTAGTCCAATACAGAATGGAGATATTATTATCTCTTGAAAGAATTCGTGCACTTTGAAGTCCAGTGAGAATAGATATATCATGCTCAGAAGAAGGCCCTCCAATAATAACAGCTATATTTTTACTCATGTTTTATGGATAATGGTCTGGTAAATCATTTTCAAATAATACAATATCATCTGATTCTACAATAGAATTCAAAAAAGCAACAGCTTCATCTCTATTGATAAACCAATTTGCAGGAATATTATTATCTTCAAAGCCAGACATTAATGATCTCTTATTTGTATATCCAACAACTAAGGCTTCATCTACAATAAGACTTGCTTCAGTTGCGAATGCATAATTGATAGAATATTGATCACTGCCCAATTCAATTAATCCAGGAGTAATTAAATATCTCTTTGAATTTTTTGTACCAAGTTCTGATAATGTTTCAAGACTATACTCTATACCCATAGGGTTAGAATTAAACGAATTATCAATAATTGAGTGGCCGTAATCACTTTTAATTATGTTTTGCCTGTGTTGAGTCTTCTCTAATATATTTAAATTTGTTAAGTATTCTTTTATGTCTAATTCAAGAGCAAGTAGTACACCAACAGAGAGTGAGATTGATAATTGTAATAATTTTGATCCATTAACTGAATCGACATAATCTCCACCAACATAAATATCATGTTTGTTATTTTCATACTCAACATATACTGCAGCATCATTGCTTGTAATTGAACAGTCGTATACATTTTTTTGATTAGTCCATAATCGAGCTTCATTTAATAAAAGTTCATCATCACCATTTATAACAACAGATCCCGCTAATTCTACAATTTCAGATTTGGCATCTAAAATATTTTCAAGAGTTTTCATTCGTTCTAAGTGAACAGGACCAATTCCCGTTATAACTGATATGTGTGGTCTAACCCATGAACATATCTCTCTAATCTCACCATTAGAATAAGTACCCATTTCAATAAGAGCAATTTCATCATTATTATCAAATTTTTCATTAATAGCTTTAGCAATTCCTAATCTATTGTTATAACTTTCTGGAGTTACAAAAGTTTTATTTTTCTGTTCAAGAATTTGATTTAATACATTTTTTGTTGTTGTTTTAGAATATGATCCTGTTATTCCTATAACAGGTATTGTTACAGAATTTAATTTAAGTGAAGCCTGGTTAACAAATACTTTTGAAATATTTTTTTCATAAGACTGCAGTGCTCTCAGGCATTGGTCATAAATAAAAAATGAAAATAAATTCACTGCTATAGCAATAAGATATCCAAAACGAAAATATGTAATTATTGAGATAAATATAACAATTCCATAGTATAAATAATTTACTCTTTTTAATCTTTCAGTTATAACTACATCACCTGTTCGTGGTTTAAAATTAATTCCTATAGGTGAAAACATAGTTATAACGAGAATAAGTAATGGTATATATTCAATCCATAAAGATAAAATAAATAAAATCAAAGAAAGTAGAAATAAGAATTTATTAATAAACTTTGTTCTAACCCATCGAAAATAAAATCTAGTAACAGAACCTGGTAGATAATGTTCTCTTTGAGCAAACCTACCCCATTTTATTGAGTTAAATAGTGTTGCAAATGTAACAAGTATCAAAATTAATAAGTAAATAAAATTCATAGTTCCTTCAAAACTTTTAAAATTTCCTCTGACTTGCTTCTAAGCATATTATGACCTTCATCTTTTATAACAGTTAATTTTGATTCTTTAAATTTAGCATTTGCTTCTTCTGCAATAGAAACAGGGATGACATTATCATATTCACCCCAAACTAAATGAACTTTAGTGTTAACTTTTGAAAGTAAATCACTTAAATCATCATTTACTGCTTTTACTAGAATATCTCTCATGATTCCTTCTGCATTTTTATAATCTTGAGATCCATATTTATTTTTATATTTTTCTAATCTTTTTTTAGAAATAAAATTCAAACTATTTAAAGATTTATATACATTAAATCGAAAATTTATTTTATTTGTAGGATTTTTTCTAATTAAAGGTGCCCCAATTAAGACAATGTTTTTATACTTTTTAATAAATGACATATGTACAGCAATTTTTCCTCCAAATGAATGACCAACTAATATTTCAACTGTATCAGGAATAATTTCACTGAGATATTCGGCATATTCTTTTGGGCTCATGCTGGTTTGTGGTTCATGAGATTTTCCAAAACCAGGTAGATCTATAGCAATACTGTCAAAGTTACTTGCTATTAGATTGAAATCATTACTTGCTCTTCCCCACCCATGTAAGAAACAAATTCTTGGAGCTTCAGAATTGACTTCAGCGAAAGTTTTACCATCTTTTAATAATTGTAAACCCATTAAAATAGCACCTCTCCAAAAGTTGTAATAGCTCTAATTACTAAACCCATTAAATAGATTAGAGCAAGACCCCAATATAAAAAATAGTTTTCTCTCATCTGGTCTTTATAAATATATAAAAAAGTTAAAGTAAACAAAACAACAACTATATAAAAAAGATAAAAAGAACCTAAATCTATATTAAGTGAATAAAGATAAGCAACTATTAAAGCATTGAAAATTAATGATATTACTGAAGCAAGTATCAAATAAGATGCAATAACTTCATTTCTATATTTATTTTTAAAATGCATAGTAAGAAATACCAATCCACTAAGACCACATATCCATGCACTTAAAAGACCTGAGTAAGAATGGATAGTATTTATCATGTACTTATTTTACTATCTATAGAATTGAGTATTAAATAATAATCAGTTACAGTGAATCTGTAATGACAAATAAAGACCTAGATAAACTTAAACAAAACGTACCTTCTGCTTGGATTCCATCATTAAATTCATTCATTGAAAAAGGAGATAATGCGGAAATTTGGGATAAAGATAATAAACGGTATCTAGATTATGTAGGTGGTTATGCAGTTTTGAATACTGGTCATTTAAACCCCAGAGTAATTAAAAAAGTTGAAGAACAGCTAAAAAATTATTCTCACTCATGTTTTGCTTTTGCTCCTCATGAGAATGCTATTAAATTAGCTGAACAAATTAACATAAGATACCCTATTAAAGAATCAACAAAAACTTTTTTAGTTAATAGTGGAGCTGAATCAATAGAAAATGCAACAAAAATTGCTCGTTATTTCACAAAAAGAAAAAACATAATTGCTTTTAAAGGTGGGTTCCATGGTAGAACTTATTTAACCATGGGTTTAACGGGTAAAGAAAATCCTTACAAGATGGGATTCGGACCTTTTCCTGATTTTATTCATCATGCAGAATATCCATACCACTATAGAGATGTAACTGATGAAATTGCTCTTGAGAGTCTTGATGAAATTTTAAAAAATAAAGTTGATATAGGTGATGTTGCAGCATTTGTTGTTGAAGTACAACTGGGCGAGGGTGGATATATACCTGCTTCAAAAGATTTTCTAGAAGAAATAAGAAATATTGCCACAAAGAATGGAATTTTGTTAATTTTTGATGAAGTACAAACAGGATTTGGTAGAACTGGTGAAATGTTTGGAGCTAATACAGTAGGAGTTTCACCTGATATAGCTACTTTAGCTAAAGGTATTGCTGGTGGTTTTCCATTAGCTGCTGTAGTTGGAAAAAGTGAAATTATGGATTCCATTCATGATGCTGGTATTGGGAGTACTTTTGGAGCATCTCCAATCTCATGTGCAGCAGCTTTAGGTGTTCTTGATGTATTTGACAAAGATGATTTATTAAATAATACAAAAAAACAAGCTGATCTTATGAATGAATCATTAAATAAACTTATGCATGAATCATCATTTATTGGAGATGTAAGAGGCTATGGAACAATGATTGGTGTAGAAATTGTTGAAGATCAAAATTCAAAAAAACCTGCCAAAGAAATAGCCACAAAAATAATTGATTCGTGCAAAAATAATGGTCTACTACTTGTGAATTGTGGGTTAGATGGAAATGTTATAAGATTTATGGGTCCTTTGACTACTCCTCTAAATCTAGTTGAGGAAGCTTTAGATATATTTAATGACTCAGTAGTTAATATTTAATTTTCTTGATGAGTTAATTCATGAAGTTTATTTAAAGTATCAGAGTCTTTGGAAGCTTTTGCTGGAGCTTTCATAAGCCATGCTGATACTAAATCAAGTGATTCTAAATCTCCTTTATCAGTAAAAAATTTCATATACCTTATTGCATCAATAACTACACCTGCACTATTAGGAGAGTCCCATACTTCAAGTTGTACTTCAATATTCAACGGAACACCACCAAAAGCTTCTCCTTCTAATCTTATAAAAGCCTTCTTACGATCCTCTAACCATTTAACATAATCGGAAGGTCCGATTCTTACATTGTCAGGATTAATACCTTTTCCTTTGTTAGCTACAGAAGTAACTGATGATGTCTTACTCGTTCTTTTTGTTTCTAATCTATCTTCTTCGAGCATATTTAAAAAATCCATATTACCACCAACATTAAGCTGATAAGAATTCTTAAGTTCTATCCCTCTATCTGAAAATAACTGAGCTAATGCTCTATGAACAATTGTTGCGCCTACTTGACTTTTAATATCATCTCCTATTAATGGAACTTTATTATCTTTAAATTTTTTATACCATTTTTTATCTCTAGCAATAAAAACAGGGATACAATTTATAAAACCTACTTTTGCTTTTATAGCGCAATCTGCATAATATTTAACAGCTTCTTCAGAACCTACAGGTAGTAAATTTACTAATATTTCGGCATTTGATTCTTTTAAAACTTCAACTACATTATCTGAATCATCAACTACAGAAATAATATCTCTAACAAATTTACCAACACCATCTAATGTTTTACCAGGTTTAACTTCAATGTTTAAATTCTCTACATCAGAAAACTTTGAAGTATTATTAGGTTCTATGAAAATAGCCTCTGAAAGATCTTTGCCAACTTTTTCTTTATTGATGTCAAAAGCAGCAACTACTTCTATGTCTGATACTCTATAGCCTCCAATTACATCTGAAATTAAACCATTCTCCATATCATCATTTTTGTAATATTCAAGACCTTGAACTAAAGCACTTGCACAATTTCCTACACCGAGTATTGCTACTTTAATTTTTGATTTATTCATTCAGTTAACTTTAGCAATTGTTAGATTTATCAATAATTAGACTTTTTTTATTTACCCAAATAAATAATTAAACCAACTAAATGAATTATATAAAATACCGATGATGAAATATAAAATAAATGTAATTACGCCAATGATTTGTAACAATTTTATGAATTTACTCACAATACAAGATTACATCCTACAAAAAATAAATAAAAAATAGTTATAGTTTATATATGATTAAAAATCTTTCGCCATCAAGAGCATCTCAGTTTAAAACATGTCCAAAACAATTTAAATTTGCAAATGTTGACAAGATAAAAGAACCAACAACTGAAGTACAAGCAAAGGGAACAACAGTTCACCAAGCTCTTGAAGATTTATATAATCTTCCTAAAGAAGAACGAACAGCTGAAAATTTATACAATTTATTTAGAAACGCATGGACCAAAGTAAGGAATAATGATGAACATGCAAATTTATTTAAAACTGTTGAGGAAGAGAAAGAGTGGGGCGTTGATGCATTAAATTTACTATCAAATTATTTAACATTGGAGAACCCAAAAGAGATTGAACCTCTAGAAAAAGAAAGATGGGTAAGAGGTTCTTTGGAAGATTTAAATCTTAGGGGAATATTAGACAGGATGGATAGGGACAAAGATGGAAATTTAATTATTATTGACTATAAATCTGGGAAGGCCCCAATGGCAAAATATAAAGAACCTAGATTTTTTGCTATGAAATTATATGCTCTTTTAATAAAAGATGAACTTGGGGAAATGCCTAAAGAATTAAAATTAATATATTTAAAAAATTCAACAATTCATACTTTACAAGTTGAAGAAGAAACATTGTCTAATGTAAAAAAAGAAATATTAGAGATCTGGTCAAACATAAAAAAAGCATACAAAGAAAATAATTTCCCTGCTGTTAAAAATACTCTCTGTGACTGGTGTTACTATAAACCAATCTGTCCTGAATTTAATCAAGATGCACCAGATACTAGTGAACTTGATGAAATAAATAATAAAATCAACGACCTTGAAGAAGATTTAGATGCTAAGAACATGTTTGAAAATCCTGAGGATTTACCGGAACAAAGCCCTATTAAAAATATAGATAAAGAAAAAGTTAATACTGAAATTGAACTATTAAATAAGAAAAAAACTTCTATATTAAATGAGATAGAAAATATATTAAGGGAATAAACCTCTAGTTAATTTAGCAGCAGCTACTCTCTTTATGCCTTTAATTAAAGCTGCAGTTCTTAAATCACAATTATTTTTTTCTGAAATTATATATACTTCTTCGAAGGCTGAGGTTAATACATCAATAAGCTTTTCATAAAGTTCTTTTTCTTTCCAAAGGTAATTTTGAGTATTTTGTACCCATTCAAAATAACTACCAGTGACACCTCCAGCGTTAGCAAGGATATCGGGAACAATTAATACATCGTTTTCTCTTAACAATTTATCAGCATTTAAAGTAGTCGGAGAGTTGGCTCCCTCCACTATAACTTTTGCTTTAATATTTTTTGCGTTACTTGAGGTTATAACTCCACCCACAGCTGCTGGAATTAATACATCACAATCCAATTCTAATATTTCGCCTACAAAAGCATCTCCCCCGTTAAAACCTTTTACTGTTTTTTCTTTAGCTATATGTTTAAATAATTCAGGTATATTCAAACCTTTCTCGTTATAAACTCCTCCAGTTAAGTCGTTAACAGCAACGACTTTTGCTCCTTTTTCATATGAAGCTAATGCAGCATATCTACCAACATTTCCAAATCCTTGGACAACAACAGTTGAATCAGAATATTTTTTATTTAATTTTTCCATTGCTGCTGAAGCAATAGCAACCGCTCCTCTACCTGTAGCTTCTCTTCTAGTTATAGAACCTCCAAGTGAAGCTGGTTTCCCAGTAACGATTCCTGGTTGTGGAGAGCCTACAAAGTTGCTATAAGTATCCATGATCCATGCCATTGTTTGTTCATCAGTCCCCATATCAGGAGCTGGTATATCTTTATCAACACCTATTACAGGTAAAAGTTCAGCCGTATATCTTCTAGTAATCCTTTGTTTTTCTGCTCTAGATAGTGGTCTAGGGTCAATTGCAACACCACCTTTAGCTCCACCATATGGTAAGCCTACAATCGCTGACTTCCAAGACATTAATATTGATAAGGCTGTAACTTCTCCTAGGTTTACATCAGGAGCGTATCTAATACCACCTTTTGTTGGTCCCATTGATAAAACATGTTGAACCCTGTACCCAATTACTGTTTCTACTTCAGTGTATTCATCTCTTCTAAATGGAAAAGTAACAACTAAAGCTCTCTGGGGTAACTTTAATCTTTCTTTGATGTTTGGATCTAAATTTATCATCTCGGCTACTTCATCATATTGACGAATCACCTCATCATACATGTCTGATTTATAGATGTCCCCATTTGTCATTACATGCCCATATTATTGCAATTTAATTACTTAAGCGAGAGATAAAAATATTTTTTGTCATACAGTGTTTCTATTCTCTACAAGTATGAAAAATAAAAATATATTAGATATCCTAAAAGAAAGTGGACTTGATGCTGTTGTCTTATGCTATAGACATGATGACAAATGCACTTGTCATGAAACATTTAAAGAAGCAGCTTAACTTAGGAGTAGACAATGAATAATAAGATAAATGATGTTCTTGATTTAACAAGAGAAATATCACAACAAGACAATGAACAAGAAATTGATTTTTCAATTACTGAATTTGGCGAAAAGTTATTATCAACAGGAGACATTGAATTTCTTTGGACTGCAAGAACTGCTTCAAGCAGTGTTAAAACAGCTTCAACAAATATTAAATCGTTAAATGATGAAAAAATTGCTAACAATGTTAATGAAAATGGTTCTGTGAGGCTGGGAGATGAAGTTTTTGTATATAGTAAATCTTACAATTGGAAAGTTCATGAGTTAAGAAATTTTATAAAATGGATTATTGAAAAATCAATAAACAACGATGAACTTTTAGATTCATTATTGGCTATATTAGGTCCAACTTTTGTACCTAAATTAAAAGGACTTGATGCAGTATCAGCAAGTAGAAATGTTAACCCAGAAATGATCAGAGATACATTTTTATATAAAGAATGGAAAGAAAAAGCTGATTTGAAAACTATAAATATTAATAATAAAACAGCGCCTAATTGGGCTAAAGATTTAAAACATAACGAAAGGAAAAAATGAATCAATTATATGAACTATCAAGACAATTTCCAGACGAATGGATAAAAAAAGCACCAAAGGGTAAATTTGGAAATTATATTCCTCATTCTGTCATTACTCAAAGATTATTAGAAGTTTGCGGTCCTTACACATGGGAAGTTGTAGAACTAATAAGACAAGAAAAAGATGGAAAAGTTGTTGGATGTTTTGGAAAACTAACAGTTGAAATAGATCAAAAGATTGTAACTATAACTTCGATTGGTGATGTTGAACATGATCAAGGCAGTGATGGGACAAATGCAAAACATGCCGAGTCAGATGCTTTCAAAAGATGTGCTATGAAGACAGGTTTAGGTCTCCATCTTTGGGCTGGTGATGAATATTATTTAGATAAAAAATTAAATGATGACAAAAGTAAAAAAAATCTAAAACTTAAGTCAGCTTAAAATCTTAATTTACCATTTTTTGATTCAAGAAGTATGGTTACTGGTCCATCATTTATAAGTTCTACTTTCATAAATGCGCCAAATTCTCCCTGTTTAACATCTATTTTTTTAGAAAATATTTCAACTGCGGAATCTATGAATACCTTTGCTTTTTCTGGAATTTCTGATTTTATAAATGAAGGCCTATTTCCTCTTGAAACATCCGCCAAAAGTGTAAACTGACTAACTAATAATATAGAACCTCCAATATCAACAATTGATTTATTCATTTTTCCTTCTTCATCAGAAAAAATTCTTAAATTTAAAATTTTTTCTGTTAAAACATTTACATCTTCAATAGTGTCATCAATTTCTACACCCCATAAAATCAATAAACCTTCTTTAATTGATGAAACTTCCACATTATTAACAGAAACTGATGAGGAATCTACTCTTTGTATTACTACTTTCATAATTATTATTCTAAGATGTTTACATGGTACTAGACAAAAAAACAATAGCTATGGCTTCAGGACCAAACTTTGCAACTTTTACTACTTTGTTCCAAGACGGATCACCTCAAACACACATAATGTGGGTAGATACTGATGGAGAATATCTATTAATTAATACAGAGATCCATAGAACAAAATATCTTAATATTAAAAATGATAAAAGAGTAAATGTAATGATTTGGAAACATGATGATACATTTAAATTTGTAGAAATCCGTGGAAAAGTTATTGGAGAAATTAAAGGAGAGGAAGCTTTTAAAAATATTAATGATCTATCTCAAAAATACTGGAACAAACTATACCCATTTGAAGTACAAACAGAAAGAATAGTTTTAAAAATTGAAGCTGAAAGAGAATTCTTTTTTAATTTAAAAGATGAAGATTTTGATTTCTAACTATAATCGTAAAAGCCTTTACCTGACTTAACTCCAAGTTCTCCTTTTTTGACTTTCTCCTCTAGAAAATCTTTTGGATAATCTTTTGGATCTTGAGTTTCATTAAATATTTTCAATTTTGCATAATAATGAATATCAAGCCCCGAATAATCTGAAAGTTCGAAAGGACCTAAAGGATGGTTTAATCCTTTTTTAATAGCAGTATCTATATCTTTAAAGTCAGCTATACCTTCGTCATAAAGTTGATATGCCTCATCTGTTAATGCAGCTAGCATCCTATTAACAATGAACCCTGGTGTCTCTTTTTTACAAGTAATCACTGTTCTTCCCATATCCTTACCTAGTCTCTGGGTTCGTTCAATTGTGTCATTATTTGTTCCTTCAGGATAAGAAATCTCAACTAAGTCCATCCTTATTGGGGGATAGAAAAAATGCATATTTATAAATCTAGAAGGATGCTCACATGATTTTGCAAGTTCAGAAGCAGGAATAAATGAACTATTTGTAGCCAAAACAACATTTTCATCTAACTTTTTTGATATATTTTCAAAAATTTCTAACTTAACATCTAACCTTTCAACTACTGCTTCAATAACAAATGATTTATTACTAATTGTTTCATCGACACTGTCAGATGTCTGAAGATGTTCTTTAAAATTATCTAATTTTGATTTCTCGTATCTTCCTTTGTCAATAAGGTTTACTAAATTGTCTTTAGTAAATTTTATTTTTGTTTTAAGATTATCGGCATCACTGTCGTAAACATGAGTATCATATCCAGCCATAGCAGCTAATGCGGCAATCTGACTACCCATCTGACCTCCACCAATGACTCCAACTGTTTCCATAATTACCTGTGTTTATTTATTTCTCTTTTTGCAATAGATTGGAGATGAACTTCATCTGGACCATCAGCTATTCTTAATACTCTTGCTCCAGCTGCCATTTTTGCTAAAGGTGTGTCTTGTGATACCCCCATGGCTCCATGTGCTTGAATAGCTTTATCAATAACATAAGTTGCTGCCTCAATAACAGAAACTTTAATGGCTGAAATTTCTATTCTTGCTTGATCTTTACCTACTGTATCCATCAACCATGCAGTCTTTAATGTAAGTAATCTTGCTTCTTCAATCATTATCCTTGATTTAGCAATCCATTGTTGTATTACGCCCTGTTCTGAAAGTTTTTTTCCAAAAGCTTCTCGCTCAAGTGTTCTTTGAATCATAAGTTCTAATGCTCTTTCAGACATTCCTACGGTTCTCATGCAATGATGTATTCTTCCAGGACCCAACCTTGCTTGAGCAATCTTAAATCCAGCTCCTTCACCACCAATTAAATTACTCTTAGGAACAATTACATTTTCAAATTTTACTTCTGGATGTCCTGTGTATCCATCATCATATCCGAATACATGCATTGGTCTAACAACTGTAACACCTTCTGTGTCCATTGGAACTAGAACTTGACTTTGTCTTTCATGGGGTGGATTATCAGGATTAGTAATACCCATAAAGATACATATTTCAGCACGAGGATTTATAGCATTAGATGTCCACCATTTTCTCCCATTTATTATGTAATTATCTCCATCACTTACAATAGAGCTACTGATATTGGTTGCATCAGATGAGGCCACATTGGGCTCAGTCATTGCAAAACAAGATCTGATATTTCCTTCAAGAAGTGGTTTTAACCATTCTTCTTTTTGAGATTCTGTTCCAAATTCAGCAAGAATTTCCATATTTCCTGTATCTGGTGCTGAACAATTAAATACTTCTGATGACCACCACACTCTACCCATAATTTCTGCTAAAGGAGCGTAGTCAAGATTAGAAAGTCCAGGGCCATATTCTTTATCAGGTAAAAATAAATTCCATAGTTTTTGTTTTTTTGCTTTTTCTTTTAAATCATCTAAAACGGATGGAATGTGTAAAGGATCACCTGAGTCTTCAATAGCCTTATCATAATCAACCTCATTTGGGTATATGTAATCATCAAAAAATTTGATTAAACTTTCTTGTAATTCAACCGATTTGTTTGAGTAATTAAAATCCACAATTTATTCTATCAATTATCTGCCCTCAACAAAAGAAACTTTGAGTAATATATTTCTTAATGGACTTTTTTAACAACCAAATAAGGGAACTAATTGTAAGAAATATTGAGATAGATAAAAACTTTGAATATGAACAATTCAAAGTTGGTAGGTCTAATATTACATTTAAAATTTTCGATGATGATAATTCTTATGTCCTAAGGAGACCTCCATATGGTAATAAATTGGAATCTGCACATAATATGTCCAGAGAATTCAAAATTATTGCTGAACTATCTAAAAATAATTTAAAGGTACCTAAACCAATATTTCTTTATACAGAAAAAGAAATTACTGAAGATGATTTTTATATTATGGAGTATATAGAGGGTAAAACTATTTCAGATAATATAGAAGCAGAACTCTTATCAAATGATGAAAAACAAACTATATCAAATTCATTTATAAAAACTATCGCAGATATACATAATTTTGATGTAGTAAATTCAAAATTAGAAGACCTCGGTAAGCATCAAGGTTATGTTGAAAGGCAGCTTAATAGATGGACTAAACAATTTGAAGCGCAAAAAGTTAGAAACATAGACGAATTAGATTATGCAACAGAATTGCTATTTAAAAATATACCTAAGCAACAAAAAATTAGCATTGTACATGGAGACTATAGATTAGATAACGTAAGGGTAAACAATGGATCAGTAGCAGCTGTAGTAGATTGGGAACTTTGTACTATTGGTGATCCATTAGCTGATTTAGGTACAATAATTGCATCTTGGTCAAATAGTAAAGAAAAAGATAGTCCATTTATCTATTCACCTACATTGTCTGATGGATTTTTATCAAGGAGAGAACTGATTGAAATTTATTCAAATAATTCAGATTTAGATTTAAACAATATAGAATTTTATGTGAGACTCTCCTACTGGAAACATGCAATGATTATGGAAGGTGTTTATGTTAGATATTCTCGTGGTTCTTATGGAAAAATTAACGAAAAAGAAATAGAATTATTTAAAGAAAGTACAGTTATGTTTGCGAAAAAAGCAGCAAACAAAGATTTATTAAAGGAGATAAAATGAAAGTAGTGCCTGCTAGTGAATTACAAAACCATGTTGGTGAAGAGGTTGGGGTTTCTGATTGGTTAGAAGTAACTCAAGAAAGAATTAACCAGTTTGCAGAAGCAACAAATGACCACCAATTCATACATGTTGATCCTGAAATGGCTAAAAATACTCCTTGGGGAACTACTATAGCTCATGGCTTCTTAACTTTAAGTCTGATTCCCTATTTATCAGCTGAAAATGGAATAATGCCAGAAAACATACAAATGGCAGTTAACTATGGAACAGATAAAGTTCGATTCCTAGAAGCTGTACCTGTTAATAGTAAAATTAG
>CEPK01025047.1_pt1 | contig 16823 bp, 8 predicted proteins | sample 356231 | NCBI WGS metagenome assembly CEPK01 (sample SAMEA2620259, study PRJEB7988) | marine metagenome | biome: marine biome (ENVO:00000447); feature: deep chlorophyll maximum layer (ENVO:xxxxxxxx); material: "saline water (ENVO:00002010), including plankton (ENVO:xxxxxxxx)" | depth 80 m
CTCTCGATCCGTCGACCCGGGTTCAAATCCCGGCACGAGCACCAAAACCGATTTTCCCCTCACTCATAAGAGTCTTAAGCTCAGTTTCATTGGATAAGTAAGGTCCTTATGCGAGTTGAGCAAGATGTTAAGCTGACTTTTGACGATGTATTGATTCGCCCAAAGAGAAGTACATTGGTTTCAAGATCCGACGTAGACTTAGTTAGAGATTTCAAATTTAGGCATAGTGAGCAAATTTGGTCTGGAGTCCCTATCGTTGCGGCCAATATGGACACTACTGGACTATTTAGCATTGCAAAGGTACTGCAAGGGCATAGAATGTTGACATGCACTCAGAAATTCTACTCGACCAGAGAATTCTCCGGTGCTTGGGATGATGGTGTTGATCCAGAATATATTGCAGTAACATGTGGCTCGACCGATGAGAGCTTCGAACTACTAAGAAGAAAGACTTCGACCAATGAAGGCTTGAAGATGATTTGCATAGACGTTGCAAATGGGTATAGAGAGGTTTTCTTGAATTTCGTAAAACGAGTGCGTGAGGAATTTCCCGACAAAATAATCATTGCAGGAAATGTTGCTACGAGAGAAATGACGGAGGCATTGATTCTGGCCGGTGCTGACATAGTGAAGGTAGGAATTGGGCCAGGCTCTGTTTGTACAACTAGGAAGGTCGCAGGAGTTGGTTATCCGCAACTTTCAGCTATTTCTGAGTGTGCTGATGCAGCTCATGGATTGAATGGCCACGTCATGTCTGATGGAGGGTGTGCAAGTCCCGGGGATATAGCCAAGGCCTTCGCTGCTGGTGCTGACTTCGTAATGCTCGGAGGGATGCTGGCAGGTCATGATGAATCTGGTGGCGAAATGGTGAAAGGAGAAGATGGCAGAGAATTCAAGTCATTCTACGGGATGTCGTCATCGAAGGCGATGGAAAGGCACTATGGGGAAGTTGCGAGTCACAGAGCTCCAGAAGGAAAAGAAGTCAGAGTCCCTTACAAGGGCCCCCTGGAGATTACCGTTCAATCAATTCTAGGTGGACTACGATCGGCCTGCTCATACGTAGGTGCTCGAAGAATCAAGGACCTTCCCAAGTGTACCACTTTCATCAAGGTGAGCATGACGACAAATGAGGTCTTTAGAAACTTCAATGTTGATTGAGATGAGCTTGGGAATGGCGCTTAGCTAGATATCCAAAATTACCTGAGCCATCCATCCCGGTCCTTGGAATGAAGGGATGTCAGGACCTATGCCCTCGACCAATTCATTCTCACTAATTTCACACAATGCCAGCTCATGCATTGTAATTGCTTTGACCTCTATGCCCAGATCAACGAATTCTGAGTCGACCCAAGATACCTCGGCAGAAATATTCTCTCCAACTATTTCGACTGAGGAGGCAATCAGCCACATTCCTTCTTCGTGTCCGTGAAAAAGAACCTCCTCCAACCATCGCACCAGCCCCCTCTCTAGATCTCCGCCTGGGGCAGCTATTTCCCAAATTGAGGTGTTTGGTGATTGGAGAAGCTTCTGTTCAATAGGACGGGATAGTTGCAATGTCTGAAGTCCCAAAGCAGCTTCGGACATGACTTCGCCTGCGGACAGAGCGAACGCCCTGATTCCGATATCGGCCGTAGTAGGTAAAGCCCACCAAGACATATCCATTGGGAAGGGCCCCTCCGAATGAATGGAGCGGTCAGTCGAAATTATTGCACAACTCCCCTTGGGATGGGAAACTAGTGGGATCCTTCGGATTAGTGCTCCATCTGCCTTCACACTTGTTTGCAAATCCGTCACCGTCTGAGTCGATCAGCGAATCGGATGCATCGAATGGGTCGAATCCGAAATAGTACTCCCAGCCCGACCACATATCGTCGTCGTCTTGATCCTGGTGGAAGACCTCGGAACCATCTTTCCATTTGTCCCCATCTGAGTCATTTAGTATGGGGTTAGTTCCATTTTGAAACTCCTCAAAATTTGTGAAATTCTCCAGATCATCATAGAAAATTGAGCCGGCCCCATTTGGATCGATATGACACTCATAATTTGCAGGGTCGTCCCAACCGGGGCAGTACTTGTAGAGGAGCAGTGTGCGGTTTAGTCCATCGGAGTCGAAATCTTCGTCGCCATCTTTAACGCCATCGAGATCGGAGTCGGGCATCCTTGGATCCATGGGACCTCGTGATCCGAGTGCACTGAGGGCCTTTTCATCCACAATTCCTAGGGAGATTGCTTCCTCGGAATATCGGACCTCCCACCCATCTGGTAGCTTGTCCCCATCAGAATCGTCTTCCACTGGATTCGTGTCCCAACGGTCAGGGGCCTCCAACCCATTCTGGAGAGAGTCGTTGTCTATATCGAAAATTGAGTCTATTGGCGAGCCAAAGGATGGATCAAGGGCCCAACGACCGCTGTCTGGAATATTGAAGCCTGAGAGGTTCATCTCATGCAGGAAGTAACGAGGATCGACCTCGCCATCACCATTCCTGTCTCCTGATGATGAGAAGCCAGTCACATAGTTCACCCATAACCATCCCCCAGGGCCCCTGCCGCATTCCATCATGGATGTACAACCCGGAGGTAGCCATTGAGTGGTGGCAATCCAAAGACTGTGGCTGTTTGTATTTTGTTGGACGGAGTATGTTTGCATCTCCCATCCATCTGGCTGGCCGTCACCGTCAGTATCGTTCACCAGGGGATTTGTAGCACCCTGCCATGGCCGAGGTATGTAGAGAACTTCCTGGCCATCGATTAATCCGTCGTCATCTGAGTCAGGATTGTTGGCGTTTGTAATGTATTGATCTGCTCCATCAATGACTTCCTCCCCATCCTCCAGACCATCGTTATCTGTGTCATATGTGGATGCATTGGTGTAGTAATATGTCAGTGACCCATTGACATACCAAGGGTGCCCTTCCATGGCCTCCCTGTAGTCCTCCAATCCATCATTGTCGGTATCTTTGTCAGTGGTATTTGTGTATGTTTCGTAATACTCCACAGCATCGGATAGACCGTCCCTATCAGTATCATACAATCCCGGGTCGCTCCTAACGACAACCTCACGGGCACCTTGATCTATTATCCTAATTTTCCAACCAATGACTTCTATGCCATCTATGAGGCCATCTGAGTCGGTATCTGCAACAAGTGGGTTGGTGGAACGTCCATCAACGATACCATCGCCATTGCGATCCCTTGCATTGTATTCATCGAGATTGGTAAACCTCTCGTGATCCTCGACGATTGTCACCAAACTCTGGGACCTAGTGGCTATCTCTTCGCCTATTTCGATATTGATGTGGTAAACCCACCCAGCAGATTCGGTAACTACGGGAATATTGACGTAATTGCTGTCGATTACAGTTCTGACCCATAGTATTGTCTGGTTTACTTGAACGAAATCCCCCCTTGCAACGCTAATTGTGTGTACGGTGGAGACTCCGACCATGTCCTTGTACGTCACCGCACCGTCAGAATCGGCGTCGTAGCCGTCGAAGTCGGGATCGTCGAGGTCGTTGCCGCCATCGGTTGGGTCGATCCCACTTTGGTGCTCCCAGCCATCGGGCATTTTGTCGTTATCAGTATCGGGATCAAGGGGGCTGGTGAATGATGTTGGCCCCCAAGTGTAAGAGACTTCGAATTCCTCAACGTTGTTCAGTCCGTCATCGTCATTGTCCCCATAGGCATCGGTGGAATTGGCAGGATTGAGGAGCGTGTTGTAGCAGTACTCGAAGCCATCTGGCATCCCATCGCCATCTGTATCCCAGTCACCAGGACCATTCAATCTACCATCGCCATCCATATCCTGCTCAAACCAGGTCAGATCGCCCGGTCCGGACATCAGTGAGGTATAGGGGGCATCGATCTGCAATGCGCCCCCCAACACGTTTACGCCGCAGTATGAGTCCAGAATTACTTGTCCGAAAGCTATCTCAAATCGGTCTGCGATGAGGTCATTGTCGCTGTCTTCATCCCTAGGATTGGTATCATACCTTTCCTCTACGTAGTTCCTTAGGGTATCTGGCTCTGGCTGTTCTAAATCCAGAACTGCGTCGCATGAGTGCCCATACTGGGTTCCCATCGATTTCCATTCGTCTTCTCCGATGTCAAGCTCGATTTGGGCCGCTACCTCGGGAGTTAGCAAAGGGCAGTTCCAGTTCCCATCCAGAGGGTCGAGTAACTGAACGACGCCAGAGGAAGTTGTGACTTGGTAGGTGTGGGCAGCCTCCCACCTATCATTCAATCCATCGCCATCAGTATCCCTAAGGCGGGGGTTTGTCCCTAGCTCTGCTTCGTCGATATTAGATAGGCCATCGCGATCTGGGTCCCCATTCGGGCCCATGTCAGGATTGGGGAATGTCTCATTTTGTTCGCCTGTTTCAAGCTCCGTATCAACGCTATTGATCTGAATTGGATCGCATTCAGCCTCAGTTAGGTCTCCGAATGAAACGCAGGGCTCACCTTTGTCCAATGGGTCCAGGCCATTTTCTATCTCCCAGCCGTCGGAAAGGCCGTCTCCATCGGTATCTATTTCTTGCCAATTAGTTCCATACAGTGTTTGCTCCATTCGATCAGGTATGCCATCGCCATCCCAATCGCATCCCACAGTAGGGACTTCTGGGTCGCATTCTTTTGGGGCTCCGTCCGAGGTCAGATCTATATCATCTACTGCCGACTCGAAACCTCCGGATTCAGTGCTAGAAATGCCGGCTCCCACTATTGTGTAGAGGCCGGCCAGACATAACGTGGCGGTAATCGCAGCGACGGCATATTGGTTGTGATCTAGTGCCATTCCATCGCCTCGCCCACATTGGAGCGTGCTGTGCAGTTTGCGTTTGGCTATAATGATTAACGGGGCTTGTGCCGGAGATTGACTGTAGATTGGCGATAATTAGCCACTTTCTTCCAGGAATTCCTCGATTCTGTCGAATGCCCGGGATAGGACCTCGATCTCTGGGAGGCATACCATTCTGAAATGCCCCTTGCCAAATTCAGGCGAAAATCCTGATCCATGAACCACCAATACGTGCTTCGAATGCAGTAAATCCAAAACGAATGATTTGTCATCTTCGAAAAGGTCCTTCCCACTTAGGCGGACGAACAGGTAGAAAGCCCCCCCTGGCTCTTCGCATTCTATTCCGTCTATATCGCGAATTCTGCTCATCGAATAGTCCAACCTACTCTTTATTGTCGCTTTATGCGATTCTAGCCATTCCTTATCCCCTTCCAGCCCGGCCAAATACCCAAACTGCGCAGGAGTTGATGCGCAAAGCCGGCTTCTAAGCAGCCTCTCGACTCCGTCGCGAACGACGGTCATGGCACCATTGGGGTCATGCCATGCCATGTACCCTATCCTCCAACCAGGGGCGAAGTAAACCTTTGAAACGCCATTGAGTGTAATCACTGGAACATCTGGCGATCTGGAAGCAATGGAGCAGGTCTTCCCGGTGAAGTCGAGACCATCGTATATCTCATCGGCGATGATGGCACACTGGGGCCATTCCCTTGCGATTTCAATTATCTCGTCTATCTCATCAACTGTAGCCACATTTCCAGTTGGATTGTTTGGGTTGATTAGCACTAGGAGGCGTACACTGTCATTCATTTTTGACCTGACATCATCCATGTCAATCTTCCATCCCCTAGTTGGATCAAGCCTGTACTCAATGGTTGAAGCGCCAAACATCTGAGGATATGCCATGTATGGGGGGTAATGTGGCCCGGGAGCAAGTATTGAGTCGCCATCTTCCAAAAAGGAGGCGAAGATAACCTGCAGGGCTTCAGTGACACCATGGGTGACATAAACATCATCGGAGGAGCAATGCCAGCCCTTGGATGATTCTTCCCTAGCAATCGAAAGTCTGAGACCCGGAATCCCGTATGAAGGAGAGTAGCCATTGTCCTGGTTGTCCAGTGCCTTCTTGTATGCAGAAACCATATGTTCCGGGGTTTCCAAACCGGCATATGCAAGCGGGTCGCCAATATTCAATCGAATAATCTCATTCCCCTGGGCCTCGAGCTTGGTCGCTGGGACCACAACATCCCTGATGGCGTACTCTATTGAAGTCGCACGGGAGCTGGCCCTAAACAAATCAACCATGTTAATCGGAGTAATATTCAGGTCATCAAGTAAACGGAGCGAATCATCATATCCCCAGTATATTCCTCGCTTCATCAAGTGCCTTGTCCAATCCATCTGGGTCTTTACCGCCCGCTTGAGCCAAGCTAGGACGCCCGCCACCCGACCCTGAGATATTTGGTGAAATGGAGTTGATCAGTTGTTTCGCATCAAGTGCTTCCTCGGCAATTGTACCTTCTGTGCAAGCTGCCACCAAGTAACCCCCAGAGTGCCTACTGCCCAAAACTGCAACAGTTGGGGTGCTTTGATCGCGAGTAAGTTCCCCCAGCATGGCCATTAGCTGCTTACTGCCACCACTGACCTCCATTACAACGTACCTCACTCCATCCTTCTCAACTGCAGAACCGCCACCACCTGCCCTCAATCTGATTACTTCTGCCTCAAGATTCTCAATTTGCTTCTGCTGAGACTTCCATTCTTCGAAAAACCGGGATACTGATCTTGGAAGATCCTCTGGGCTGACTCCTAGAATCTCTGAAGCCTCGTTGAGAATCCTTGCTTGATTCCTCACATATTCGCGTGCCGTCTCCCCTGCCACGATTTGCAGACGCTCCACCCCGTCTTGGACTTGACTGGACTTGATGATGTGAATATCCCCAATTGAGATGGCCTCATCATGGTGCGTACCCCCGCACGCCTGTGTATCAAAGTCCCCAACTTTGATTACCCTGATCGGGTTGTTTTTAGGTGGGCCCCCTTGATAGATCGAGAAGCCGAACATTCTGTCAGCTTCCCCCCTCTCCAAAACTAACTTCTCGACCTTGGGATTCGATTCGACAACAGAGTTCGCCAGTTCCTCGATTTCGTCAAGCTGCTCCCTTGTCAAACGAGAATGATGCGTGATGTCAAGTCTGGCATATCGGGCGCCCTTGTTCGATCCTGCTTGCCAAATATGAGGCCCTAGTATCTCTCTAGCAGATCCGCCTACTATGTGTACTGCTGTGTGGTGATCCATTAGCTGTTTTCTTCTATACCAATCGATCTTTCCAGAAACGGGGGCAATTTGCAGAGGGATGTCGGTTAGGTGCATTATTACACCTTCTTGAACGATTGTGTCCAGTACTCTTGCGGTCACCTCATCTTGCATAAGATAGCCCTGATCGCCCAATTGCCCCCCTCCCTCTGGGTAGAAAAGTGTGTTACCAAGAATTACTGCATGTTTTGGTAGACCTGTAACTTCCGAAGAAAGGGACAAAGAGTCGATTTCACTCGGAGTTATTTCTGTGCAGTGCAGTACCTCGGATGAGAATTCGACTGCATTTGTATCCTCGTAGAAGTCCTGGGATGTTCTTGGTAGGCGAGGCATTCCAATGGAGGTCCCATTGGACTTTGACTTGGAGGCCGCTTTGGCCATAGATGCGTTTCGAGCAGCCATATCAGCAGAGAATCCTACCCTAACTGCCAAATCACTCCATCCTAGTTCGTGCGCTATCGATACGGTCATTTCCGGATTTAGTCCTCTCTCTTCGGCCAATCGAAATAGAATTTCATCGGGGACCTCTTTGGCATTGGTCGGGATTCCTTTGAGTGCTGTTCTAACAGCTGCCTCCCCCTTCCTAAGCATCTCATTGTAGCGAGTCTCCTCTAGCTCCAGTATCTCTAGGATCCCTTCCCTTGACTGTGACATCGATCCAACGCCCATGTTGAACTTGATGTGGTGATCTCCGAGTTCTGGAAGAGAGACTTTGGCCCCAATGTTGTCCTTCATTCTGCAAACACGTCGGGCCAGCATTCTTGCCAGGTAACCGGCCTTGGTGTTGCTGGGAACCAATCCGTCTCCCAGCATATTGCAAAGAGCGTGCATATGGTCGGGAATGGCGTAAATCGCAGAAAGGGGCTCAGTGACCAACTTCAAGTCTGAAACTGAAAGTTCGATTCCCCTGTCGGCCAGCCTCTTTGCGAGGCTCTCGTAAAGCTCTTGAGCGTCCGTCCCAACGTCGATATTCAGAATACCGGCAATTCCGGAGAGTTCGCTGAGTAAGGTGTCGACCTCAACTCCAAGATCCAAGGATTTCGCCATATTGTCGAATCCGCTGACCTCCTTTAGCCACGAGACTGACTCTGGGTAGATTGCATCATAAATTGTGGGAGTTCCGGCAGCAGCCCAACAGAATCTCTCGAGACCGTAGCCAGTGTCAATTATCTGCAAGTCCATCTCCCGATATCTGAGCCCTTTGATCTCTATATTGCCATCTTCTGACTCCTCTAAGTTCATGAAAACAAGAGTCGCTAGCTCTAGGCCGGCTACGATTACTTCCAGTGCTGGTCCTGCGTTTCCACCACCAGACCAGGGGTTCTCGACATATGTGATTCCATCCGGATCGATTCCGAATGATTCTACTAATAGCTCATCGCAGTACCTCACGCATTGATCGATCCAATAAATTACGTCATTTTCTAATGGCCTGTTGAATGCATGGTGTGCCATCATCTCAAATGTTGAAAGATGCCTGCCAGATCGACCCACTGCATCTACATCCGTTAGTCTGATGCATGGTTGACTAATTCCCAATGGATTTGCGGGAGGAGGTACCAATCCACTAGTGACGTGTGGTTGGAAATCAGCTATGCTAGCGATGGTGAGGTGTATGTCATCCCTCCATCTTGCAATAATCGGGTAAGGTTCGACACGAGTATGCCCATTTCTCTCAAAGAATGAGAGGAAGGCCTCACGCATTGCATCCTTCAGTTCCTTGCCCTTCATCGGAAAACCCTCGATTATCGGTTTTCCAATGAATGTGTAGGGGTCCTCGCTGGAGTCCCCGCACGTTGATCGTGATGAGTCTCTGGTCCAGAAACGAGCACCTGTAACGTCACAAATTTTGCAAATGTGCCCTGAATCCTCCCAGAAGGGAATGTCGATTTCTCCGAACGTCAACTATACACCCGTATGCCGCATTGGCGGTTCGGTCTTGAAGTCAATGTGAGAAATGTTCCCCGGTGTGTTGAAAGACCGATGGCGGGCTATGGACGTATATGGGTTCATGGAGGAATCATTTGGAGTCAGCCGGACCTGCCAGAATGCGGATAAAGAAGCACGGCGAAATGCTCACTGATGCGATTTTGGTCGCTGATGAGGGGCACTTGGATGGCCATTCGGACGACAGGTCGCCTGCACAGTTAGTGAATACTGCATCAATGCATGGGATTGTTGGTGAAGCATGGGCAATGGCGGACTGGCATTTTGGATATGGATTTCCAATTGGCGGAGTTGTTGCAACAGATACTGATTTTGGAGAGCTTGGTGGTGCTTTATCACCTGGTGGAGTGGGTTTCGATATCAATTGTGGAGTTAGGCTGTGCTCATTAGGAATTCCTGCTAAAGACGTTGACTGCAAGTCTCTGGCGGACAATCTTGCTACTCAAATTCCATCAGGTGCAACTAGGAAAGGTGGAATTGCCCTAAATGAGAATTCGCTTGATTCTATTTTAGCCGAAGGAGTAGTTGCTGCTGTCGAGTTAGGGTTGGGGGAATCACGGGATATCGGATCTGTTGAGTCGCGAGGCATTCTTGAGGCCGAGCAACGAAATATCAGCGATAGGGCCAGGAAGAGGGGTTCTACTTCACTCGGGACTCTTGGCTCGGGAAATCACTTCCTTGAGCTCCAAGTGGTTGATAGGGTGGTTGACAGTAAGGCTGCGGCCGCCTTTGGCTTGTTCGAGGGGGATTTAGCAGCAATGATCCACACAGGTTCCAGGGGGCTTGGGCATCAAGTATGCTCTGAGCATGTATCCATTATAGAGTCGAAATTTGAAAGGGGTTTCAATGGTTGGGAATGCAAGGAATGGGGTTTCAGAACTAACGACAGGCAGTTGGCATCGGCGCCAATCCATAGTCGAGAGGGTGAGAATTACTTTGACGCAATGTCATCTGCTGGGAACTTCGCATTTGCCAATAGGTCTGCACTTACCCAGAAGCTCAGAGAGGTTTTGAGGGCTTCAATTGGAAGTGATGCCGACTTGGAAGTGATTTACGACGTTTGCCACAACATTGCGAAGATTGAGGAGCATGTTGTTCATGGGAAAACTTGCAGATGCTGTGTTCACCGCAAGGGTGCGACAAGAGCGCTTGGGGGTGACCATGGTGAGCTCGCGCCTAAATTCGCTGGAGTAGGGCAACCAGTGCTGGTTCCAGGGGACATGGGGTCTGCTTCATGGGTTCTAGCAGGGGCCAAAAGAGGGGGGAATGATGCATTTTCTTCATCTTGCCATGGAGCTGGTAGGAGGCTCTCTAGGAGTGCTGCAAGGAAAGAGGTCGATCCTAGGGAGTTGATCAGAAATCTTGAGGCAGAGGGGATATTTGTCCGTGCGAAGACCCCTGGGATGATCTCGGAAGAGGCGCCGCAGGCCTACAAGGATGTGGACGAGGTTGTCGGCCTCACTAGGGAAGCTGGACTAGCCAGACCGGTGGCTAGGCTTAGGCCAATTGCTGTCATCAAGGGGTAGAAGGGCTACTTAGAGGTGAAGAGCAACTCGATCATGTCGAGATCCTCCATGACAAATGACTCGAATTGTTTATTCTCTTTGCCATTGACAATCATGGAGATGTCGTATTCCTCCCAATCGGAAACCCCATTTCCATTGATGTCGAATTTCCTGTCTTCTGTAAGTGATGGAGTCCCTTCCCTATCCCAAACTTGGAAGAAGGCCCCGAGAGGGACATTCATCCGATCTGGAGTCTCAATGTGTATGGTAGTGAATCCTGAATCTGAGGCCGAGTGGATATGCACCCACCTCATGCCACCTCTGCAGCCAAGTTGGTCTATCCCGGTATTTGGGGGAATTGGGAGTTGGTTACCATCTATGGTTATCTGAATCCTAGGGTGGTAATGCCTGGCTACCCCAATATCTGAGTCATCCGTGTCCGCATGGTCGGTCTGACCGCCTATGCATCCATCTGCCGCACCCCAGTCTGGCTTGGGTGTGAAAATACTAGGATAAACAATAGCGACAAAAAAGAAGGCGAAGGTTGCTAATGCCGCCCCCCCCATTAGCAACTTCTCTGTGCTATATCCACCAAGTCCCATGCCACTCCGATGCGGTCAGGAGTATTGAACTATGAGGTTTTTATTTTCCGTGGCAATCACATTGAGTAGCCCCTATTAGGGGAATCGGGCAAGAGGTGGGCCGACCCTGACTGGATTCCATCCGCCTCTTCCATTATTATTGTTAGTAGGGTGTTCACCAACACTCGAAGCTCTTCTACTTCCGACCTTATATCATCCAAATTTTCATTCCCATCCATAAGCGCATCCCATCAGGGGAAAGTAATCCCCAGACTATCAGGCTCAAACAATGGCCTATAAACAAGACTGGTTCATTGGCAGTCTCTGTTGATGTTTTTACGGTATATTCGAGGAGCGAGTCTCTAATAGTACTCTTCTTCGCCTTCCTCGTAGTCATATTCCTCATCATCGTAGTAATAGTCTTCTTCCTTCGACTTAATCATGTAGTATCCAACTCCCACCAGGGCGAGTGCGAGTAATGACCCTCCGATCAACCATAAAGTTGAGCCGTCCGACTGGCTTGATTCGTCGAACATCGCCACATCTATCCCGGAGATCTCGACATTCAGGAAGTTCTGATTGTCAAAGTCGCCGTCAATTACCAAAATCAGTAGTGGCTGACCAACTCTCCATGCCTCATACTCGAAATCCGCCTTAATGCTGGAGCTCTGAGGGGGCAGGTATATCTCAGTGGCCCCAAATAAGGCCGTGGTCTTTGATTCCTGCCACACCCCCTCCTCATTCTGCTCATAAAGCCCCACGGATATCGTGCCGTCCAGTTTTCCGGTGTTCTCCCAGTAAGTCGTGATTGTAATTGACTCGCCGACATATGGGTTGTTTGTCGGATTAATCACTGCTCTTGTGTAGGTCGGAATGAAGTCGACCAATCTGAAAGCTGGCTCTCGAGGAGCATTTGGACCGCCGAGACCTGCGACCTCATTACCTGCACGATCGGTCGAAGAAATCCAAAATGATAGGCGGTCCCCCTCTTGAACCTCGATTCCAGCTGGAGGCCTGAAATCTATTTCCCCCTGATAAAAGTGGGCCTGGCCATCACTGGAAACGTAGGCAATTTCCCCATTTGCCAAAGTTCCCGGTATTGCCTCCCCATCCCTTATCATCTGCCAAGAAACCAGGAGTGGGCCTTCGTTCATTCCCAACTCATCAATTATCTTGATGGTTACAGGAACTTCTCTTATCGAGTTCGTCTCGATGTACTGCAATGAGGAATCGGGGAAGTTGACCACATCGAAGACGGCGTAGGGCCTCCTGGTATCGACAGTGACTGACGAGTCAGAATTTGGTATCGAGAGGGCAAGTCCCTGCGAGTTTACGATTGAGGTCGTTATGGACATCCTTGGATCGGAGGGGACTCTGTCAGGTAGCTTCACAATAGCCTCGTATGATCCATTTTCTCTGACTAAACCTAGCGCTTCAACAGACTCAGAGCCATAAATCAGAGAGACTAGCACTGCTAGATCCTGATTGACATCTTCAATCACGTATCCAGTTTCGTGATGAGAAACAAACCCAGAGACAGAAAACTCATCGCCCTGGCCGAGATATAGGGAATTACCTGAATTGTCACCGAATGGAGCAGTCAGGTCCATGATGGATTCTGGTAGAGCAGTCAGGCCGTTATCTAGGAACCAACCAAGTTCGGTTAGGGATGCAGACTCGATTGAGTGGAGATTGTCCGAAACCATGACCTTTGGCTTGCAGTCATTGTCTTGAGCGGAAAATGGCATGTCCCAAGAGACTTTGAAAATGAAACGTGCCTCTACTAATGAGTCGTCCAAATTAGCAGTTTCAACCCTAATTGGATTGACCATACTTCCCTCTGGGCTCCATAGTGCACCAGAAAAAGGAGCGTATGTGAATTTGCCAATGTCGGACCCATATCCGCAAAGCATGATGGAAATGTTGTCAATTGTGTGGAACCCATTTGGCTCGATTAAACGGAGAGTGAATGCGTGCTCCTTCCCTGGAATGAGGAATGAGTCCCCTGAATCTGAATTAACCGTATCCAAGGAGAATGTAGAGGATATGCCCTGGCCAACGCCCAAACCAGCTCCTGCGAACTCCGTGGGGGTATCAACGGCTATTACTACGGTCGCCCAGGAGTTTTCCGCCCCAGGGCCGCCCCCGGAACCACCGTCTTGGTAGGTCCAACCGGCCCAATCAGTCCCCTCCAGGTACAAGTGAAGTGGTTCATTGCTCATGGCACTAACATCGATTCCAGTAAACTGGACCTGCTGCTCTCCCTTCAATCCAGTACTGAGTGGCTTTACCTGTGACAGGTACTCATCTGAATCGGCGATACCATCGGCATCCGCATCATCCACACCTGCTCTCCAGTACCTCAGGGTCAATGATTCCCCTCTTGCCTCATCTTCTGAAACGGTTATGTATGGTGCGAATGGAATGGTTGGATCAGAGACCATGCCATTTGCGGGTTGGAGCCCTATCATTGTCATCATCTCAAGTGGGCCGGCAACGGGAGGGTTTGAGTCCAGCAGTACATCCACGACATCTGTTGACCCGGAAGCGTCTTGTGCGCCATTGGATCCGGACTGTGGGCCGATTGAAGTAAGAACTGGAAACATGCTCACGGTCTCCGAACCAGCAGGAACCGTGACTACTCCGGAAAATTCCCCATTGCTCGCAGATTGTAGTGGGAAAAGCGATCCCCCCACATTCACAGAAACGGCATAATCAGAAGCCATTGGCCTGAAGTCGGAGGAATCCTGGAACCGGACTTTACCACTGACGGATAGTTGGCTGCCCGGTATGGCCGGATACGGATAAAATAGCGTCTGTTGTGAGTTTGATAGGACTCTGGATCGGCTATCCTCCACAACAAAATCCTCGAATTGTAAGTCATTTTCTACGGCCTTTGCGCCTGAGTTCCCGCTCTTTGCTTCGGCGGTCCAGATGGTGTCGCCGTTCGCATCGTCTGCTCGAGCGGTCCATCGGATTTCATCGACATCGTCCCAACCCCATGTCACTCCGAAGTACCAATGGGCAACTATGTCCGTATGCCCATCTGGATTTGGCATAGTCTCCAAATAGCTAAGACCCAAGTCAAGAGGGGCCAAAGAGGTACCCGCATCCTGTGAGAATGCGACCTCGGAAGAGCCGGTCCCCCATAGGCCGTCGGCACTATTTCTGACATTGAAAGAAACCACGTTGCCATCGGAAGCAAAGCCAGTCAGCGTGATTTCAGCGAGCTCTGAATTATCGTAGAGGTGCCTATGCTTCGTAATGATCTCATAGTTATCCCCAGTTGGGTATAGGGAGTTGGGTACTGAGAAATCGTGATTCGTGATGAGGTAGTCGAAGATAATTGAGCCATCAATCGCTACAGACCCGTAATCTGAAGTTACGCTGACAGGGATGTCCAACTCATCTGAAGATGGGCCAGAGTCGCCCAAGTTGACCTGATAATCGGCTATTTCCTGGGCAAATCCAGATTTGTTCTCAAAGAAATTGTACCAAATTCCGATGCTAGAAATTGAAACTGTCTGTGCGGAAGAGGAGTCGATTTGGATTGGGACCATTATCCAATCTCTGTCATTAACCACATCTTTGTGATTGGGCGAGATTAGGTTAATTGCAGATATTTGAGCTGCATTTAGCATCTTTATTTCGGGAGAGTACCCAGTCCCAAGTGTCATGGTTGATCCAGCAATGGAAACAGAAAGTGTGGAGTCGAAACCATCCGAATCCGGAGTGATAGCAAACATGCCAGAAGTTATTGAGGCATTTGATGGAATCATGAAGAATGAGTTTTGGGGGTTGGAGCCATCGAGAGTGACCGATTTGCTTCTTGAGAATGTCCCTCCTGCGTCACCGAGGAATGACTGCCAACCAAGATGGCCATAGCCTCCATCGAACGGGAAGGCCCATTCGTCCGTGCCGTCGTCTAGGACATCAATCCTAGAATTAGAGGCTGGATTTGCAAAAATTGAGCTTATCTTTAGGTTCTCTATCCAACCATTGGGCGGTAGGTTGACAATTGCAGAAAAACCAGTTTGAGGTGCTAGGAATTCAACGCTATTTCCCTTGTTCAGAGTGGCCAATGAGTTTCCCGCTTTGTCCTTGATAGTGACGGAGACGACGCTTGAAATCTCTCCGCCAACTACAACCTTCTTTATTGGCCTAGATGAAAAGATGAAGTCTGAAGAGATCGTTCCGGAGATCGCAGTTGCGTTCAATTGCCCATTTATCACTTCTATTCCAGCACTGATGTCCCAACCGTTGTATCCAGTGTCGGCATTTAGAATCCTGTTGCCACCTACGTGGACTCCATTCAAAAGTGGCGAAACCTCGGGATCGAAGGTGCCGAGGTGAATCTTGACCTTGACTTGCGGGAACAACTGCGAGTCGACTCCAGCCAGGCTGAAAGGTAGTGAGAGGTTTGAGAAACCCGGTATCTCCAGCCCTGTGCTTGGTTCAACCAATGACGCCCTGACCCATGTCTGATCTGGCACTATGGCATCTATGTCGACGAAACCTAAGTTGAGTGTTGAATTCTGTGCGATGTTTAGTGAGGGGCTGAGCCAGTGGCCTACTTCCCCGTAATTCTCCACCTTTACGCCAACATTGTCTATGAACCATCCGCCATGATTTACAGAATAGTCGGATCCGAAGGAGAATTTGAACCGAACCGAGTCGCCTTGGTAGGCAATTAGACTGGCTTGCATTGTAGTCATTGGGCCTGAAATTGTCCAACCCCCTCCTGAGCAGTGGTCCCTGCCAAAGCTTGCATATCCTCCGTAATTGTGCACAACGGTAGTCGGAGGGGTGTGTGAATACCAATTGCCGGGATCGAAATGCTGCCAGTTCCCCCCATTGACATTGATGAATACAGTAGCTGCATCCCAGCTTGGCTCAACGCAGGCCCAATGATCGAAGGTCAAAAACGGATTGCTATTTTGAGGAATGACATACTCCGGGGTGATCAGGCTTGCATCATCGATAGTGTTGTAGTAGTTGCCAGTGAATCCCAAACCATACAAGTACGGGAAAGAAGTTGTCTCCGGTGGCCCTGAGTTTGAAAATATTTTATCCAAAGTGAACTTGCACCTCTGATCGTCAGGATATGCCCCCGTTCCGCAAGAGCCGGAGTTCATGGAGCTAGACCTTGACCAACCGGGGGCATCCAAGACGGAGGGGCTGCCGACGGAGGAGTCCTCGAAGCCAAAGGAAATACTCAGTTCGCCTGAAGAAGAGACTCCGTCGTTGTTAATCAGAATGTCATCCAAGAACCAACCCGGTCGCTCGACTGTTGAATTAGGATCTGTCCAAATTCGGAACCTGAATTGGATTTTGTCTGCCGTATCAATATCAGTCAAGGTGTCAAGCGTAAAGTTGCTTTCTACCCAACCACTGTGGGTGGTCGAAGAGAAAACTGGCACTGGAGCGGATGCGCCATTCGGTACTGGTGCGCTCATTGCCATTGTGCTCGGGTAGCCATTGGATGGCTCGATGTATGTCCAATCGCCCCATGAGTTGGTTGATTGGAGACGGTATTCCAACCAAACTCCGTCCCCCCCGCCCGATAAGCTGCTGTTTAGGTGGAACCAATGTTGGAAAGTAAGGTAGTAGTTATTGAAATACTGCGAGTCAGGAACCTGAGAAGCTGGAATGAGGAGATAGCCATCGGTACCAGCAGGTAC
>CEPK01037231.1_pt1 | contig 16778 bp, 15 predicted proteins | sample 356231 | NCBI WGS metagenome assembly CEPK01 (sample SAMEA2620259, study PRJEB7988) | marine metagenome | biome: marine biome (ENVO:00000447); feature: deep chlorophyll maximum layer (ENVO:xxxxxxxx); material: "saline water (ENVO:00002010), including plankton (ENVO:xxxxxxxx)" | depth 80 m
GATTCGACAATTACAGTATCAGGAATTTCAGCTAATTTATCTAATTTAGTATTTTGCTCTGTTCTCATTGTTTCAAGTTTAGCTTCAACTGCTGCTAACTTAGTTTCTGTTTCATCATTATTTGCTGCAATCATATTATCAACATACATTTGTGAAGCAAAATCTACTCCTCTTCTTCCATCATTATTATTTACCCATGCATGTAAAGTGTCTGTATCAGCACTTCCATCTGCTGAAGTATCGTACTCTAAAGTAAGAACAGCGTTAGTTTTATCCCAAGTTCCTCCGTGTCCTGTTTTTCCTTTTTTGTATATTAATTTATTTGTAGTGTTATTAATAATAAAGTCTATAGGAGATTCAGTTCTCCCTACAAATTCTGAGTCTAGTGTAACAGTTTTAGCAGATGCATCAAAAACTGGATCTTCTCCTACACCTATTCCTAGTAAATATTTCGCCATAATTTCTCCTATATTGTATGTTGTTTCTGTATAATAGTTATGTCAAATCTATTTTAATATTACGAGCAGATGCCCAAAGTTTTAAAATATTTTTATTCTCTTGTGTATCATGCTTAGAGCAGAAAAAACCTTTTTTTATTTTAGCATTACAGGGAGCCGCAGAATTTGTTCTAGAAGCTTGACATTTATTTTTAGGAATTTTCCACTGATTAGGGTACAAAGCATTTGGTGCATACTCTATACATTCCGGATCTACATTTCCGTACCCTATAATATCAGCTTCCCATTCACAATCAAAGCAATAGACGCCATAGAAAGGCTCTATAGTTTCTCCTTCAGTAAATTCTTCTTGATATACTGCAGAGGAGCTTTGCTTTATTATTACTCCATTAAATTGTTTTATTTCTTCTTGTTTAGGTTTAAACAATATGTACATAAGTTCATTAGACCCCACAACAGGTTTTAACTTTATAATATCAAGAGATAATTTATTACAACAAGGGCAAGGTCTTGATTTTAATTCTAGTTTAAACTTTTCTAATCTTGTTAAATTTTCATTCATTATTCGGACTCCTGAGACATTGGTCCGGCTTGAATTATTGCTGAAGTATCTGTTGAACCTTGATAGCCAGCAGGATTTGTGCCTAATACTGGGGTTATAACTAGATTTTGCATTTCCAAATTATCAACAGCTTGAATATTATCAACTCTAAAATACTCCCAACAACCAGTAATTTCTTCATCTCCAGGTGCACAGCTATCGGAGGATATTCTAACTAGTTGATTTATTGTTAAATCAGCCGCGAAGTCTGTACCATTTCCTTCAACAAGAGCATACTCAGGGGAGATTTGTACTGTTCCTTGTATTGGTCTGTAGTCTCCCGTATCCTCGTATTTTCCAGAAACTACAACAGCATCTATAGCTGCATCTCCTCGCCAATAATTATTATGTTGAGATCCAGCTCTATTAACATTCGTTACATACCAATCATGATCACAGTATTGTGGTGAATAATCGGAAGTAATACATTGTCCATTTCCAAGGTCATATAGACAGTCGGAATCTCCACTGGGGGCCTTACAGTAACCAGAAATTGGCTGACCACTGTTGTTTTCTCCTGGTCGTGTGTAGTGCCTAAATTGGATTCTTATTAAGCTGTCTGCGCCATCATCTGGATTAATAAATTCGTCTAAAGGTACTACAACTTTAGGCCAATAGTAATAGCCTGCGTATCCTCCTGAGCCAGCCTGAATTCTCCCTCCTATAGAATTAGGATTAAAATCTATCATTGCATTTGTATCTTGAAGCCCATCTAAATTTTCAAATCCTAATGAAGTAGAGGTTGTAGTGTCTCTAGTTGCTACTCCATCTCCTTGTGCCCAATAGATTTGCATAGGCTGAGTCTTCCACTTATCTATTGTTCCATCTTGTAGACCATTAGTTCCTCCTATAATTTTAGCAACATCTACAAAAAATCTACCCATTGTATTTGCTGCGCTTGAATACATATGTATATGGAAACTTAAAGAAACTGTTCCAGGAATAGCATTTTCTAATGATATATTAGAACTCTGTAATCTAAATATAGAGTGATGATATGGGCTAGATGCTTCTATAGAAGCAAAACCTCTTCCAGAAGTAGTCTGTGGTGTAGTAAAACTACCAGGCGGCCCTGTGCCACTTGATTGTGTTTTGTATCTTCCTAATGTCCACCCTGTAGCACGAGGATAATTATCTGTTAGCATATTATGAGTAGGAGTAATTCTACCAGAATTTGTCTCATCGGGCCCATCTATAGTATAGTCATATAAATCTTGTATACTTGTTCCGTTTGCCCAAATACCTGAGCCTGGTTCAATTTCTCCTACAAAGTTCTCTGTGCCATTTCTAGAACTTCCAGTTAAACCCTGAAGCCCTAAAGACGAAGGATTATCAAAACTGACACCTCCATTTATAGCAGTACCTTTTAAAAAGTTTACATCATAAATCACACTCTCATCTGTAGATTGGTCAGAAATCACTGCTGAGTTTACAGCTCCTTGCCTCGTAATTGCTGTATGCCCCTCTCCAGCACCAATTTGTTTAATATTTTCTGTATTTACGCTATTTATTTTTTTGCCTTCAAAATCTCTATTAGGACTTGTTAAATGTAACTTTATAGACGATTTATTTATGTTTACTACCGCATTGTTTCCTCCATTAAATTGAGTAGGCTGGACATGCGGGGCAGTATAAGTATAATTATTTCTATGAAGAAATAATAATTTCATACTATAATCTCCAGTATTGTTAAGTTTATAATTCATCTCATCCTTAAGTGCATCCAGAAAATCCCCACCAATATGGATTTTATATACTTTTTCTTCTATAAAAGATCTCCCATTTAATTGTTCAGTATGTTGATGTTGCCCCCACATATTATATGGACCACTTATAAGGTCCACGTTTCTCCAATCTAAAAATCCTCTAAATTCATCGGCAACATTAAACACATCATCATATATTGGTTCATTAGTGTCTCCTGGTGAAGGTGAATCCTGCGTTGGCTCATAAGACCAATGCCCTTTGTATATCATTAAATCAAATTGCCTATTAAGTATTTCTTCGTAATCATTGTTCGAACTTCCGAGATTCCACTCACCTCTCATAACTAAATCAAAGCTAATTCCGGCTAAATCAGTAGTAGAAAAATCTATCTGGTCATTTTTTAATATATTACCAACATCAATAGTTAAAGCCATTCTATGTATATTATAAAACCCTACATTACCGATTGGATATGCTTCTGCCCCAATTAAAGCATAACTTGGATTTTTATAAGTGTAGTAACTTCCATCTTGAGACTCATTGTCTACAAGCTCATTGTATCCTGCTTGCTCAACAAATTCCGCCGCTTCAGCTCCATCCCCGTAGCTCCAAGTTCTATTATTAACTTGATGATGAACGGTTGAATACGGATCAGACATAGGGATCTCCACTGTTTGTATTCCTGTATCTTGCTCTTCCCAGTAGGCTCTAACCTCTACCAGTCCTATTAAACCAGCATAGAATAGATTATTACTTCCGTTATCTCTTGTGAATTTTTCGCATTGAAGTTTAACCGCAAAAAAATCTAAATCTTCTTTTAATATATCTCCTCCGGGTCCACCGCTACTAGTCACCAAGTTATTCATCCAATCGTGCCCTGCACCTCCTCCATAAATATAAGGATAGGAAGATTTCTTAGTGTCAACATTTGGAGCTTGTGCAACATCACTTATATCGGAGCAAGTTAAACCTCTTTTTGCTAGTATTGGCGGCGATGGTCCGTTATCTTCAAAATTTTCAGGCCAAAGAGTATCTGAACCAGGTGTACCAGAGTGGCCATCTCTATCAGTATAAGGCATAGTTCGGTATTCTTTTGATCCATAATATGCTCCATTAACGTTATTATTAGAGCTACTATAGCAATTCGTAGTTATAGATACAGAATGAATTTGTGATTCATAGGGATTCAAGTGTTGAGATACGGTGTCTGAAAATGCTTGTACTCTGACTCTTACTTCAAATCCCGTAATATAGGCATTATCGGGTACACTAGAAAAATCAAAACCACCGAGTACTATCCATTCGTTGTCGGTGCCAAACCAAGTTGGAGGCCACAGATTGGCATTATCCATACTGTTATTAATCAATTGATTGGGTAGGACACAGCTAGGAGCATTTGAACTATTAACCCAAGCATCTGTGCTGCTGCCTAGCTCTATCCACTCAGTGACTGCCATTAACTATCCTCCTATGTTTTCAGGGTTACCCAGACGCTCTCTGGTTTGAAATGGAAAATCCCACCAACACCTTGTATATAAGATATACAGTGCCCAAGAGATCTAATAACCCTATTAACTGCGACTGAAGGAGAGTGTTGAATAGTTCCGTCTGTGGATAAATAAATTTGTTTCCCAGGGGCCATTGTGGTCTCATCTGCAACATCAACATGACTTGAGGGAAGAGCTATATAGCCTTCGGTTAAAATTTTTATATGATCTATATCTGGATCATTCCCTACGTAAATTCCAAGAGTCTTTTTTGCATCTGCTTCTAAATTATTGGCATAGGTCCAACCAGCAGGCCCTTGAGCTATAACTAAACCTCTTGTTTCTGTTGCTTCATCTAGCGTAAAGTTAGCTGTTCCTGAAAATAGATTACCAAGTGCGTACTCAGCTCCATTATAAATTAAAGAATCTGGATTTCCTTCAAACTCTTGAGGTGTTAAACCAAAGGTGTGTGAATGACTAAATGACGGGAAATCAATTCCAATGTGGTCTGAATTTAAGATCTTTTTCCAAGACATTTCTAAAATGTTCTCCTTTCTTAATTAAACTTCTTTATCGATATAATCACCATTTCTATGGATTACCTAGACCAGTAACAAACATTAATTCTCTATTTCCGCCGTCTCCGGTAAAGTCTGCAACACACATTCTAGAATCATCAGTACCATGTGCAGCTGGAAGACCCGTTAGATCTGTTTGACTTGTAGGAGTATAAGTTCCAATTTTAATATCAGAATTTACGCTAAGTATAGGAGTATTCCAAGAAGAAGTAGAGTATAAAGCTTTATCTGCATTATCTGTTGAGCAGTAAATGTCGCCATCTGTAGTTCCTGACATTGCAGTAGCTCCCTCCCATACTTTTAAATCTCCTACGAGTAGATCTTTAGGTCCATTTCCTGCTCCTACATGTCTTAATTCAAATTTTGTATCTAGAGCTGCTCCATTTCCATTTGCTAAACCTGCTATAGAATTATTAATTAAAAATACGCCATGCCCTACATTGGCGTTTCCTAGTGTCCATGAAGAATTTGCATCTGCCCAGCTTTCTACTTCTCCATCTACATCCAAAACATTATTAATAGCAACGGCATTGTCAGTTATCTGAGTTTCACCTGTCAATTCTTGAGCTTGTGGTCCAAATGATAGTAGATCGCCTGTAACTTCCATGCTTACTAATTTTATTCCACCATCTACTCCTCCTGCTCCACCGTCAACGGCTGTTGTTGCAGATCTTATCAATTTACCATGGTTTGCGGGAAGACTATGGTCCCATTCTGATTCTATGTCATGTGAGTGATGCCCTGTAACATCTCCTGAACTATTAGTAGATGAGGTGTCTAAATCAACAAAGTTGCCAACGCCGCCTATGTGTACTAAACCAGATATAGAACCCTCAGATATATAGTTTTGCCACATAGTACCAGAATAATCTAATTCTAATCCAAAATAACCAGTAGTTAGAGAATAATTATCATCTCCAGCATTATTACCTCCCAGCTGAATACCCGCTCCGGCTGTTGCTGAGTTTACTCTGTCTGCCGATCCTAGATCCATTTGGAATCTTACTATATAATTACCTTGTTGTTGAGGAGAATCTGGCCCCAATACGTATGAAGATCCGTTTCCAGGTGATGTACCTGATTCAAAAGAAACGGTATCTGCCCAGAATCCGGCGGAATCTCCTGATGTATAGTCGCCTGCTAGCCTATGTCCAATTTCATAAATATTTGAATCAGTTTCAGATCCGTTTTCAAAGTTAGTTATTCTTAATCTCCATTTATCATATCTATCCGCATTTGGTAATATACTCCACGTTCCATTATCTGCTTTACAAGCTACTGGATCACCTAACAGTCCGGCTACAATCTCTCCAGTAGAATTATTGTAATCTGCGCTTAATTCAGCATCGTACGCTGCGCCTGTGTCTGTTCCAGAACAAGTTCCAGAAGTATATAAATTACCTGATGCATCTGCAAGATATTCCATGTGCATTGCTTGTTTTGTGATAATAGGAGTTGTAGAACCTGTAATAACTGATCCTCCAGAAGATTGACCAGCTCCTCCTGTATTTGTATTTAATGTCCAAGTTAAACCATCAATGTGTTCATTAGCTGCCAAAGCAGTGTCGTTAAATCCTTGCATACCATCAGTAAGTGATACCATTCCATCATCACCACCCACCGTTCCATTATCAGCGTGAACAAATAAATCTGCTGTAGGTGAGGCAGATTCTGTAAATCCTATATCTGTCATAGTCATGGAATTATAAGTATGAGAAACATTCCAAAAAATTGGGTGACCAAATGGGTCAGTAGATAAGTTTAAAGAAAAAGTTCTTAATACTTGTCCGCCTGAACCATTATAATCTATACTATCAGTTAAGCTTTCATTTCCATCTAAATCTGTGTTTAAATTTGAATCTTGTGTAGAGTTGTGAGGATCAAAATCTACTATATCTGTGCCATTCCAGTTATATGTAGCATATCTATAATCTTTTTCCCATCTAGTTTTTTTAGTTCCACCATCATCCCAAACTTTTAAAACTTTACCGTCTATCCATTTTGCTCCACCGCCTAAAGCAATACAATCCGAATAACCTTCATTTCCAGTACTAGCACCGCCTGTACAAAATCCTCCATACATACCAGCTGTTGCTGTATCATTTGGATCATTTATAAATGCAGTCTGTAAATCATTTGGGATTAATGTTTGTGAATTATTACTAGTTGATATTACCTTTTTCCAAGCCATTTATATATCTCCTATAAGTTAACCCAGAAATCGTTTCCATCATAGTAGATTCTTCCGACTTCATCAGTAGGCGCAGATGCTAGGTCATTAAACTGTAAATATTGTCCAACTTCTGCAGACGCAGTAGTTTGTATATTCCCACTAGCAGTAACCGAACCACACTGTACATTTTCTGCTTCAATGTCTCCACAGTGTACCTGCTTAGCATTTCCTGCTACAACTGTTCCTCCTTCTGAGGCAGTCTCACCGCTTGGAATATCTGTTATTTTGACAACAGTATCTGTGTTAATAATTTTACAGCCATGAGCGTTAGTTGAGTTACCAAATATTATAGCAGAATCAGCATCAAAGTAGTTATTGCTTGATGTGTCCCAGTTTATTTGAACTTCGTTATCCGCAATAGTTAGATTATCAGAACCTAAAGTCAATTCTGTACCGTCTACAACAAGTGAGGATGTTACTTCTAAATCTACTAATTTTAAGTGACCAGCATCAGTTGATTTTAAAAGATTTCCTGCATTACTTGTGGTGTCTGCATAGGCAGTAATTGCATGCGTGTGTGAAGTCGCTTGCTCAGGATTAGTACTAACAGCACCGTCTACTCCAACTAGAAAGTCATTGCCGGTACTTGATGAAATTGTAGAAGGTGTACCTAAAGAAATTGCTCCATTAGGATTAGTATCATCAAGTGTAGTAAAGTCCATCCCCAATCCTGCTTTTACTTCTGTAATATGTCCTACATAATCAGCATCAGCATTAAATTTAACATCTAAAGTATTACTAGGTGTATCGTAAGAGCTAGATATAGTTACATTTCCTTCCCCTCTAAGGTCTACAGTGCCTCCAGAAAAAATAGACTGTGCATTTCCATTATTTATTTCTGCGTTCCAGCCTCCATATGCATCTGCATTTCCCGCTCCAGTATACCCAAGATTAGCTAAAGTCATTGTTCTCACAGCGTGACTTGCGGTAGCATCCACAACATGTCCCATAGTATCAGTTTCTAAATTTATTTGTAATGAACTAATAACTTCGTTATCAGCTGTAGTAAGGGGAATATTAAAAGAATCACCAGCATATGTTGGGTGATCATAATCATTTGCGTTAGGGTGTCCTGTGTAACCAAGGTCTGCAAGAGTTAACACTCTTGTTCCCGCACCACCTGATAAAGCTGAAATATGTCCTAATCCATCTGTTGTCAATGAAATATTGATATTATCAATTATGGTATCTTCAGACCCAGATTCTGCTATATTTAAAGGTGTAATTGTGTGAGTGGGGTGTGTGTAAACATTGTCAGGGGCCCAGTTTATTCCTGTTCCGTTACCCGTAACCGATAGAACTGAACCCTCTACCAGCGGAGTCCCGGCTGATGTTAAATCGGTTGGAAGTACTGCCCCTGTTCCGTTTTCACTACCGACTATAATTTTTTTCCATGCCATGAGTTAAATCTCCATTATAATTATAATTATTTTATAGCTGTTTAGAACTTATCACGTAAGTTAAGCTATCTAAACTTATATTGTATACATTTCAGTTATGTCACAGTGATAAGGGCTGAATTAACAGCCCTATCACCACTACACGGGAGGCAATAGCCTAGTCAGCAAAGAAAGGAAGTTCAAAGAAACTGACTAAGCTATTTTATAATTACTACTTTTTTGCTACTGCATCTCTCAATCCGTAAAGACCGAAGGCCATTAACATTTCAAGAGCATAAGGAGGAACTTCGTAACCAACTGCGTTACATCCACCTATAATAAAACCTACAACAGAAGCCCAAAAAGTTTTAGACTTTAACATAGATTTTCCATCTTTAAATGACATCATATTACTATCTCCTATATTAGTCACCAATTTATTTTCAATTAATCCGAGGTTAATTTCGAAATTATTGAATTACTAGAAAAGGTATGTCAATTGCGTAAACCAAAATGCCAAAAATCTATAAGCACTAGCTACATATAGTAGTTAGAAGCTTATCACATACTAGGTATGGATCAATATTAGAAGCAGGTCTTCTATCTTCTAAGTAACCTTTTCCATCTTGAGACACTTGCCAGGGAATTCTTATAGATGCCCCTCTATCCGATACTCCCCATTTAAAAGTATTGATATCACAAGTTTCATGATCACCTGTTAGTCTTTCGTGGTTATCCGTTCCATAGACAGCTATATGCTCATTGTGTTTTTCTTCTAAAGCTTTAATTGCTTTATGTATAACTAAATCACCATTGTCTTCTCTCATTGGCTTTGTAGAAAAGTTTGTATGACAACCCGCACCATTCCAATCTCCTTTAACTGGTTTTGGATGCAAGCTAATTGTATAGTTAAAATTTTGAGCTATTTTTTCTAGTAACCATCTTGCTACCCATAAGTCATCAGAGACTCTCAAAGGATCATTTGTACCCACCTGATATTCCCATTGTCCTAACATAACTTCTGCATTAGTTCCAGTTAAACCTACTCCCGCTTCTAGGCAGACGGATAAATGCTCATGCATTAATTCTTCTCCAGCATTTCTTCCACAATAATAATCTCCTTGAGGGGCAGGCTCTCCTTCTAAGGGCCAACCTAATGGTCTGCCTTCACAGAAAAGAGTATACTCTTGTTCGATTCCTACCCATGGCTCTAAATGAGCTAAAGCATTTGTAGACTTGAATAATTTTGATCTTGTATTAGAAGGATGAATATCTCCATTAGGAAGAAGAACTTCACAAAGAACTAATATGCCATTTTCTCTTGTAACATCTTTATATATTCTAACAGGGGATAAAACGCAATCTGAATTATTTCCTTCTGCTTGGTTAGTACTTGATCCATCGAATCCCCATACAGGGATATCTAAACTATCTGCTAGAACTGGAAAAGATTTAGGCATTTCCATATTCTCTATTACTTTTATTTTACTTCTAAGATTTGGTGTGGGTTCTACCCCATCTATCCAAATGTATTCTGCTATTATATTTTTCATTATATTGAAACCTCCATTCCTTTGTAAACACTATTAGCATTAATTCCTTGTTTTGCTAATTCAATTAAACCCATCCCCCACATAAAGGTTATAGCAAAACCACAGTATATGTCTTTAACTTTCCACCCCTCTTTTACTAGGGATTTAATTGCGTCAATAGAAGATCTTCCAGAATTAAGAATATCATCAACAAGCAGTATAGGTTTAGATGTATCGTAGTTACCTTCCACTAAATTCTTCCTATCGTAATCCTTAGCTTCGTCTCTAATCATGCAGCCGGTAACAGGAGCGTAAGAAGAAGTTATAATTGAACCTAGAAGTAGAGAAGCGCCAAATCCCTTTATAGCTACTTGGTTTACACCAGTTTCATCTAATATATCAACAAAATAATCAGCGACCACCTGCAAAGATTCTGAATCAGCAAAACCTTTTCTAGTGTCGCAGACCCATTTCCTGTTTTCTCCCTTTCTCCCTACTAACCCTGAGTCGACAATAATACAATTATCAAAAATACTCCTGAACTTTTCCTCCGGTAAATGTTCTGGATATCTATAACTTGAGAAAGTAACTGTATTTCTTGACTTCATATTAACTCCAATTTCTTTCAGATAATTTAAAAAAATTATATAAGCTTATGCAAGTATTTTTTTCTAAACACAAGATATTATAATAACTTATTGTAATTAATTATGACTTAGTGGGTACTAAGAGAGTAATAATCTATAGTAGTATATATTACTCTTAGTATATATTATATATAATATATATACTATATAAAAATTTAAAGAAATTCTAAAAGGTATCTAGAATAAATTTTCGGATCGTCGGTGAGGATAGATTTGTTGTATCTGGCAACCAGATCAAAATCAGATAAGTTCTGTATAAATAAAGCTAATTGGGAAGAAGATGCCCTTACAGAACATTCTATATACTTTTGATAATAAATAAAATGTTCCTCATCTGTGGGAGACAATATCTCAAATAGATTGATATGAGCAGTATCTACAGGAAGATCGCAGTGATGTAAATGTAATCCGGTAAAATTATTACCAATTGTTTCTATTTTAAGGCTTTGTATGTATATAGGAGTTCCATCAACAAGAACTATTTCTTTCCCGGTAATATTGAAATTTTTGCTCATTTTGAAAGGAAAACACGAGCATAACCTTTTTTTATTAATAGTTCATTTACATTTATACCATCGACTATTATTTCAGCTAGACATCTTTTATTTTTACCGACGTCCATAGACCTCAGCAAAAACTCTTTATTAGTCAGTATCTCTTCTAACTTTTTCTTAGATTTCATAGCTTTTTCCCTATCTTCAATTTTTTTGGATCTAAAGTCGGGAGCAGCTATACCGAATAATCGAACATTAACGCTGATCCATACATCAAATCCAAGATCAACCATAGCAGAGATAGTGTCTCCACTGATTACTTTAACACATATTGCTTTATAATTGTACCTTCCTTTCATGCAGTAATTTACTACATGTATAGGGTATAATTCAATATAAATTTAATTAGAAAAGAATCCCTCTATAGCATGCCCTACAAGATGTAGTGACATAGAGCCAGCAAATAATCCTGTAGATAGTATAGGAGCGGAGGCTACAAGAATAAAGGCAGAAAGAGTTATTGGGACACTAAGCTTATGTAAACTTTTATTAATTAAATTATCTTCAGATTTATACTTTTCTGGAATAAATGAACAAGCTTCTACGATGTCCGGAAGTAAATAATTAAAAGTTATTTTTTTTATTGAAACCATGATATTATTTGCTCTTTAAAAATAAGACCAAGAAGCATGGCGTAAAGTGCCCATAGTAACCTACTATAGTTTTCTCTAAATTTGTCTACAATACGTACTGTTTCTAAAGTCTTTTCTTTTTTTAATTCTGCTATATACTCAGAGTTCTTGTTGACTCTTACTTTCAATCCATCATCTGGATTATATAAACTCTTAGTAAACTTTTTTAGTTCTGATTGGAGTTCTTCTATTTTAACTTGTAGATTATGTAGCTCGCCGTTAGGTAGCTTATCGGCTAACTCATCTATCATCTTTTTTAGTTCTTCATTAGTTATCCTGGCCATTCATCTAACTCCAGCTGCTCCTAATACAATCTGGATAAGCAGTAACACTAGTGTTAAAGTTACTAACTGTTATAGTGCATGCTTTTGCAGCCCAGTTATCGCTACTATCCAAAAACTTAACATCAACAGTTTGATTTTCCAATTTTTCAATAATCTGATAACCTAAATTCTTTTCCCAGTCATTTGTACCAACTTTTACAAATCCGTTGCCATTGTCTATTTCTACAATAATATCATCCAGACCTATCTGGTCCCCTGAAGTAACTGTTGCTGCTCCAGATCCTGCTTTAATATCGTAGACTCTTGCTCCTGTTATATCAGTACCTAAAGGCAAACTTTTAGTTTTAATTAAAAGAGTTGCCTCTGCCATTGTTAAATTGTTGTACTTAATTCCTAGGAATCCGCTTTTCATTGCTACATTTTGAGATGAGTTGTTAAGAACCCAATGTGTGTATAACGAATTAGGATGGTTTATAATAATCTCCTTCAATAATTCAGCATTAGGTCCACCAGCGACTGCTTCTCCTCCAGCTTGCGATTGTCCTTGCTGAGAATTTGCAGGAGCAATACTTGCAGTTTCTAAAATCCAAGTATGCATCCCAATTACTAAGCCATTACCATCTACTACAGGAGAACCACTCATACCTGCTAATGTTTCAAAGTCACCAGTGTACGCTGATGTCATAAAACTCTTATCATCTGTACTTGGATCTCTTAACACTCCTCTAGTTATTGAATTCGTTAATACACCAAAAGCATGTCCACAAGCAAATATTTCTTCACCTTGTCTAGGAGCAACATGAGCTGTTCCCGACCTTAATTGTAAAGAAGGAAATGGATTTGTGTTTCCTGGGTTTGTAATTTGAAGTAAAGCTACATCCGATTTATTATCAAAGGCCACTACAGTGGCTTCTTTAATTAAAGTTTTATTTGCATTATCTGGATCATAGTATGCTACATATATTTCTGCTAGGGCTTGTGAAGCACTACTTCCATCAATATATTCCTGAGGAACGACATGAGCGTTGGTAACTACAAACGAGTTACCATTTTCATCCCAAAACCAACCAGTTCCAGCTATTTGATAATTTGTAGTAGAGTAATCCGCAAATGTTGAAGTTACACTAACTATAGATTTTTTAACTTTATCATAAACTCCAGTAGCTATTTTACCTCTATCTAAAGAGTCTGTTGGATCATAATTAACTTTATAATCTTCTTCTGAAAAATCATTATGACTAGGCCCAGGTAACATGTCTTTTACTTCATCATTAGTATTACCTGTTAAACTTCTATGGTATGTAAGTAGTTCAAATAAGCTTAATGACGATAAGTCTTTATGCACATCCCAGCTATGTCCTGTAGCTCCCCCGCCCACACAGGCTGAACCGTTCCATGTTCCTACTCCACACAAACATTCATCTTTAGTTTTAGCATTAGAATTGCCGTTGCACCAACCATTAAAGTCTAATGCACCTTCCTTAGTACCTCCGTCTAATTGAGTTCTTTTAGGAAGAACGGATCCATTTCTTTCTAAAAATCTAGGACTTAGCTTCCATTCATTATAAGGGGTCCATGTACCTGCATTAGCAAGGCAATCTGTCATATTATAATGAGCGTTAGTACTACATCTTCCGATAGTTTCTAAACATAAAGCTTCAGTGCTTTTTCCAGGATCTGTACATTTCCCTTCCATTGATATACTAAAACGATCTCCTAAATTTAGACTATTTTCTGATAAGTACAAGTGTCTAACTTTTTTACTTGAACTTCCTATGTCCCAAGTAGCATCTGTTGCTGGCAATAAATGTCCATGGACATCTATCAAATCTGAAGTATCAGTAGGTTTTATATCTGAAGCATATAAATCATATGTATAAATATTTTTAAATCTTTCATTACTTCCCCAGCCACCTAAGTCTATATTGGAAGAAGCTGCTGATGAAGTAGGTTGGTAGTCAGGAAGAAGAGTACTAGTAACTCTTTTACCTCCAAAATGCCATTGATTTTTACGGAAAGAACCTCCGCCCCAAGTAGCTGCTTCTCCTCCAGCTGCATTTGCATTTAATTCATCATAAAAATATAATGTTGAAGGAGTAGTATGCTTAGTATCTATTTGAACGTAAGCACCAGCACTTCCTGCTTCTCCATTTGAAGTTACCCCGGCTGTGTACTCTAGGCCAGTTGTACTAGAATGATGAGTTCCATCCTGTGTTTCTGAAAATTTTAAATTATGACCAGTCATGGTAGAAGCGCTTACATCAAATTTGTAAGTTAAACCTGGATCAAATTGAAGATGTATATCTTGAACATCTGATCCATCAAACATAAATCTACTTGTACCGGGATCAAAAGTAACATTAATAGTAATCATCTCACTTCCTGGACCTTCAGGTCCTTGAGGACCGGTAGGACCTTGTAATCCTTGTGGGCCTGCAGGCCCTGTAGCTCCTGTAGGTCCGGTTAATCCTTGTGGACCGGTAGCTCCAGTAGCTCCTTGAGGTCCTTGTGGACCGGTAGCTCCAGTCGCTCCTGTTGCTCCTGTTGCTCCCCTTGATGTAACTGGAGGTGGGGACGCTGAGCCTACGTTAGCAGGCATAAGTGTTGATCTAACAGCAGGCGTAGAGTATGATCTGAATACCGAAGATGTTCGATAATTAGATATTGTTTGGGCATTTACCCTTCGGCCGCCAATGGATCGGAAACCTCCTCCTATAATCTTAAGTTTACCTTTCATTGTAGCGTAATTCTCCTAAATTTTAATAAAAAATATCTACAAAAATCTCTAAGGATTTCTTGCAGATCTGTAATTAGTTATGTCAATGTTACTAAGCTCTCCTTTATACAAAGGCTATCTCTTTTACTGTCCCGTCATCCAACTTTACAAATAGTTTATTATTTTTAAAATAAACATATCCAGCGCTAGCTTCAGGATTATCAGCAGGGTCAGAGGCCATTTCTTTTAATTGTAAAGGTTGCGCAGTACTAAATTTATATTTATCGTTGTTAAATACAACGTTATTTACTTCAGCGGGCACCTGCCAACTTGTGTATATTAAATCTTCTCCTTCATTTGGATTAACACCCATTACTTCGTGCCATCCATTTCCGGCTAGATGCTCTGCTGAACTACAAAATCCAGAAGGAAAAGGCATATCGTTATCTGTAAAATCTGAACCACTTGTATGATTATTTGGATCATCAGGTATATCTCCATCAACCATCTTAGCACAGCCTTGATCAAACCAATTTGCAGCTCCACCAAATAGTGAGTTTTGCATTGCAGTATCATGGCCAGGGTCTCCAATAATAACTACTTCGAAATTGCTCCCAAGCTGTCCTAATCCAGCATTAGCTAGCATATTAGCATGAATATTTCCCTGCTGGGCAAGATATAATTGAGAATTAAAGAAACCAATTGCCCAATCCATATATGACACACCGGATGGTAAATTTTCATAAAAGGAGCATGGGTTAGGTAAAACCATAGAAAAATATCCATTTTCATCCCACCACTCTTTATTAGGACGGGAATTGATAACTTCTTGTGAAGGTCCTCCTGCTGGGTCTGGCCCTTTATGAAGAGTGCTTGACCACCCATTTGGATTAAGTGGGAAACCAGTCCAATCAATAACTCTAAAGCCTATAGTAATACGACAGCTATCTTTTGTTAATTTTGCGCCTAGTTTAGTAGATGCATAATTTCTAGTAACGGTCTCCCCGTCTAATGTAGCAGTCTCTGTGTCAGTCCAGAAAGTATCTGCTGGTCCAAAAGGACTTTGTGATACAGTTAATACCGCTCCTTCAAAAGGCATTTCAGACGGCATTACCACATTATCTAATTTTAATGCGCCTAAGTACTTTTTTAAATTATCATTTTTAATTGCTTGTCCATTTGTTGATAGATCGCCTCCAAGCGTCGGATAAGCATCCTTAGATAGATGAGTTAATCCTTGTGTCGGACTTGATGTAGTTGGTGTTAATGAACGTCCAGAAGCAAGTTGATTAATACTAGATAAAGAGCCTCTGCCTCCTATCATCCCATCTGAGCTTGAAGAAGTTCTTCTGTAAGAAGATGACGCATACCTTTGATTAATCTTAGCTCTAGTTGTTCTAGTTGCTAAACTTCTATATATCTTAAGACCCTTTCCGTAAGCCATATAATATTTCTCCTAAAAATTGTGATTAAAAGTGGCCTTCTAAATCTCTAAGGGTGTCAAGCGAGGTGTACTAAAATCTATAATAGTTATGTCATAACAACTACTATAGCTTTTTATGTATTTTAGTACCATTTCCCTTGTTATTTTTAAGATATTCATCTAAATCAAAAGGTTTTTCTTCCTTAGGCTCAGGTGGTATATATTTGGAGTAATCCATTTGAAACCAATCATTCATGGGAAATACTAGCATAACGGGGGAACCCGTATTTAAATCTATTACTGAAATATAAACATTAAGACCATCAGACCCGCTCCATCCTTGCGACATGTCTAACATCATTATATTCCCAAAGTTATTTTCGTCATTTGATACCCTAAGCCAAACATCTATAGGTAATTCCTCACAAACTTGATCTTGTTCAGGATTATCCTTTGATATCAGTAGACTTAGGAGTAGTACGATTATTAATTTCATTTGACTGTCCTCTTTTTAATGAATTGTAATGTTTTAATAATTGACAACCTA
>CEPK01041067.1_pt1 | contig 16653 bp, 14 predicted proteins | sample 356231 | NCBI WGS metagenome assembly CEPK01 (sample SAMEA2620259, study PRJEB7988) | marine metagenome | biome: marine biome (ENVO:00000447); feature: deep chlorophyll maximum layer (ENVO:xxxxxxxx); material: "saline water (ENVO:00002010), including plankton (ENVO:xxxxxxxx)" | depth 80 m
TTCCTCTCTTTTATTCCTTAAACATAAATTTAGCAAATAGAAAATATCTTAGAGTGTGTGTAATGGAGCTTGCAATTAGAGCTATATAAGAATAAAGAGCTGTGTATTCACCTAATAAAATAACAATGAAATAATCGAGAACGAAAAGCAATATGTAGATATTGATAAAGCTAATAAAGGTTCCTAGTGATTTATTTTCTTTCACTGTATAAGCCATATGTAATACATAGCTTTGGAAAAATAAGTAAAACAAAATCAAAAAATAGGCTACCTCGGGATTGAAATCTAAATAATCAATAAATAGAGCTACTAGCACAAGCTTTGTAATTAAGTTGATTAGGGATACTGTTGATAGCCTTATAGCTCTAATGATTTTTATTGTTAATGTAGATTTATTTTTACTCATTGGCTCTCTAAACATAGTTTAGACTGTATTAACTATTGTGGGTCGGGTGGGAATCGAACCCACGACCTTGAGCTTAAAAGGCTCCTGCTCTACCAATTGAGCTACCGACCCTAATCACCTAATAATATTAGGACAATTTCCTAATTGAGTTAAAAATATTTATAAAGATATTTTCCTAAGAAAATAATAATCTTATTTTTTAATCCAGGAATTATTACCCGTTTATTTTTATTTAATCCTTTTATAGCAACCTTTGCTACATGTTCTGGCTCCTGACCCAATATTGTATGCTTTCTTAAAGAATCTGGATTTTCAAAGAAATTAGTGAATGTAAGTCCTGGATATAGACAGCTAACTAAAATTCCATGATCTTTGTATTTTCTATTTAACGAATCCGTAAAGCTTCGAATAAATGCCTTGGAAGCGGCATATGTAGTGTTAGAAGGTCTTGGGAAAAAACTCACAACAGAGCCTACATTAAGGACTGCTCCTTTCTGTTGAGAACTTATAGACTCGTTGATATAGGAATGAGTAAGCTCTACAACAGCGCTAACATTTGTATTAATCAAACTCATTTCTTTTTCTATTTTTCTTTCATGAAAATACCCTCCAGATCCGAATCCAGCATTGTTAACCAGCAAGTCTATATGTTGATTCTTAATCAATTTCCTGACCTTGCTTAAGCCGGCCTGTGTAGATAAATCTGCAACAACAACCTCTGAGGGACCAGTCATCATTTCTTCTGTTAATAATAGTTCTTTTTTATTTCTCCCAATTAGATAAACCAAGCTTGATTTTTTACTGAGCTCAATAGATAGAGATCTTCCTATGCCTGATGAAGCACCTGTTACAAGTGATACGTCAAATCTATTCTTCTTCAAGAAAATCTATTCTGTCACCTGTAATATCTTTAACTGCTGAATTCAATTTTGTTCCAACATCTCCCATTGAGTCTTTCAGGGCAGCTGAAATATTATCAACAGCTTCTTTTGTAGAGGATTTTATCTCTTCATCTTGAATCGTAGATTCAACAGTTTCAACAAGACTTTTCAATATTCCAGATACAGCCTCTGAAACATCTTGTAAGGATGCTTTTAAATCGTCAGCTAAACCTTCATCGTCTATTTTATCTTTTACTTTTTTGCCAAGATCACTAATCTGATCTCCTACATTTGACCAATTATTTTCTTCATTTGATGTCATAATATAATAATAATGAATCTTTATTTAATTGATGCAACATATGAACTCTTTAGGTCCTTCTATGGATACCCTAAAAGACTTACAGAAGATGGCAGAGAAGTAGGTGCTGTAAGGGGTTTGATGGAGCATATAGTCAGAGTTAAGAACAATGAAGAAAATACGTATATTGCAGCAGCATTTGATGCTGATGTAATTTCTTTTAGAAATGATTTATATTCTGGTTATAAAACTGGGGAAGGGATGGATCCTGATATCCTATCTCAATTTGAGCTTGCACAAAAATCCATAGAACTCTTAGGAATTACGCTATGGAAAATGTACAAATATGAAGCAGACGATGCAATAGCTACAGCTGTTGAAAAATTTAAAGACCAAGTAGAAAAGATTGTAATTGGATCTCCTGATAAAGATTTAGCACAGTGTGTTGAAGGAGACAAAGTTGTAATGTGGAGCACAAGAAAGAAAGAATATACTAATGAAAAAGGAGTTCGTGAAAAATTTGGGATTCAACCAAAGCAAATACCTGATTATCTAGCCTTGGCGGGAGATTCTTCGGATGGAATCCCGGGGATAAAAGGAGTTGGCCCAAAAACAGCTAGCATTTTGGTATCCAAATATGGAGACATAATATCAATACAGAAAAATTCAAATGAATGGGTGGGGGAAGTGAGAAGTGGAGAAAAGATTCGTAATGCATTAGAAGAAGGTATGGAAGAGATATTATTGTTTAAAGAGCTAGCAACATTGAGACTAGATGTCCCTATTACCTCTTCTATTAATGACTTGGTTCCAAAAGAAGTAAATCAAATTGAGCTTAATGAGTTTTGTAGCGATCTAGGTTTTGAAAACTTTAAGTACTAAATTCTTGATTTATCTTGAAATCTTAAATTAGGATTCCTTGTTAATCTTTGCTTTGCCCAACGTGCTGGGGCTATAAATCTAAAAAAAGGAGGGAGGAAAGGCCTAATTATCTTTAACATAAGTAAATTAAATTCAACCACAAGTTGGTGAAACTTGGTATGCCTCACTCCGTAGACCTCTATGAACTCTCTTGGCAAGGTATGTAAAGCCATAAATGAAATAAAAGGCCATATAGGCTTTATATGTATTGGGACAGGCCCTGAAGAAATAATATCTTTCACATCCTGTGCAACATCAGTAAGAAGAAGGGCACCTTTTTGTTTAGATATTTGTTCGACATATTCTTCTAATGAATTATGTGTTTTTGGCATTTTTTTATCATCTACAAGTACAAGCTTTGCAGAAAGCATATTTTCTTTATGATAAGCATTCTTCTCTCCATTAGATAATTTACGGACTGTCTTTTCATAAAAATAGATGGAGGAAACCTGTAGACATGCATGAACCCACAACAATTGTTCGTGGTCAAGGGCATCGTAGTAACCTCCAGTTACTGGGTCTTCTCCTTTAACCACTTCATGTAATTTATTTATTCTATTAGCACTTTCATCCGCTTCTTGTATCGTTCCAAATGTTACTGAGTTTTGCAGAGATAGAGTTCTGATTAGTCTTTTCCAAGGATCCCTTTGGTAAAATGATGTTTGACGAGCTCCTGCCGCAATAAGCGGATGGGCGGCATGCATAAGTAATGCTCTAGCTCCACCGAATAGGACGGTTATTTCTTTATTTACCTTCCACATCATGGAGTTGGGTCCAAAATATCCGGGATCACCTTTCATAACTCTTAACAATATAAATCAATTCAATTTATATAAAGCATATAAATTGTTATTCGTACGAAATAGCTTGAAGAATATTCTGTCTGGATGCTCTAATTGCTGGAATTATAGCTGCAATAATCCCTGCAATAATTGAAATACCAATCCATTGTAAGGTTTGCTGTGTGGAAACAACAAATGTCTCAAAACCTTGATCTTCTATTGACTTAATAAGACTCCATGCAAACAAAACTCCTAATCCAGTCCCTAAAAAAGCTCCAAAAATAGATATAATTGAAGACTCTAAAAATATCATACGTCTAATTTGAGTTCTTAATGTACCTATAGCTCTCATTAATCCAATTTCTCGAGTTCTTTCGTACACAGCAAGAGAGAGGGTGTTGGTAATTCCAATTAGTGCAACAAAAACAGATATAGATAGAAAGCCATAGATAATATTTAGCAAAGATTGAATTTGTGTATTAGCCTCTTCAATTAAACCGTCTTGGTCTCTAAAAGCTACTCCTGGGTACTCGTTAACTAAGCTCTCTATCTTGTTATATGTAGAGTCGTTCTTTTCTTTTACATTTAAGTATATTTCCGTATCTAAAGTTTCGTTTTTTAAGAAATCATAATTATCAAGAAGTAAAAACAGTTCTGCTGGAGGAGGTGTTGTCCAGTCAAATATATAACCTATCTCAAAATTAATTTCACCCTTTTCCGGTATATATAGGAGAAGACTGTCTCCAATACTGAGATTATCTCTTTCTGCTTTCTGCTTTAATACGCCTAAAGTATTTTCTTCTCTAAATTTACTTATATCTCCACTTATATCTTTGGTTTTAATTAACTTGAATATAGCTTCATCAAGTCCACCTAAGAGAATTGGGCTATCTTCAAATGCAGCTACTGTAGCTCTTACTCTTCCTAATTCTGTAACCTCATCAAGTTTAAGTAATTCCTCTCCTAAGCCTGCTGGAACTCCTGGACTAACAAATACCTGGGCTGCACTGATTTGATAGTCTGCCAGAACTACACCTTTAATCAAACTTTCAGATTGTGCCTTAAACGAAGTAGTAATTACATTTGCTAGTGTGATAAGTGTTAAGCCTATCATGAGTGCAGAAGCTGTTGCTGCAGTGCGTCGGGGTGTTCTCTTCGAGTTCTCAATAGAAAGCTTCCCGAGAATCTTGAAGAAAAAGATATATATGTAATGAAAGATTGATATAAATGGTTTTGAAAAAGAAGGGGCTAGTATTGCAATTCCAACAAAGGTAATAGCTGCACCTATCCCAACCTGTCTCAATGAAGAAAGTCCTGGAACTTCGAAAAAATCAAATATGGTTCCGAACAAAAGGCTGAACCCTAAACTTGTTGTTAACAAACCAACCAGAAGTCTTTTCACTAATGATTTTTTCTTTGGTTGTGAAAATCCCTCCCTTATAGCTTCCATTGGACTCACTTTAGATGCTCTTATTGCAGGTAATAAAGAAGATAAAACTGTAACTGAGACTCCGACCACAGCACCTATAATTGCTGCAGATGGAGTTAGTACTAGTGGTCCTTCCGGAAGGCCAAAATTAAATCTATTTAATCCTTCTTTTACCAGTACAGCTAAACCTATCCCTAGTCCTATTCCTAATCCAGAACCAATTATTGACATAAATAGTGACTCAGATAAAACTAGCCTATAAACCTGTCTTCTTGATGTGCCAAGAGCTCTCAAAAGAGCTAGTTCTTTTGTTCTTTGGAAAATTAATATCCTAAATGTATTTTGGATAATAAACGCACCTACAAAAATAGCAATGCCGGCAAAGACATTTAGGATAGTATTGAAAAAGTCAAGCCCCTGTTTGATATTATTAGCCTGCTCGGCGGCCGCTTCCTGTGCATCTATTACGCTTAGATTTCCTGGATCTAATGATTCTATGTTTAATCTAACTTCTTCTATGTCTGCATTTAGTTCAATTACTACATTAATTAAATCAACAACTCCTTCAGAATCTAATAGTTTTTGAGCTGTTCTAAACTCGAAAAGTGCAAAAGTTGCTCCGCCTGGAGATCCGACTTCTGAAAATTGTGCAATACCTACAATCTTGAATGTTGCAGGGATTGCTCCTGCAAGAACTGTAACTTTGTCCCCAATATTAAATTCATTATTCTCGGCCGTAACTTTATCCATTACTAATTCTTTATTATTTACAGGTGGTCTACCAGATAATAGCTCCCACTGACTAGCATATGGTGAAGTATCCCAAGCAGCTCCAAACGTTGGAGCAAAACCATTTGAGATTAAAACTGTTTCTCCATCAACAACTTTGACATATTGTGCAAAACCAAGGACGTCACCCCAAGCAGACTTTACTCCTGGTAACTTGTTTATCTCTTCAATTTTTTTATCAGATATCTTTTCTACTTCAAATTGAATTGGTCCCTGTCCTCCACTTCCACCTGTTTGTTCAAAAGGTAAGTCTCTGACTGGAGAAACAACTAAATCAACTCCTTCATATATACCTGAAAACAAATTATCAAAAGCTGACTTATTACTCTCCGAAAAGATATTTGAAGCAATTATTACTGCAACACCAAGAATGACCGAAGATGTAGTAAGCAGTATTCTGACTGGATAAGTTTTCAGATTTTTCCAAGCTATTAATAAAAGTGGTCTTTTTGTATAACCTTCCACTTGCTTTAGCCTTTTATAGATATATCAGAAACAGTAGAGATAATTTCTTCTTTTGTTGGTCCTTTTAAGTCATTAAATACAGAACCATCCCGTAAAAATACAACCCTGTCAGCATAGGATGCAGCTTCAGAATCATGTGTAACCATTATTATGGTTTGTTTAAGTTGAGTAACTATTGTTTTTAGGAAAACTAAAAGCTCTTGGCTAGAAGTTGAGTCAAGGTTTCCAGTTGGCTCATCAGCAAATATCACCTCGGGCTTTGAAGCAAGGGCTCGAGCCACTGCAACTCTTTGTTGCTGTCCTCCTGAAAGCTCATTGGGTCTATGACCTAGCCTATCCTTAAGGTCTAATGTTTCAATTATTTTATCTACCCACTCCTCCTCGGGACTATTCCCTGCTATTGATGAGGGGAGGGAAATATTTTCTTCAGCAGTTAGAGTTGGTATTAGATTAAATGCTTGGAAAACAAATCCGAAACTATCCCTTCTCATTTTTGTTAGCTGCTTGTCATTCAGTTGTGAAAGGTCGGTACTGCTTATGTATATGGAACCTTTTGTTGGAGTATCTAGACCTGCTAAGCAATGGAGCAGGGTTGATTTTCCTGATCCTGAAGGTCCCATAATTGCTGTAAACTCCCCAGAGAAAAATTCGATATCGATTTTATCTAAAGCAACAACTTTCGTCTCATCCTCTCCGTAAATTTTTTCCAAAGACTTTGTTTTTACTATTGATTCCATAACAATATCGTAGAATATACACAGTATTAAGTTAAGTTGATACTAAATCTGTGTTAAGAAATTATCTCGTATTTATTTCCCATACTCGATAAGTGCTCTTGAAAGAGCTTCTATCATCTTTTCTAGATCTTCCAACTCAACACTTTCATTTGGTGCATGTGCATTCCCTAACTCTCCATCAGAAACCCCGATTAAAGCAATTTCTGCATTTGGAAATTTCTCACTAAAAACATTAGCAAAGGGGATTGATCCTCCTACCCCCATAAATGATGGCTCTTTCCCCCATGAATTACTGAACTCTTTCAGTAGGGTCTGGATAAATTCTCCTTCAGAAGAGCATAATACTCCGGACCCTTTAGCCCCTGGAATAAAGTTCACATCTACACCCCAGGGAGAGTTTTCTTTTACATGTTTACACAACAAATCCATAGCCTCATCTGGGTCCTGAGAAGGAGCTAGACGAAGACTTACTTTTGCCGAGGCCTCTGGAATAATTAAATTTACTGACTCCTCTACTCTAGGAGCATTTATTGCAAGAATGTCAAGTGCTGGTTCTAACCACAATTTTTCAGACATGCTTGGGGACTTAAAGTATGGAATGTTCTTATCCCCTCCCAACATTTTGTCCAAAATTGCTTTATCCATCTCTGTTACTTCTGACTTATCCACAGCAAGTCCTTCAATAAGCAAATTGCCTTCTGAGTCATGAAAGCTAGAAAGTATTTTGCTTAAAACCATCATCGCATCTGGAACTATTCCTCCACCTACTCCTGAATGAACTGGGAATATAGGTAGTTTTACATTTATTGTTGCGTCAACTAATCCTCTTAGCGAAGTCGTTATAGTTGGTTCCCCAATCCTTATGTTCCCTGAATCTGCTATAACAATTACATCTGCATCTAGGTCCTCTTGATTTTCACTAACAAATTCTTCCATTGTTGGAGAACCAATCTCCTCTTCTCCTTCAATAAATAATTTAATATTAACTGGAAGATCTCCTAGGAGCTCTTCTGTAACTGCGTAATGCAGAACGACTCCTGCTTTATCATCACCAGAGCCTCTACCGTACATTCTTCCATTGATAATTTCTGGGGTAAAAGGGTCTGTTTGCCAAGCATCCTCATCTCCAACTGGTTGGACATCATGATGAGCGTATAGGAGAACTGTTTTCTTTTTTGGATCTATTTCTGTTTTAGCTAATACAGCAGGCTTGCCTGAAGCAACACTGGATATCTTTGTTTTAAGTCCCAAATCTTGAAATAATTTTTTGACCGTATTTGCAGACTTAACTACATCTTCTCTATGGTCCTCAATAGAGCTTATAGATGGAATTTCTACCAAACTTGCCAAAAGTGTGATATATTTCTCATTTTTCATTATGAAATCTTATCATATAGTCGTCAATCAAGTTCCCTGAAATGTTGTTAAACTCATAATTATGAAAAGAAGGTTATTTCTTTTACTTTTCTTGTCTGTTTTAACAGTCTTTTGTGGGTCTCAAGAGGCCTCTCAAAGTGATATATATGTAGTTAGAGTTGTAGATGACGAATATTCACCAAAGGTTCTAAATGTCCCTGTAGGAGCAACTGTACTATGGCAATCTGATGGAGCTAATGACCATAATGTAATAGCATTTGATGGATCTTGGCAAGCGGTGTCCTCAGATTATTTTGAATATGGAATTATCACAAAAGGAGATCAGTACGAATATACGTTTACTCAACCAGGGATTTATGAATACTACTGCCCTTTCCATGGAACAAATCAAAAAGGAATGGTGGGAATGGTTGTCGTTGGTGATGTAACCGTTCCAGAAGTGGCTTCCGACACAACAGATCTAAATAATTTATCAAAAGAAGTTCTTATTGTTGGCGAGGGTCAGAGCTATAAAACTGTACAGAGCGCTGTCAACTCTGCATCAGCTGGTGACTTAATCTATATCACAAAAGGTGTATACAACGAAAGTATAACTGTTACAACTCCTTATCTAACTATAAGAGGGGAAGATAGAAATGGAGTAATAATCGATGGAGAGTTCATGCGCGAAAATGGAATACAGATATTTGATACAAATGGAGTTAGTGTAGAGAACTTAACTGTTAGAAACTTTTCTCTGAATGGTGTTTACTGGAACTCTTCAACTGGCTATAGAGGGTCTTATGTCACTGTCCACAACAATGGTGATTATGGTGTCTATGCTTTCGACTCAACAGACGGGATTTTTGATAATATTTATGCCTCAGGACATCCTGATAGTGGGATTTATATTGGCCAATGCTACCCCTGTAATGCAGTAATAAGTAATTCAATAGTTGAAGGGAATGCTCTTGGGTATTCAGGTACAAATGCAGGAGGACACCTTTATATAATAAATAATATATGGAGAGATAACATGGCTGGAATTGTCCCAAATACTTTAGATTCAGAGCTTAATCCTCCAGGGAAAGAAACAACAATTGTTGGGAACTTGGTAGTTGATAATAATAATAGTAAAGCACCGGCAAATAGGTTTGGAGCCATTGTCCATGGAATGGGGGTGGTTGTCCCTGGAAGGGTTGGAGATATAATTGAAAGAAACTTGATTGTTAATCATGAAAAATACGGGATAGTTGCTTCGCCAATGCTTGATGCAAACTTATACTTTTCACAGCATGTAAAGATAAAAGACAATGTAATACTGGATTCAGGATATACAGATATGAAACTTGCAGGTCCCTGGGGTCCTGGAAACTGTTTTGAAGGGAACGTCTATCAAACTAGTGAGCCTCCTTTACTGGAACAGTTTCATAGCTGCTCAGATGTAGGTGGGTCAATCCTATCAAGGTTCCCTCTACAAGGAGATGTCTCTGGATTAATGATGTTAGCTGGACTTTTTGCAGATGCTGCAGGCCAGAAACCCCCGAAGGAAAGGTATAAAGACTATCCATGGCCAGAAGATCAGATAAACATGCCTGGTTCGGGAAATCTTGTGTCTTCTCCTGCTGTAGATGTCTTCTATGTTCCAAATTTAAGTAAAATTACCTTACCCAATATTGAAATAAATGATATTGTGGGAGCAGATAAGGAAATAGTTATGAGTGGAATACCCGTTTCAAGCCCAACGCTATGGCAATTAATGTTTCAGATGTATGGATACTTTATGCCTTTTGTACTGTTCGCTGCATGGAGTGCAATGGCTCTTTGGGATGTGAACACAAATGAAAGAACGCAAGGTAAAAGTAGATATATATGGCTAGCAGTTATATTTTTAATACCTTTCTTTGGTGTTATCTACTACCATCTTTTTGGACCAAGTAAAATTTCAAGAAGTATGAAGGTAGCTGCTATTGGAGGCGGGCTTTTATCTTACATAATTGTGCTTGTGCTTTCAGCAATAATTAGTGGATTAGTCTAGATATTATTGAATCTTAATTATATAACTTATCAGACATTCCCAGCGCCTACTGCAAACTCCCTTCAAACAATTTCACATGTTAAACACTTTGCTAGGCGGGGAATAGATGTATCCTTGATCTTCCCTCTTCGAGAAGATAGTAGCAGTACCAACCTTAATGAGATTCAATCATTTTATGAATTTGATGAAAAAATACAAATTGAAGGATTGAGTCATAAATTACCATTTGGGAAGATTTCAATCGGAGTAAAATTTGCATATCTTTTTAGTCATTTAGCTTGGTCTTATCTAACTGTAAAGAAGGTGCTAAAAAATAAAAAAGGAGAAAATTTTCTTACTAGATCTGACTGGGTATTCTACTTCTTATCAAAAAGAGGAGAAAGGGTGGTGTTCGAATGTCATCAAGTTACTAGATTGAGGAAATATCTAGTAAGGAAGTCTATGTCTAATCCAAAATCATCCTTGATTTGTTTAACTAGCTATATACTTGAGGATTTAAATTTAAATCTAAATGAGGATAGTAAAAGAATATCAGTGCTTCCTAGTGCATATGACGAAGATTATTATCTAAACCATGTAAAAGGGGCCAGAGACAAAGTGAAACTAATTTTTGCCGGAAATCTTAATAGGTTTGGTGAAGAACGAGGGCTGGGAATATTAATTGAAATATTCAAGAGAAGAGAGGTAAAAGATAGGTTTGAAGTTGATATAGTTGGAGGTCCAGATAACTTAGTAAAAAAATTGAAAGATAAACTAGTAGCTAATAATCTTATTGGGTCATTTAGGGTGCATGGATACCAGAATAGATCAAATACTTTAAAGCTCATCCAGGATGCTGATATAGGATTAATGGTATATGACAATTCAAATATTAATGATAAAAATTTCTATCATCTAAAGTACTACACTTCACCACTAAAATATTTTGAGTACTTAGGTGCTAGTTTACAAATCGTTGCAAACGATTTCCCTTCACACAGGGAGCTTCCGGTTCAAGAAGTTATATCATATTTTGATTCCGATTCTATTGATAGTTTGATAACTTCAATTGAATCAGCTGCTAAAAAGGTACAAAAAAAATATTATCCTGATGTTAAAGAATTCTCTATGGAGAAAAGAGTATCGAAAATTATAGATTTTTTCCAGTTAGCACGCCCGGAGGGACTCGAACCCCCAACCCTCTGATCCGAAGTCAGATGCTCTATCCAGTTGAGCCACGGGCGCTAATTTAATAATTTATCTAAAGTTTTTTGCCCTCGTAATTCCCATGATAAACTATCCCTAATGGAAATGTTCTTATTTGACAGGGAGGACAGGCTTGATTCTCCATGTCTATTCTCATTATGAAGATATTTTGATAATAAATCAGATAATGAGTCTAGATTCTCAGCTTCATATAGTTCCATCCCTATCCCTAATTTTGATAAAGACTTATGTGCATGAATATCTGAAGCAACAATAGCAATCCCGCAGGCAGCATATTCAAATATTTTCATTGGTGAGGAATATAAAGCGATGTGTTCTTCTTTTGGATATGGGACTATTCCTATATCAAAATTTGCAATAAGGGGACTGAGCTCAGATTGTTTTTTTTGTCCAAGATACTTAAGTTTTATTTTCAAATTTTGTTTTGTTTCGTTCTTTTCTATTAATTTATTTATTTTCTCAACTGATTCCTGCGGACCTCCAACAATAGAGACCTCAACGAAGCCACACTGTGCTGAATGGGGGTTTTCATTTATTGCTTTTTCAAGAGCATTGATAACTAAATGCACACCCTTGTCAACACCATAGGTCTCTAACTGGCCTACGTATCCTAAATGTAAACAGTTATCCTTTTGTGTATCTTTTATATTTGAAGTTAAATTTGGTTGGAAAATATCTAAATCTACACCATTAGGCAAAAATAAGATATCTGTTTTCAAACCTCTGCTATTGAGATCTTCTTTGCCATATTCGGAGCTAGAAACGAACAGTGACCTTGTTGATGCTTTACTGTCTAATAATTTCAATGCTAGTGCTTGTAGCTTTCTAGCGCGACCATGTAGTTCAAAGATTGTATAATTTGTATCCTTGTGTGAACCATATAATAAAATAGGATTTGTTGACCAACAAATTTCTTCTGAATTATCAATAAATTCCTTAATCTTTTTAGCCCAGTAATAAGCACTGACTGACCAAATAAATCCCTGTATGGTTTTTGGAAGAATTTTGTAGAAAAAATATTTGGTTACATCTAAATGTGTGACTTCTTGAAAGTTCACATCTTCATTTTGATAATAATCTTGTGGTGAAAATGGCAGGGTTTTTTCATTATTGGTAGAGGGGTAAAAGATAGTTGGTTTATATCCAATATTTAGGTAAGCCTTTGCAACTGAAACAACGTGAACCCCGTATGCCCTTTCTGTCGGAAATCTACCAAAAACAAGAAGATTGATTGAATTATTTCTCATTCGTTATTTTCACCAACATTGCATCATCCGTAACAAGCCAGACAACTCCATCATTATCTATTGTAATATCTCTTATTCTTCTTTCTATTGGTATTCTTCTTAGTGAGGAAATAGTGTTATCTTCCTCAATTTTTATTAGATATAGAGATTGGTCTTTTAAGCTTCCTATAAGGAAATGGCCATGCCATTGTAAAAATTCTTCTCCTTTGTATCTTACAATCTCCGATATTGCAATGGACGGAGTGAAATAATATAGCGGCTCAATTGCATCATCTCCGTGTGGACTCTTATATATGTCCTCACCTGAATACTCAACTCCATAACTATAGATTGGCCAACCATAGAACTGGCTCTCTTTAATTAAGTTGATTTCATCGCCGCCCTTAGGACCATGCTCGGTTGAATAAACTAAACCTTTGTTTACTAGCAAGCCTTGTGGATTCCTATGGCCTGTTGAAAAGTTTTTCACCTTCTTTCCATTTTCAATATATATAATCTTTCCAAACTCATTAGCTGGATCGAGCAAAAATTCTTCAATATTTTGATCAAAGTCTCCTACAGTAAACAAAAGACCATTAAGATATTTCTGAATCTTCCCTCCTGATTGCTGAAAATTAACATTCGATATACAAGTTTCTGTTTGATAGTAGATATTAAAGAACAGACTTCTTTCGACTTTAACCCTCTTAGCATCTGCCTTGAATATGCCTACCCCAAAACAATTATCGTAGTTATTAGTAATTAAGCTTATATATACAGCTTGATTATCAGGGTCATATAACGTATCTCTAACACCCATTCGTCCAGAAATATCGCTACCTCCAGAGATTGAGACATAACCCTGATTATCAATTATTTCTTTTAAGTTTGAATCAATTTCAATTATTTTATTTGATTGATTATCAACAATAAGAATTGGACCTCTTCCTCCAACAATAAACAAATCATTATCAATAATGGATAGATACCCTGAGGGAAGGAGACCTTTCGCAAATAATGGCAAGTAGTTGCCAAAGTTCACAGAAGAAATTGTCAAGTTATCTGATCCTACTGCTATACCTTTTTTAGTAGTTGAGTTAGAGAATAGACTAGTGTAAATGAGCTCTGGATCACTACTAATAATCTCAACAAGAGGTGTGTAATACTTTAATGCATCAAGTACGTTCTGGTCACTAGGGTCCATCGGCTTACCTCCTACTTCAAGAGCCTTGGTAAATTCATTAAGCGATGTAGCAATTAGAACTAAGCCTTGATATGGTCCCCTTGAGGGTGTTCGAAAGGCAATGAACTCTCCTATCGAAGAGTCGTTCCCTATATAGTTTTTCCAGTCATCACCTGTGACTATTTCGCCACTAGTTGTTTTTGCCTCAAAAGAATTAACTTCAGAGTAAATACCTCCACCTAATCCAAAAACTGAGCAAGAACTGAGTAGGGAGGTCAATAAGAGAAAATAAATTATTTTTATCTTCATATAGTTAACAGATTACCAATCTTTTTAATTCATTTTGAGTTTAATTTTCAAAATAGATCTATGGAAGGTTAAGTCTAATAATGTCTCCGTTAGTTGTTCCTATTAATGCCTCCCCTTTTAAGGTTTCTTGTATAGTGGTTATTTTATAAGGAATAACTCCGGGGTCGAGAACTCGGTATGCCCTGTCTGATTTATGCTCAATAGCCCAAATTGTTCCTGTACAAAAATCTCCTATTAAGCCGAAGTTTTTCCAAGCAGTGTTATGTATTAGGTTGACCCCTCCTATAATTGCACAATACCCATTTGCATGTGGATAGGTATATTTAGGTATCTCAGCTCTAGATAACAGTAAACTTTCCGTTTCTTTATCCACTGGAGTGTTCTGGTAGTTTGCATCAAAATAACCCTCTCTCCATGGCCAGCCAAAAAATACTGGTTCTTTTGTCTCTCTATATTTAGGGATTATATTAATTTCCTCCCATTGAATATTGCCTACATCTGGAATTATCAGATCATCTTCCGCTATGTAGCATGACCATGGATTTCTAAGACCAAAAGCAAGAACTTTGATTCTTGAGTCGTTAATATCTAAAATTTTATTATTTATTAAATTAGAATTCGAAATATTTAAAACTTTCCCCCATGGAGTGTCGAATTTTGCTGAGTTTCCTGGAGAGTTCAAGTCTCCTAAGCAAAGAGTAAAACTTAAATCATCCTCTATTATTATTTTCCCGCCAAAATGTACCCTTGCTGCATCATCTGTTTCAAATTCAACAATTATACTTTCATCATTTGAGATGGTTGATTCGTCAATTATTTCAAATGATGAAAGTATATATTTCAAATCATTCCTTAAGTAAGAAACTAAAAGATACTCTGTGTTTTCTATTTCAATTTGACCAAATGTATAAACACCCATTTCTCTTTCGCAATTGACCCTCTCTGACAGATCTAATATTGTAGGTGCGTTTAGACCATCTGCTGGATTTGGATTACTCTTCTCTAAAGTTTTATCAATAACTCCATGTATTTTCCCACATTGCTCACTAAAAATATATTCATAAGAAGCTAGTCCTTCAATCTTGCCAATATGAGAAATAGTACTGTAGCCCTCAAGTTCAACAACATAAGAAGCCTGATTGAAAACAGGGAGCTCGATTAAATTCCGATCTAACTTATTTATTTCTCTTAATTTCAATGTGTATAGATCGTATTCTGTTTTTTCAATTTCTTTTTGCTCTTCATTTGGATTATTTATGCCAACAACTAAGTCTAGGAGGTTAATGTTGTTTAATTCTTCTCCCTGGAGTACGTTTGTCCCTAGAATCATCCCAAAACAATTTTCATTAGTAGTTACTTCTCTAATTATTCTTACTTCGAAGTCAAGGTCTCTTTCTTCTTTTAGTCTCTCTATCTTTTCCAAGCTTTCATCTAGTGTAATTCTGCAACCTGCAAAATCATCTGGAAGAGTGTCCTGGGAGGGGAAAGAACAGGAGATAATCATACAGAGAAAGAGTAAGGTAATTTTTTTTTGCATTACTAAATTTTATCTTTTACCAAAAGATACATTTGGGTATTCCAGAGAAAGGCGTGTGAGGTCTTTAATTTATACTTTCAATTGATGAATTAAATCTATAGAAGTATATAAATGGCTAAAATGGATTGTATTACGAATGAGTAAAGATAAATCAATTTTCCAGTTGCTTTTTAGCATAATTAAGAGCATGAGGACATGGCAATGGCCAAAAAATTTAATTGTATTTACAATTCCTCTTGGTACAGCCTCTACTGATATTCATTTGTATCAAACGATATTCTATTCGTTTCTTGGGATAAGCTTTCTTGCTTCATCTGTATATTTCTTTAATGACATCATTGATATAGAGTCAGATAAAACACATCCGACAAAAAAGAAAAGACCTATACCTTCAGGAGAGATTTCAATAAAATTAGCATATCTGATTTCCATCCTCCTTGCTCTGATTGGAGGAGGTACACTTGCTTATTTGTCAACTCAATCTTTAGCTCTTGGACTTTTATACCTTTTCATAAATATTGCTTATACATTCAAGTTGAAATATATAAAGATTGTAGATGTTGTTTCTATAAGTATTATGTTTGTTATTAGAGTTCTTATTAGTAGCTATTCAGTTGAAACTCCTGCATCATATTTTCTTCTTGGTTTTATCTTTTTTGCTAGTACGGGTCTAGCTGTCTCAAAAAGAGTATCGGTACTTAATAATCAGAAAATTAATGTGAACACTTACTATAAGAACCACTTAAATAAACTTTACAATTCAAAAGAGTTAATTACAGCTCTTAATGTAACTTTATCTTTATCGATAATTACGTTCCTATTTTGGATAGGTAGCCTAAGGGGAACGAGCATAGTATCTGGGGATTCGCTTTTTTTCTTTTTTGCAGCAATATTAATGATCTCCATACTAAGAAAAATAATAGCTTTAAGCAAAATTGGTCTTCTTGAAGATTTTATTGTGGGGGTTATTAATGAAAAAAAACTACTTGCCCAGATTTTGGTTGCCTTAATTGTATTAATTTTAGGTTTATATGGATGAAAAAAAGATTTGTTTAATTGGAGCAAACTCTGATTTAGGAGTTGAGTT
>CEPK01099255.1_pt1 | contig 16599 bp, 23 predicted proteins | sample 356231 | NCBI WGS metagenome assembly CEPK01 (sample SAMEA2620259, study PRJEB7988) | marine metagenome | biome: marine biome (ENVO:00000447); feature: deep chlorophyll maximum layer (ENVO:xxxxxxxx); material: "saline water (ENVO:00002010), including plankton (ENVO:xxxxxxxx)" | depth 80 m
GAAAGAACACTTATTAATAATATAAAAACTAACAGCACGACTGGATGGATCGGTTCTGGTGCCACTAAGATATTCTTTACTCTCAAGAAAAAGGACTTTCGCTTTTTCTGGGGTGTTGTATTTTGCTTTAAGTCTTCTGAGTTCATCTGCAATGTCTTTTCCATTGTGTTGTAATTCTTTCCAAAAGTTATACAGATGACCATACAAATCATTCACCCATATGTCTAGGTGAGGATACATCTGTGTCATGTATAATGATACTGAACCACCACCTAGAAATGGTTCACGAAATTCTTTATACTTAGATATATCTGGGTAGAATTGTGCTAACTTTTTTAGAGCACGAGACTTACCACCAGGATATCTAAGAGGAGTCTTCATCATTTTTTAAATACTCCGAATTGTGCTAACAAGTAAATTGTTAATACTGTCCAGAATACTATTTCTAATCCTATACTATTCATTTGAATTCACACTCCACCATAATCTGTGTTAACGCAGCAAGAAGATTAATCTCTTGGTCTGCTACGAAAGCAGACTTATACTGATACTCAGCAATGATTAATACTGCTGCTGCAATACTTGGACCTTCCATCACATCAAAAAGATTATCATATATCTTTCTGAGTATAGAAGTTGGGTCAGCATCAAGATTCTGGGTTACCCATTTCTTGACATCATTAAATTTCTTATCTCTTAATGCCTCTACGAGACCTTTAACATTAGCATCCCCTAGGGTTGCGAGGATGCCGATGTCAATAGCACCTGTAGAGCTGTATCTTTGCAACTCATTAAGCGTTCTTCTAAAGTCTGGGTAGTATTGTTGGACGACTTTGGCAACCACTTTGTCATCGTACCGTATCTCCTCTCTGGACAAGATGTCTCTACATCTTTCAAAGAACTTAGCTGCAAGAGTTTGTTTAGTTTTTCCACGAGTGTTAAATTCAACGACAGTTGTTCTACTATGTAAGGGTGATATTATTTTGTTCTTAAAGTTACACGTGAGTATGAACCTGCAGTTCTTTTGAAATTCTTCAATCGACGCACGGAGGAGTAATTGTACATCTGAGGTAGTGTTGTCCGCCTCATCGATGATAAGAACTTTATGCCGTGATGTAGAAAGCAGAGACACAGTAGAAGCAAAGGTCTTTGCCTGATTGCGTACAGTGTCCAAGAATCTACCTTCATCCGATCCATTAATGACATAAGAATCTGCTCCTAACTCATTACATAATGCTTTAGCAATGGTTGTCTTACCAACTCCAGCAGTCCCAGAGAGAAGGAGATTTGGTATCTCTCCTTTCTCAATGAAACTTTTGAAGGTTGCCTTCACATCATCGGGAAGTATGCAATCATCAACAGTTTGAGGACGATACTTCTCCACCCATAAGAAATCATCATGCATTAGGTTCAAGTGCTATAAGATAGCGTACGTTGTCTGCTGTAAAGCGTGCGACATTCGCTTTGCTAATAGTAACATCATATGACTGAGGAAGCAACTTAAGATTCTCCATCTTAAAGCAATAACAAAACTCGTCAGTAGTCTCACCTACCTCTACAGCATATGAATTACTCGTATCATTCTTCTTATCAGTTAATGTTAAACTCATTACACCTTTATTACCTTGCAAACATAAATCAGGGACACCACAAATCGCCCATGCCTTTTTAATCTGGTCAAAAACTCCTGCTTCTAATCTAAAGTTAATATCCTCTGAAGGGAGGTCAACCTTTTTCTCAGGAGGTTGCACAATAATATCTGGGTCAGAGTAGAAAAACTTGACCTTAGATCTATTCTGAGGATTAGATACCTTTAGATAAGTATCATTCGTTGTATCAATGACAGGACTGCCATCAAATAAATTAAAGATTTGAATCAGAGATGGCAAATCATAGATAGGAATATTCCTATCAAATGTTTCTTGTACATTTGCAGTAGCAAGAATGTTTTTATTCAGACTGAGTGTTGAGATTTCACTGCCTGGTTTGATAACTATCGACTGGTTAATAGACGAAAAGTTTTTGAGTAGTGCAATTGTTTCTTTTGAAATCACGGTCATTTGTCATAATCAACGGCGAATGCAGTGGAGTTCCCTGCGTTTATTCGGTCTGCCCTCTCACGTTTATCGTTGAAGTGCAATAGTAGCATACCATAATGAATGATCTTTATGATATCCTTGCGTGCAGATCCTTTTCTGTCATAACGTGAAGCATACTTAAGGACATTACTCCTACAGAATGCTTCAGCATCACCCACAGAATCAATGAGGTCAAGAGTCTGGACGTTTCCGACAGAATAATGACCTCGGTATGTATTGGAGATGTAATCCTCTATCTCCTTGAGGATCTCGTCCTCACTATACTTCTTCATCATAAAGGGGGTGTTATTCCCCTTCATTATACTCTTCAATCTCTTTCTCGTCAACCTTAGTATAAAGGTCTAAGAAGGATTGTTTAGTATCATCATCGAAACGATTGATACAATTTGTAATTGCTTTCAATCTATTTTGGAAGATAGAATATGCTTCCACGATGTGTACCAATCTACGAGTAGTGATAACTTCATCCACTCCACCATCAAAGAATGTCTTACGAATTACACCTGCCCACTTAACAAGGTTGTCAGCAAACTCAGCATCACATCCATTGTTTAATAGGATACGAGTCTCAGTTGTTGGAGCAGGATAATCTTGCTCAAATGTTATCGGGAATCTTTCAAGGAAGGCTTCGTTGAGCACGTTAGTTCCAACAAATCTTCCGTCGTCGCTACCTTTACCTTTAGTATTTGCGGTGGCAATGACTGTGAATCCTGCTTCTGGTTTGATGTATCTTCCAATCTTTTTAAGGAAAATTCCCTTACCTTCAAGGACGGATTGGAGACAGAGAATCTTGTTTGAGGCAAGGTCGATTTCGTCAAGGAGCAAGACAGCCCCTCGCTGGAGAGCTTCAACAACTGGTCCGTTGTGCCAGACGGTATCGCCGTTAACAAGACGGAAGCCCCCAATGAGATCATCTTCATCTGTTTCTATTGTAATGTTTACTCTTATTAATTCACGTTTTCCTGTAGCACAGGCTTGCTCGACTCCGAGGGTCTTTCCATTACCTGAGAGCCCAGTGATAAACACAGGATAAAACCTGCGACTAGAAATAATTTTTTTAAGGTCATTGAAATTGCCAAAACTTACATATGATTCATCTTTCTCAGGGATGTAGTTTTCAGCAGCAACAGCAGGCTCAGACGCAAGAGTCTTCTCTAGGTTTTCTGTAATCTCTTTCACAGATAAATCCCAGTGGTTTCTTTTTACTTTCCACTGCTTGAGTCTTTGGCCAATAGTATAAGTATGGACACCAAAATGCTCTGAGGCAGATTTAACAGCATCTGCGTTTACAGATGTACCGAAGTTGTCAATGCAATACTGACGGACTCCTTCAATAGTAACATCGGTGCGAGGTAGGGACATAAGGTTTCTTTGTTTGTTATGTCTTTATTATAGCAGCTATGTTTGAACTGTGGAGCCATCAGGTGACACTTTCATAACTGGTACATCAAACAATACCGTATCGATATAGTTTCTTGCCCACTCCTTATCAAACCACTTAGAAAGTACTGCTATAGTTTTCTTATTTTTTCTCTGTTGTTTACAGTAATAAATCTGGTCATCAAATCTAAGCATAGTATTGACCCAGTTTTCATCCCTGACTGCATTGTTAATTTCTTCACAATATATTGTGAGAAGATGTTTAACTAACGATTGATAATTATATTTCTCAACCCTTGAATTTATCCTCATGAATTTACAATGAGGTGAGAATATTTCATCACCCCATAAAGGTAATGCCCTTCTCTCACTAAAATTATATAGGTTGCATATTGGTCTAATTCTATCATATATCTTTTCGGTACCTCTGACAGGAGATACATCCACAATAGCAGCAGTAATTGTCTTACCTGTATCTACAATATCACATCCAAATATAGGAAGATTATATTCTGGGTTTGGATACCAGACACAATGTAATACTTCTAAGTTTTGAGTAACACCAGTTTCAAGATGTATCTTCCTCATACCATCACATGTCCACATTTCATTTCCAATGTAGACATCGTTGTGGAATATTTGAGGATACTCTGGCCACTTGTATTTTAAAGTGGGCAGATTACCAAGTGCGTCCTTGATAATCTGAGCAACTTCTTCAACCATTTTATGCTATCTGTTCTATAAATGCATTTAGTATAGTTTTGTTGGTCATCTTTGAACCCATGTGCTTTTTAAATGCACGAGTTAATTCACCTCTAGTTGCAGATTCACCTCTCTGTTTAACAGTTAGGTCAGTGGTGCCTTGACCAATTCCTTTATTAGGAATATAGAATGCTTTACTAAATCCATGTTTCTTTTCTATACTAGCAAACTTTTCCTTATTCCAGGTCTTTTGTATCTTCTCACGTTCTTGAATCGTGACATCACCACTTATGCATCTATTCAATTCATTCTTAGAGCAGATACGAATACCAATCCAGTTGTAGTCAGTAATCTCACTCATGAATGATACTATTTCTTTAGTAGTTTCATAAGGAGAAGCACTAATCTTTCTGGTATATCCTGTAACAGGATCCCTTAATATGAATACTGTCCTACGTGCATGACAAAGATAGTTACATGACTTACTTCCATCACCTCTTCTATCTGATACGAATGATATAGGATTTGCTTCACCATCAGTTAAACAAATAACATTTACCTTCTGCACTTTCTCTACCTTTCTCATCTCTCTAACTGCTTCACGCATGTATAGAGTTGCTTCTGCTAATGGTGTACCACCTAGACTCAAATCTCTATGGTAACCAACATAACTCCACTCACCCATAGACCATGCTTGAGACCATACAAGTCTCAACTGCTTCTCAAGTTTCTGCTTATTCATCCTAGATGAGAAGAATTCTAATAGACGGAAATCATCTTGGATAGCAAGGTCATTGTTCTTTTGTGTATTAAGAAACTCACCATACTCACGACCAAATCCACTCTGGAATGCATACACTCTGAATGGAATATTAACCTTCTTACAGAACCAAATTAGATTGTAAGTTTGCTTAAGAGTATCCATCAAATTATGTTGCATTGACCCAGACCAATCAAGAAGCATAACCAATCCATGATTCTTACCATCAGGGACAACAGTTACCTTCTTAAATATATCTTCATTGATCTTATAGCTGAACAACTTATTAGTATCGATAACCCCAGTCTTTGCAGTAGATGCACGTGCATACTGGTCTGCTGATTTCTTCATCTCGAACTGTTTTACGAGATAGGTAACAGACTTTTGAGCAGAGGATTTATAATCTTCATATTTTTTTAAGCAATATTGTAAAGACTCATTATGTTTTTCTTGATGACTTTCATTTTGAAATGCTTGACCATAGAAAAAATATTCTAAATCTTCTTGAATCTTCTCCCATGGTTCAACTACATCACTCAACTTAACTTTAGGAAGATTTAGATATACCCACTCCTTAGCATCATCATCAACCATATCCTCAAGATTATCTTTGAATGCTTTATCTGTTACTGATCTAGTCTCATCTACATCTCCTGCATCACCACCGATAGGTTCTTCTACCTCATCTTCTTCATACTCAGTATCATCATCACCTAAATCAGGACGCTCCTCTTTCTCCTGTGACTGTGGAGATACTACATTACTCTGCTGAGGTTCAAAACTCTCATCATCGAAATCAAAATCTATATCAGGTAACTCGTCTTCCTTATCTTTCTCTGCCTCTGTCTTCTCAGCATAATCATATACTTCTCTAGCAAGGTCAATTACATCTTGGAAAGTTTTTGTAACTGCTGCTCTATCTACAATGCTCTGCTCATACTCTGAGAATTCTACTTGAGCACAACCTTTAAAGTATAAGTTAATTCTATCAATGAATGATATCTTAGTTAAATCTTTATTCTTAACACCGAAAAAATTATTTTCCCACAACTCTGAATAACCTTTGAAGAAGGAATGCTTAAGACCTGGATAGGTAACCTTCATCATTCTCTCTATACGAGCATCCTCTAAGACGTTTACGAAGTCCCTAGGAGCATCATACTCATCAGCAGGTGTATATAAAGCATGACCCACCTCATGACCGACTAGCATATCATATACATCAGTTGATGCTGCCTTCCATATAGGGAGGACAAGTACCCTGTTTTCCACATCGAAACATGCGGTATCAACTTTACGGTGCTCAATCTTTAAGTTCTCTGTTGCTAATAGTCTAGCAAGAGTTCCTTTGACTTCGGTGTTTACTGGCATAGAATTCCTTAGATGTATATATCATAGCACCTTCTTATCCTGATGTGCAGGTACAGGGACAGTTCGTCCACTGTCCCAGTGTCGGATTACACCAGCAGTAATAAAGCAATTAGTAACAAGATAAGTGATGAAGATAATAGTGCGTATAACACATACTGCATTATCATACTTTGCAGTTTTATTATCCTCGAAACTTCCCAAGGCATATTTCCAAACCTCCCACGCTTTAAGAAACATCCACTAATTTACTGAAATCATTTTGCTTTTCAAATTTTAATGTATTCATAAATTTATCCACTAGGATATCTCCCTTATGGGATATTACAAATACGTTTGTGCCTTTACCTAGGCTACGAAGAATTTTTAGAAGTTCATTTGTACCTTCTGTATCCAAAGAGGAATCGAAAACCTCATCCAACAATAGAAGATTAGTTGCGACTGAGTTTTTCATCCTTGCTACTTCTCTCCAAGTAAACAGGAGAGCTAAGTCAATTTTCTGTTTTTCTCCTTCAGAAAATGACGAATAACTAAATTCATCCCTGAAACGACTCTTAATAACTTCATTGAACTCTTCGTCAAGTGTGAAGTTGACATAGAAGTCCATAGACTGTAAGTATTTATTGATAAGAGAATTGAAAATTGGAATATACTTCTTAATAATCTGCTTCTTTACACCACCATCCTTAAGTAACTGATGGCATATTGCAAACTCATCCAACTTTTCTCTTACTTGTGCACAATCAACTCTAGTTTTCTCTGCCTCTTCCATGAGGACATCTAGTATTTCACCCTCTGCTTTAATGTTAGGAGTATTTGATTTCAATTCTATAATCTCTTGCTCAATTCTTAGAGAATCTTTTTGAATTCTAACTACATCCTTCTCAAGGGAGTTGACAGTTGTGCGTAATTCATATAGAGAAGTACTTAAAGCATCATACTTCTCAATTTTTTTAGTGATCGTATTAATTTTTTTGGTAACATCTTTAGTTTGCTTATCATATTCACCTTGTTTTTCTGATAGGGTATCACATTTACGTTGACGAAACTCATCTTCAATCTCCTGAGTGCAAGTGGGACAGGTTTTATTCTCAGTAAAGAATTTAAAATCCTTCTTTACATCAGATAACATTCGTTTATATAAGGTCTGCTTATCTCTCAATTCAAATAACTCATCCTTAACATTACCCATCCTCTTTAATTTTGCTTCTGACTTACCGACTTCAGCAATCTTAAGTTTAACCTCCTGCTCTAAGTCAAGAATCTTTTCCTGATTTAGATCTAACTGTACACTCTTTTCTTTCTGCCTATCATCATTTGCTAGTCTCATAGTGTCTAGCAACTTCTGTTGAGCAGATACTTTATGGTCATTCATTGCCATAAGATGCTCGCAATCTTTGGCTAACTCTAATGACTTCTTAACTCTCTCTTTCAATAGCATATTCATGCTAGAGAATATCTTTATGTCCAGTAGATCCTCGATAACTTCTCTACGATGACCTGCTTGTAACTGCATAAAAGGAACAAAAGTGCTACTTCCCAGAATAACAACTTGAGTAAAGCTCTTGTAGTTAAGCTTGAGAATAGATTGTTCAAGGTATTTCTGTGTGTCTCTAGTTGCAGCATCTTGATCTATAAGCTTATTATTTTTGTACAGTTCAAATATATTTGGTTTAATCGCTCGGAATACTCTATACTCATCCTTACCTATTGTCCAGTTTACTTCAACCTTAGTACCCTTTTCATTTATACTATTAACCAACTGTGACTTTGTGATTTTACGAAAGGGTTTATTGAATAAACCAAAGCACAGAGCATCCAGAATGGTTGACTTTCCTGAACCATTGTGACCAATAATAAGAGTGGACATGCTGGAGTCTAGTTTGACCTCAGTCCAACGATCACCCGTGGAAAGAAAATTCTTCCAACGGATACTTTCAAAAACAATCATTCAGTTTTGGGCGGGATAACTAAATCGTCTTTAGTAATTACTGTGTATAAGTATCCTCTATTATTGCAGTTGACTTCAACGATGTCCTTATCCATTTCTAAAATGTCAAGAGCACCATGCCCATCTGCTTCCAATAATGTCTGATATCTAATCACATCATCTTCTTCTTCAAAAAGATGAACAGTTTTAACATGGTCTTTATTATAGACCGCATAGACACCACCTGAATTTTTATCAGTTAACAGATACATTAGAGCTCACAAGCCTCGACATACAAAGATCTTAAAATTGTTTTGACATTAGATGAGTCAACTTTCAACTCTATCTCGTCTATGTATTTATCGAGGAGTGTCATAGTGTCTTCGGTTTCCAGCACTTGAGTGCTTTCTTCAAAGGTCAGATCTTCGACTATCTTTAAGTCAGCAAGTCCAAGGTTTTGGAGTTGACTTACGGTATAGTCGAATTTCTGGTAGTCACCTTTCTCCTCGACGATCAGTTTGACAAACGTGCCCTCTAAGTTATCGGGTATCTCTACTCCATTATTATAATAGAGTTTATGGAACATGTCAAATGGATTTCTATAGAAGGTTGTCTTCAATGTTTCTGTATCGAAGACATGGAATCCTCTCTTAGATCCATAATCATTCCAGTATAACTGATATGGATTACCAAGATAATAAATGTTATCTCGGTTGGACTTCATATGATAGTGTCCAGAAAATACTTTTGTAAATTTATCAAATGGAGATGCCTCCATTCCGAAATCCATTACGTGCCCTGGATGAGCTTCAAAACCGTTAAGCTCAAGATGGCCCATACAGACATCAGCGTCACTGCTTGATACTTGTCCAAGTATGGATTTTTTGTTCTCATCACAAATCCAAGGAATAAGAAGTATGTTACAACCACCGATGCTAACAGTGGTAGGGGTATCAATAACCTCGAAGTTCTTATAACGTCCAAATAATTCTGAGGGAGCATTGACTCTTAATGTATTTTTATAATAGATGTCATGATTCCCGATAAGAATATAATGTTTGACACCCATCTTATCAAGAGGGTCAAACCACATCTCTCTAGCTGAATCTAATGATAAGAAATTTACAGACCTTCTCTTATCAAATGTATCACCAAGATTTATAACAGTATCAATATTTGATTGCTCAATAAAAGGAAGTACTATCTTAGAATAAAACTTTTTATATGCATCAATAAAATATTGATTATCATTTCGCACTCCAAAGTGCTGGTCAGTTATTAATAAGACCTTCATTTATCTTTAGAGCGATTAATTAAAGTAATAAACTTGTCTGCTGCAAATGTACCAGCAAGACATACATCTATTTCGTCACCGTCTTTCCAATTCTCTGTCCCATCTTTCTTAGTATGAGCCAGTGCTACAGTGAGATCATCTATGATTTTTTGTGTAATCTTCATCGTTTAGAATTGATTGCAATGCGAGATTTAATTTGATTATACTCTGCACCACCATCTCCGTCAACCGAGAAGACTTCATCGTATCCAGACTTCTCCAAGATTTTCTCTTTAATATCCAGCTGGCGTTTCTCTTTAGCAATACGGCGAAGGAATGCATAATATACTATCTGCGTAAAGTAAGCAAATGGATTCTTACTCTTAGCAGGATCAAAGTTATCAATATATTGTATGCAATTTTCTATCCCATCGCAAATCATGTCATCTTTATACATATAGTTTATGAAATTAGGTCTATATGATAGATGAGTAGCAATTTTTAGAAAGCACGATCCGATATATTCACTGACCTTGGGTTTAGGTTTACCCTGCAATTCAGCAATAGCTACATTTTCTTTATATCGAATTACAGCAGCAAGCAGTTCTTTGTTATCAACATAGTGCTGCTTCTGCTTTTTTTGTCCTTTCATATGAAATTTCTATTGCTCCTCTATTGTAACAGGGGTTGACAAGATTGTCAATCTCCGTTAGACTCAACACTGTCAGGGTTGGAAGGGAGGTTATATAGTTTTTTAAATAGATTTCTTGCGTCTTCTATCTTACCAAGATAACCCATTTCTTTTTCAAGTTTAATTCTTTTATTCGGGCGGCGCGATCCAAACTCTTGTGATAAGAATGCTTCGTATAACATCACATGTTGTTTGGACATAGTTGCTAACGCTACAATATCTTTTTCTCTTACAATTATAAACTCTTCATCAGACATTTGCATCCAGGGGGCGAGTCCGATTCCTTTTGCCACCTTCCCCTCTTCTACATGTCTTGTAAAAACTTCAACACTTAATGGATCCTGTATGAAACAGATTGACTCACCTTCTTCATTATGAAGCACTGCCTTCCCTATAATCTCATCGCCGTTAGTCAGCTTAAAGATTCCATAGAAGTCTTCATCATGTTTGGCGTAGTTAATCATTTGATTTTAGATGAACCTCGTTGATTTCAAATTGGAAATTTTCCTCCTTGTAAATTTTGAATCTTTCATACAAATGACGTAACGTATAATTATGTCCTTTGTCAGTAGAAATGTCGTCAGCTATATCGTATAGTGTTGCTTGCGATTTGTTTTCACCTTTTCTAAGAACCCGTCCTATGGATTGTAAATTTCTTACTCTCGATTTAGACGGTGATGCAAAAATTACATTGTGTAGGTTTCTAATATTAATACCTGTAGAGAATGTACCATAAGATGCAATGATGATTGAATGGGATGCTTCCTCAGTTAACCTTCGGACTTCTTCCCTCATATCAACATCAACACCCCCATGAATGAAATGCACAGGTATGTCAGTGTAACTATTTATCAACTCATATAAAGGTTGACCGTGCTTCTCTACATAGTTATAGAGGATTAAAGTGTTACCTTTTAGGCTACAAGAGAGGTTTCGGATAAATTTATTCCGTTGCTCATGTCCTATAAGATAATCAATTTCATCTTGATACCCTTCAAATATAGCCTCTTGATGTTTCAAGAGAATAATACTTACTTTGAGTTGTGCAAGATAACCTTGATTCATTAACTGCTTTGTCCTAGTTACTTGAGAGCATCTACCAAAGACACCTTCAAGTACAAGTTGATTGACGTTAGCACCATCAAGTGTGCCAGTGAATCCAATCCTATACTTACAACCATGCAACTTAGACATAAGAGTAGTAAGAGATTTGGATTTGAAAAGGTGTGCCTCATCACCGATGACCACATTAAACTGAGCAAACCACGTACGAGGTTGCTTATAGACAGATTGCCAAGTGGTAATTATGCAATCAGCTTCAGAGTTTTTTTGTTCCCCAGAGTATATTTTGTGGCAGTGTTTGGATGTCATCCATCCATATTCTGTAAAGTCTTTATACATTTGCTCTACCAACGAGGTAGTAGGGACTACAATTAAAACTCTTCTATTGACATTTACATGAAAACGAACCAATGAATATATCATCAAGGATTTCCCGCTGGCAGTTGGCGACAATAGGAGTCGTCTGTTGTATCGTAGGGACTCGTATATTGCTTTCAGTTGGTAGTCGCGAACCTTTACAGGAAGCCCCAGAGCCTTTACAAACCCCACTACCGATTGAGGAGTTATTAGGAGATTTTCCTCCTTTGGATTCCCAAACGTCTCAGATGGCTCCAGAGAGTATGAGTAACCCCGTTGCTCAGCCCAGTCTGTAACATAATCAATTAGTCCACAGTATATCTCACCTGTTGCTGGAGAGTATAGGTGGACTTTTCCATCCCACCCTTTATATCTCCTTGTCCTCTGCATATATTTTGCAGACTCTACTTCAAAGGAGAAAAATTCTGCAGCCTCCTTATGGATATGAGGTTCTGCTTTCACCTTTAAATAGACTTCGTTTTTCTTACTGATAAGGAGGTCCATAAAACCATGCCACAATTGATTCACGTAAACCTTTCGTTACTGGTTGGACTCGGTGCCAAGTATCAGCAGGAAAGAAAATGGCCTGCCCCCGATTCAATCTAAATGATTCATATCTTGGGTCAGTGCCTGGTTTATATATCTCCAAATCAAAGTCGCCACCTTCATAGTCCTCGTTTAAGAAGAGTGACATACTTATCTTTCTAACCATACCCTTGACAGGTTTTGGATGTTGATCTACATGCCATCCATAGTAACCACCTTCAGGATATAGACCATACTGTAATGGTTCAACTCCAGTGAGTTTAAAGTTCCATCCAGCAGTCTTGTTTATCTGTGCTACCATCCTCATCATCATGGTGTACAAGACAGGATCCTGTAACCATGTGACACTACTCTTTCTTTTATTCTTTGTCTTATCAAACAAAGTAGCATCCTTCCATTCTAAGGTAGGATTATTAATACACCCTTTAATGACGGACATAGAGTCCACATTAAAAGTGACTACCTTGTGAGTATAACCATAATTCATTAGAATCCTGCCTGGAATTTCTCCCAGTCAATAGCATTCTTTATTTGAAACCCTCTATTATTAATCTGCTTAAGAATACTTTCAATGTAATTAAGCATTGTGGTTAAGTAAGTAATCTTATATTCTAATTTACATACGTCATCATCTGCATTGATGAACATTTTAATTTCATCTGAAGTAGTTAACTTCAAATCAAATGGTTGAAATTTATACACTGACGACGGTGCTTTTCCCTTGTAATATATCCACTTCTCTTTTCTTAATTGATTTAACTCCAGCTCTTTTTCTCTCTTCATTAAGCTGAAAGTATTAAAATGCTCCATGTATCTCTGATGGAGTTGTGGAACCCGTGTGGATTCTTCTTCAAGTTTTGAGGAATCTATGTGAGAATCTTCTTCCCACATCTTCTGAATGTTCTCTATGTTCATAATATAAAGTCATGATTATCTTCGTGTCAATCTATTCTTATCCCTTACCTCATATAGAAGATACTTGAAGTTTGCAGTTGCAGTCAAGAAATCATTATCATCACCAGTTACATCGAAGTTAACTGTAGACAATGATGTAGGAAACATATTTTTAAAGACGACATCAAAGTTTGCAATGTTATTATTATTTAACACCTGTAGCGTACCATCAGAATACTTAGGATCTTGTGTTGGTGTCTTCTGATTTGCTCTGACAAATGCCTGTCTTTCACCGACATTATCTGGCACACCTAATGCTCTAATCCAGTTATGTATCTCCATATAGTTTCTGAGATCCTCATCAACAATGAAGTCCATTGAGAATTCACCATAAACTATATTCCCTTCCATTGGAATGGGTACCATACCTCTAGTTGGGATGTCAACATTACCTAAACTAATATCTGGTATTGCTGCTCTCTGACACAAGAAAGAAGTCTTTCTTGCTTTATCCAATATGAAAAGAAATCCTATTGGTGAAAGAAAGTTTTTATTAGTTAATTGATCCTGATACCAGTTTGCCATGTTACATGTTTATGTTTTCTAACCACGACGTAGCAATGAATTTCTCTCCTTTAAGTGGTGGGTTACCCCTATGGACATGGGTAAACCCTGCTGGCCATATTAACACTTGTCCTCTCTTAGGTTTAAACCTCAGAGATTGATATAGAAATTCAGTTTCACCACCTTCTTCAACATCGTTTAGATACATCATGGTTGCCATGATTCTTCTGTTAGATGCTAGGTTACCGTTTTCAGTATGCCATGCATGGTATCCTTCTCTTGGAAGAGTCCTTTGCACATTTAGATATGCCTGTTGGTAACTATAATGTCTGAGGTGTTCATACTCTTTGGCATATTCCTCAAGACATTCACCGATAACGTTGTTATAGAATTGCATGTAAACATAACCACATGCATGATCCATCATAAAGTCTGAAGTAGCTAAGCAAGAATCTTTACGGGCATGTACCCCTTGAGCCTTCTTACCACTAGCACCCCATGTGCCAACTCGTTTAAAAGTAGCACCACACTTATCTTGATATCTCCAATATTCTATAAGATCATCAGTGTCATATTCAGTATCGTATATACCAATAAATTGGTTATACTCAATGTTGGTGATTGTCATAATATATCATCATGTGGTATTATTTATGTCCGCATCGAGAGGAGGTCCCATCGATTCGTATTCAAGCATCATCGAGAGGAATTCAACCTTTTCTTTAAGTTCTTTATTTTCTTCCTCCAACTGGTCTATATGTTCTTGGTAAACAATAATCATACTTTCTAGTTCTTGGTTACGTAGTTCGAGATCCCAATCCATAGGGAACCCTGCAATAGTATTGAGGTATTTATATCCACTTTGATAAAACCATCTCTACAGATTGGTCTGCGTTAACTTTTTGGTCAACTATCTCAAATCCTTCTTCCTGTGCAGAATGATGAATACACTCACAGGCATAGTTTTGTGCTACCTTATCTAAGAATCTTTCTACAGGTATGGGTTCATCCCATGTCTGTAAATCGGTTACTAATTCATAAGCCTCAGATGCTTCATTCCATCTGAATCCTATATCCTTCCCAATAGATATTTGCACATCTACTTCTTCATGTACATGGTTAGAAGGATTTTCTAATTTTTGATCTACATCAACTCCATACCCCATTAACATTAGGGTGTGTAGTAATGCTTTACGATTCTTTAACTTGGTTTTGATCGTGCTGAAGTGTGACATTTTTCTGTTTATAGTAGTCGGATGAGTAGATACGTCTTTCCAAATCACCTAGTTTCTTTTCTAAGTTCCTTGTTATAGACTCACAAGTGTCACCGACAGCACCCTCGACTTTTTCTTCGACTCTGCCGTCTTGATATATTTTAAACGTTGCTTTAATTTGCTGTGACATTACCCAATGTGTAACTTTTGTAACCCTGTTTTGTAATTATATATGCAGCATCGTCTGCTGCTTCAGGTGGTACTATTATAACATATCCTATACCCATATTGAAAGTCCTCTTCATATCTTCTTCAGGTACCTCACAATTAAGCATAATTTTCTGGAAAATTTCAGGTATTCTCCAGTTGTTATAGTTAACTTCAACCTTCAATCCTTTAGGTAGACACCTTGGTAAATTCTCAACCAATCCACCACCAGTAATATGTGCCATCCCTAATACAGGTACCTCATCTAACAACTCAGATACTAGAGATGTGTAGATTGTAGTGGGAGTAATTAACTCAGGAGTATCTTTCCAAAATATGTTATGTCTCCATAGAGCATCATTGATGAGAGTATAACCATTGCAATGAATTCCACTACTCTCTATACCAATAGCAACATCACCTTCTTTAATTAATCTACCATCTATAATTTCATTCTCTTCTACGATACCAGTACAGAATCCTGCAAGGTCATACTCACTTTGCCTATAATGCTCTGCTGTTTCTCCACCTATTAATTCTACACCTGCTATCTCACATCCCGTTATGATACCAGTCATTATCTCTTCTACCTTATCATCTACCTTCTTGGTAGAAATATAATCTAAGAAGTATAAAGGTTTAGCACCACAAGTAATTACATCGTTGACACACATGGCAACGAGATCAATTCCTATAGTGCTGTAATCATTAGCAACTCTTGCGATATTAATTTTAGTCCCTACACCATCGGCACCAGAAACTAATATAGGTTTCTCATACCCTGTAGGGAGTTTAAATGCACCACCAAAATTACCAATAGCAGGTGCTTTGACCTTTAGTCTTTCAACGAATGCATTACCTGCATCGATATCAACTGTATATTTCATGCGATTTTACAAGTATGTTCGGCAGTAGGATCCCAGCAACCTGGACAATCATACTCCTCTTCATAACTATGAAGCTTATGCTCTAGTGTATCATAATAAGTCTCATTTGGAAAGTTGTACTTGTAAAATGCACAAGCTCGTAACAAATGATCTACATCCTTTTCGTTAAATTGCATCTTCTATCTCACAGTTAGGGTTAAGGTCTTCTACCATGTTACCACCAATATCAGATCCTGCATCCATACCTATCATCGTAGCAGCACCAGCAAGTACCCAACCAACATAAGGAATAGAGGCAACACCAGAATTAGCAACAGAAGCACCGACGCTTGCACCGACCATTCTACCTGTTTGTTCACCTCCACCGATTGCCTTGATGCACGCGATAGACTTTTTTGATTCTGTGGTGTCACCTCCTGCAACACCTGTGTGATAACTTCCTTCTGCTGTAAACTGCCTTTCCCTGACAAGAGTGTTGTTACCCAGTCCCAGAAACCCAGCTTTCTTTTTAATGTGTTCTTTAACCCCCATGACTAATGGAGCGTTAGCACGATAGTCTACTTTGTAACCATCCTTGTTTGCTTCTACGGTGTAAGCAGTGTATGCACCTACAGGCAAATTTAATTGTGGTAGTCTTTGACGAGTGGCAAGCAGTCCGATCATAC
>CEPK01069622.1_pt1 | contig 16469 bp, 8 predicted proteins | sample 356231 | NCBI WGS metagenome assembly CEPK01 (sample SAMEA2620259, study PRJEB7988) | marine metagenome | biome: marine biome (ENVO:00000447); feature: deep chlorophyll maximum layer (ENVO:xxxxxxxx); material: "saline water (ENVO:00002010), including plankton (ENVO:xxxxxxxx)" | depth 80 m
TAGTGTCGTTGGTGGAGGAGTGTAAGTGTTAACAACTTCCAATACACTTCTTTCCTCGTATAGGACTTTGCATTGATTTCCATCTCGTTCATACCCCCGAATTATTTTTGTTCCGTACTTTCCTATTGCTCCTACAGGTAAATCGTCAGGTCTAGGGCAAGGCAGGATTTTAGGAACTAAAGGATTTTTTGGTGGCGGGTTATTGTTGTCTGTCGTTGAAGTGGATTGTTCTTTCTTTTCTTCTTGTTTAGCAGGATTAATTTTTGGTGTGGTGGCTTTGGGAGTTGGCTCTATATCCTCTGGCCTGTAATCGACAGGATTATATGAGGGCATCCCTGCGTCACAGTACACCTGAACTCCTCTGTCGTCATCTGTTTTTAACTTTTTATTGCTGCCTGAATCTGGATGTGCTTCAACGCAACCAGGGATTTCAAATATTAAATTAGGCTGCTCTAATGTAAGAGTTATGGGTTGAACATTGGGAATGTTCGTAGAAACTCTGTCGATAAAATTACTAGGGATAAAAATATTATCGACTTTAATATCTGGTATTTCATCCAAACTTAGAAACGAGGCATACTAGGTAATCCTGTTTTATTTGGAAGGGAAGGGATTGATCCTTTTACCAATGAAGGGATTTCACCTTTTACTTTATCTAGTGCCATGTCAATGATCTTTCCTCTATTAAAGTAAAGACCTGCACCTGTGCCGATAACTAATACGTTAAGAGCGAGAGAAGTGATTGCGATTACTTTCATATTTATCCAGCCCAAGGTATTTCTTCAACTATAGATGAATCTTTCTGATTAGTCGTTTTAGTTGTTAATCCATTTTCTATTGAATTAACTTCAGTAGTTCCTAGTAAAGTTTTAACCCAACTAGAAACAGTATCATTTGTTAATGAATTAAAAGCTACGAAAGAAGAACTGTCAGGAGCATTTAAAGTTGTTTCTCCGAATTTGTAGCTAATTTTTCCGCTGTCTCTGTCAATAGCAGCCCAATGAGCTTTTGTGCATACGTCAGAAAGACTTCCTTCAGTAGGTTTTCTTTCTAATCCGAAAATAGTCCATTCAATAGCCATTGTTTTAAGAAATAGTTGTACTTAGTTGTTTTTTATAATACTAATCATTATTCATCCGCAGTTCTAGTGGATGGGAATTGTCTTCCTGTTCCAGGCCAAATAATTCTTATACCACCCTGACCTGCTGAACTAGCTCCTCGACCAGAACCACCATAATCACCATCGCCACCAGTGCCGTTACCACTTTGCCCTTGATTACCACCTGATCCACCTGCTCCACCTACTCCAAAACCACCAGGGGCAGCCGCACCAGCACCACCAGATCCGTTTGAGCCTTGTCCGTTAAGACCAACTCCTCCTCCTCCTCCAATACTTTGAGTCCAGCCACCGCCACCGCCACCGCCACCGCCACCTGATCCATCACTACCAGCATTGAAACTCCAGCAACAACCAGCATTACCACCATTTCCACCATTACCTGAATATCCACCTGCTCCACCACCACCAGAACCAGTTGCGTTATGACCATTAGTACCGCCATTACCGCCATTACCGCCTCCATCTCCGTAATAGCCGCCACCTGTTCCACCACCACCAGTACCACCATGACCAGCACCGCCACCTTTTCCAGTGCAGTATGAATTACTGTTTTGCTGTATGAACCAAGTATCTTGTCCTGCGTTGTTGCTGCTTGAGTTGGAGTTAGCTACATAAAGGTTATAACTTTGACCAGGTGTGACTGAGATATTGTTTTTGTATCCCAAGCCACCGCCACCTCCACCTGCGTAGTCACCAGTACCACCACCACCTACACAAACAACTGAGACAGAAGTTACTCCTTCTGGTGCAGTCCATGTGCCCGATCCATGAGCAGTAATAGTTGTTTGTCCTGAAGGTGGGGGTGAATAAAAATTACAGTTACCAACAGGGCCACCGCCACCGCCAACAAGACCAGTAAGAGGAGCTTCTTTTTTATGTTGATCTTTCATTTACGAAGTCTGGATAAGGTTTCCGATAACAGTAAAATCATTATTACCAGTTCCAGTACTAGCTATTTTTATAATTGTGAAAGAATAAATATCTTTACCAGAACTTCCTCCACCAGAGGGAGCAGCACCACCTACCCAGTTTTCTGTAATAGCATCACCGTCAATAGTTATGTGGGCTGAATAACCAGCAGCAGCAGCAGTTGTAATAATTGTGACCGTGACACAATCTCCAACACTCATCTTTGAAGAAAGAGTATTTGAAGAGTTATATCTAAGGTTAGGAGTACAAGTCGTTGTTTCTGTTGTCTTAAATAAAAAGACATTGCCGTTTTCTACGTTTATTGTTGTGTTGTCTGATAACTTACCTGCTGTTATGACTACGTTTTCTGTTAGAATTCCGTTGAAGTCAGCACCACCTGTAAAGGTAGGTGAAGCAGTTGGGGCTAATGAATTAACAGCCCTAGTAACATCACCTGATCCTGTGTCATAGACCAGATTATTTACTTTTAAATTTCCGTAAGCCATGACATGATCTGTTTTGTTGGTAGTTTAGCTTAGTTATAGCTTAAAGCACTACCCATGATCTGTTTGCAGGGACTGTAACTGAAATATTATTGTTGATTGATATATCACCCGCTGATACAGCATTTTTACCAGAACTGATTGTGTAGTTTGTTGTGACTGTATGTTCGTTCTCATGGAAGATAGCATCGTTTCCTCCTCCTGTTGCTCCTGCCTGTATTCCAGTTAGGGCAGAACCATCAAGTGCAGGCAAAGCACCACTTAATTTTGATGAGGATACGGTAGATAATCTTGCATCAGCAACTGTGCCAGTCAATTGACCAGCAGGTAAGCTTGTCAAACTTGCACCTGATCCGCTGAATGTAGTTGCAGTACAAGTGCCTGTTACACTTACACCTGCACTGCTTGTTGCAAGTTTTTCTGCTGAGTTTGTTCCATCGCTAAAATAAAGTTTTACATAAGCTCCATCAGAATAAATAATGTCATTTGGGACATTGTTTCTGACATTAAAAGCTGCACCTTTAAATTCAAATCCTTGTGCAGTACCACTTTCAAAACGAGATTTAGCACTAGATCCTGTAGAACCCCAGTTAAATATTTTTAATAGTTCTGATCCAGAGGCTCCAAACATAATTCCTTCATTTCCACCGCTAGTCCCTGAAGATCCATTTACAAATCGGATAATATTTGAATCTGCAAGAGTGATGTTTGCACCAGTAGCTAATTCAAGAGCACCATCTGACTTGTCCCATACCATGTCCTTATTAGAATCTCCAGCGAATGTGACATCACCATCAACAGATAGAGAGCTAAGATCTCCAGCCTCCACTGCTGCTCTTATCTCTGTAGCAGTCTGATCAGCAGTTGCACCCGCTTCAATACCGTTTAACTTAGTATGATCAGCATCGGTAAAGACATTTGAATCTGTTGCGTTTTCTACTGCTGTTCTAATTTCTGCGTCAGTCTGATCAGCAGTTGCACCAGTCTCAATACCATTTAATTTCGTATTATTTGCGTCAGTAAAAACATTGCAATCACTAGCATTATCTACAAGTGTTCTAATTTCTGCTGCTGTTTGATCAGCAGTCGCATTAGCTTCAATACCATCTAGTTTTGTTCCGTCAGCAGATACATCTCTTCCGTCAAAGGTCTGAGTAGAAACAAATGTTTGTACTCCTGTAAAGGTGTTAGCACCTAGTCCTGCTAAGTTCCCTGTCGCTGTGACTCCACCTTGCCAAGTTGATCCGTTATAAACTCTTAATTCATTTGAAGTCGTATCGAAATAAAGATCTCCTTCATCGTTATTACTGCTTGGAGCACTACTAGCAACACGATACCTGTCAGCAAAATCGTTAACTGTGCTCATGTTTGAAGCAACAGTATTTACGTTAGAGATTGAACCTCCGACAGTATTTATATTAGAAATATTGGTTGCACATGTATCTAAGTCGCTAACTATTGCTGTAGTTCCTAGCGTATTTAAGTCAGCAACAGCGTCAGCAGTACCTAGTCTTCCTACTTCAGTTGCTTTACCTGCTACTGCTGTTACGTCGCTAGATACACCAGCAACAGTTGTAATATTTGCTGCTATTCCAGCAACAGTTGTGACGTTGGCTGATATTCCAGCGACAGTTGTAACATTGCTAGACACACCAGCAACAGTTGTAATATTGGAATTATTACCAGCTACCGTATTTACATTAGTTATAGACCCGCCAACAGTATTGATATTAGATATTGAGCCAGCAACAGTTGTTATTTCAGTTGCTTTAGGAGATAAACGATGGAATGTATAAGTATGAAGAGTAGATGTTGTTTCGACAATTCCACCAAAACCAGCAGCTAGTACTGTTGATCCGCATCCTGTGATCGTTACGGTGTTTCCACTGCCTGCTCCGTTTGCAATAGTAACGCTTCCACCAGAGGGAGTATGAGAAGAAGCAAATTCTTTGATGCTAACTAAAGTACCAGCACCATTATTTATATCTGGGTTTGCAGTAGGGAATGATGTTTCATTTGCTATTGGAACAAAACCACCTACATCATCGACAAGATCAGTGATCCGAGCATCTATAGCTGCTGTTGTTGCAATCTTATTATCAGCAGCAGACCAAGTTTCACCAGATTGAATTTCACCAACACTTCCTAATTTATAGAAATTAGCGTCTACTTCTGTTTCTGTGTAATACCTTCCGTCTAATGCCCCTGTTGCTATTTCAGAGCTAGTTAGTTTGTCAGATTGAAGTAATGTTTTGATCTCGCTTGCTGTTTGATCTGCTGTAGCTGCTGTCTCTATTCCGTTAAGTTTGCTGTGATCAGCATCTGTGAAGACGTTTGAATCTGTTGCGTTTTCTACTGCTGCTCTAATCTCAGCATCGGTTTGATCTGCTGTTGCAGCAGTTTCTATACCATTTAACTTAGTGTGATCATCATCAGTAAATACATTTGAGTCAGTAGCATTTTCAACTAATGTTCTTATCTCAGCAGCAGTTTGATCGTCCTTGGCTCCTGTATCGATGCCATCTAATTTATTTTTTAGTGCATCAGTAAATACGTTGGAATCGGTGGCATTACCCACAGCGGTTCTAATTTCTGCATCAGTTTGATCTGCTGTAGCTGCTGTTTCTATATTACTTAGCTTGACAAAATCACTTGTAGATAAAGCACCTGGGCCAGATCCAGAAGCTAATTGTACTTTGCTCCCTGAAATTGCAGCACTTGCATTTATATCAGCATTAACGATTGTTCCGTCTAAGATTTGAGTAGAAGTAATACTACCAGTGCGTTCTAAGTATGCTTTTGTTACTACGTCTTGTGCTGCTGTTGGGTCGCCTACTCCTGTTACTTTATTAGTCCCCATCGCCAGTGCACCTGACATGGTGTCTCCTGCTTTATTAACCTTTAAAGCATCGTTTGTATCTACATAGTTTTTAGTTGCTGCATCTTGTGCTGCTGTTGGGTCAGCTACATTGGTTAGCTTTTGATTGTTAAGCTCAGGTAGTCCTGTGGTTTCATCAACAACAACTGTTCTGCTTTGATTATCTTTTAGCTCTTGGTCTATATATAAACTTTGCAGAGAACTTGTATCTAAGTCATTAGCAGTAAGGGTTGAACCATCTGCATAATCGACAAGAGGAGTTCCTAATGATGAGTTTCTTCTTACTTCTACTCTTAGATTTGCTGACGCTATACCTGTATTAAGTCGTATAAGTTTAGGAGATACGTTAGTTATTACTTGATATTGGTTAGATCCTGAACCTTGAGTGATCTTGCTGTAATTAAGGTAGACCTCAATATGTTCTTCTTTGATATAAGGGAAGGTGAACTGAAAGTCAGTAGTACCCTGTGCTGACGAAGAATTTACTATGTACGATGCTGTGTAACTCATGGCTTAGTTCAGGCTTGGGCTAATTGCTTCCAGTCTTGGATACTGGATTGTTTTCCGTATTCTGCCTCATACTGTCTTCTTTCGCTCTCAGATTTGAAATTTTTTATTTCCCATCCAAGTGAACCTACTCCTGTGTCATATTCAATGATGAAAGCTTCTTTAGCCTTGTCTACATAAGGTTTGATAGTTTTCATTAAAGAAATACCTCTTGATGTTGATATTGAAGATGAGACTGATTCGTAATCTAACGACTGATAAGTAGGTGAAGTAAGTTTAGATTTCAATGCTTCGTGCATTGTTAGTCCATCTATCCTAATTTCTTTCGTACCAATTTCTATTAGTCTATTTAATTCATTTTGATCTAATACTCTATCTGGTAAACCAAAAGTTCTTCTGCTCCAGATCTGGAAAGTACCCCCTCTTCCTTTTACTCGTAGCATTTCTTCGTCTACTGGATCAGTTGAAAGTGATCTTGTTTTTGTTACACCCCAAGGTTGATTTGCATTAAGCATCTTTAACCAAGGCATATCTTTATCTATTCCTTGATTACCAGGGGTCTGGTAACTAACGATTGGATCACCTGTAACAGGATGCAAACGATTAGGAATTAGATCAGAAAGTCCTGCTGACTTAGCTGCAATCGTCTTAGCAACATTCTCGACAACATTTAAAGGAATAGGAAGTTTACTTGGATTGATACGTTTCACATAAGGATCAACTGCATTACGAGATTCATCCATAACACCAGGCCAGTAGCCTGCCAATTTGTTAGTTAAATAATATTCAAAAGGATGTCTGCTACCTGCTTTTGTTCTTTCTGTACTGCCTAATTCTGTAATTAAATCCATCAGATCAGTAAGACTTTTTGTTGGCCCTTTAATTAATTGACCAATTCCTATTTCTTGTGCTGTCTGTCGAAGAGCAATCATTCCAGCCCCAAATAAAGATGCTCTATCTTCATCTCTTAATCCTTTGTAATTCTCTGTGTAAGCACCAACTGCACCTAAAATAGTTGCAAGTTGATCGAACATTTCTATGGAATAGTAAGGACTCCATTCGTCTTCTGTATCACCAGCCCAAGGATTTTTAAAACGAATACTCCACGCTTGCCATCCTTTATCTGCTAATTCTTTTCTTCTTGCTGTACTTAAAGGAGGTGGCCCTGTTACTTCGACATATCCACTATTTACAATCATTACTCCAAAAGCAAGAGTCATATAAGCAACTCCTGCCTCTCCTAATGCTCTATGTTTTGTAAACGGATCTTCACTGTGTATATCTCTCCAGAAACTATCAACTGCTCTGTTAGCCCCAGGAAGTGTTCTTATGACTGACTTGGTTAAGTTTGCAGGAGTCCTCATTATAGGAATTGCAATACCTACGGTGTTAGCAATAAAAGGATTGTCGCTGCCATGACCTTTACTTACTGCGTCTGGAATAAAGTTAAGAGTTCCTTGTACTGCCTGCCTGAATTGACTTCCTTGATCTAATTCTTCTTTCATTAAGAAGTCTGCTCTTTCTACTATTTTTAAAGGATCAGTTATGCCTTCTTCTCTTGCTTGTCTAACTGCGTATTCATAACTTATTTCTTCTTGTTTTACTTTTACTGAATCAGTAAAGTTCACCCAATCCATTGCTTTCTTTGCATGTTTGCCTGTTAATCGACCATTTTTAATAATGTCGCCATTAGCAAGATCAATATCTTGGAAGTGCGATTTTAATATTTCATCTGTTCTATTAGCAGCCCAATCCCATGCTTTAGAAGAACCAGGTTCAAAGCCTTTTACATCTGCATTAAATAATTCCATCTCCATTATTCTTGCCCATTCTGTTGAAGGGCCAGTAACACCAGCCATAAAGGTGTCAAATCCTCCTAATGCTCTGCCAGAAAGTGTTGATGCAATCTGCCAAATCCCGTGAGCAACAGGATTAGCATGTTCATCTAACATGAAATGTCCTTCAGGTGGCTGCTCTGTTAATCTTGTTTTTGCTTCAAAATCAAACTCCAACTGATCTTGTCTTTCTTTAAAACTTCTTGTACTTAGGTTCTCGTATTTTCTTCTTCCAAGGTTTACGAATACCTCATTATGTTTCATTGCAGCAACCATCATCCTTAGTCCATAAGGAATATTTCTTATGTATTGGGGATATATCATTAGGTTCAAATGTTGCCTTCTTTGTGAAAGTTTTATTTGAGCATCACTCATGTTTAATTGATCGCCAAATTCTCCTACTATTTGAGTAATAGGAAGTGTTGCTGCTCTATATCCACTACCGAATAACACTTTCATCCATGTTCTCATTCTAAGGAAAATGGAATTTCTATATAAATTTGCCCATGTTGAACTGTCTAGCTTGCCGTCTGGAACTCTTTCGATAAGATCTGACATTGCTCTTTTTGCACCAGCATCATCTTTTATTGAGTAAGTAATAGCAGCAAGTGTATCTAGTATTTTCTTTGCTTCTGGTGTTAGGTTTCCTGACTCAATAGACTTTCTAACTTTCCTTGGTAACTTTTTACCTAGAACTTCTTCTGTCTTTTGTAATGCTGTTTGTAAAAGAGTTCTTATAGAAGGTGTTTCTTTCTTAGGTGGTGGAACTGCTGCATCTGAATCAATCATTCTATTAGCAGTATTCACATCAAAGACGACAACTTGATCTCCTGTCTTTGGATTTAAAGTGAAGTCTGTTCCATATCTAATACCACCGTATCCTTGTTCTGCTGCCCATCCTTTGATTCCTTCTTGTTGTTGAGGTGTAAGTTGAATACCGTCTTTTGTTTTCTTAGTTACACCTAGTCCTAATTCATTAATCAGGTCTGTAATCCTTTTATTTGTAGAGACAAGATCAAGAATTAAAATATCTTCAGGTGTAGTTCCATAAAGTTCCACACTACCTATAGGCCCAGGAGTTGAACTGGTAGAGAAGTAAACACCTTCACCTATTAATCCTTGTTGTGGTACAAATCCTCCAGAGGTTGCTGCTGTAGCAGCTTCCTTGCTGGTAGTCATTTTTAATTCGACACCAGAAGCTAATGAAGATGCTAAGACTTCTTCATGTGGTGTAGCAGCTAAACGTAAGATCTGTCCTGTTTTTCTTGTAACAGATGTCCAAGCAATATCTAACTTTATTTGATCTTCCATTCTTGCCAGTAATTTCTTACCAAACAATGCAGCACCTTTATCTGTATCTGCTCCGTTAAAACCAACAGCAGCTTCTGCCATTAATTTAAGGTTTAAATCTCTGTGGTAGAGGATTCCAGCAGCAGCGTAAATATCATCCATTGCTTGAATATCATTTTTCCTTGCGTATTCATATAGTTCGATAGTTTTAGCAGGGTCAAAACCATCTGCTTCTACTTGTTTTGATGCTTTATCCCATACTTGTCTAAGCTTATATGCTGGCATATTTGTTACTTCTTCTCTGCTTCCAAACGCTCCTCTTATTGCATCTTCCATTGTTGCGTTCATTGCAATTAAAGCTGTGTTATCTCTACTTACAAAGTCAGTTTGACCGCTACGACTAATTAATCTTCTAGTTTCAGATTCCATTGCAGTGTCTAAAGTTATATCGCCATTTTCAATACCTTCTTGATACTTACCCATTCCACTTACTAACTCATCAGGATCTATTTCGTATGACATTCTTCTTGCATTAGCTTGAACTTCTAATGCTTGTCGTTGTGCTATTTCACCTTTCCTTGCCCCTTCAAATAAACTATCCCATGTCTTATGTTCTGACCTAAGTACTGCAATAACAGACTCTAATATTTCTCTTATTTTCTTAAATGGTTGTGACCATGTTGTATCTCTTCCGTATTTAGATCTAATATTTTTATTTGACCAAGCACCAAAAGCCCAAGCTTGTAATTCGTGATCTTTTAATTTATTAATAAAATCGCCACTTACTTCAGGGAAACCATCTTTAACTATTTCTCTTAACTTTGGTGCAGCCTTTTTAAGCATTTCTTTCTCTGCTTTTGAAAGAAATCTGTGTTGCAATCTGTGGAAAGATTCATGCCATGCAGTTTGTAAACCCCTACTAAATTCTAAATATTCTCCATCAACCATCATCGACATTATTATTAGATCTTTCCTTGGGTCATAGCCACCTCTTCTTGTAACAATAGTGCCTGGTTCTATTCCATAATTTGCTGCTGCCCTTGCTGATATTGGCCCTCTTGATGCCTTTGGCATTATTTTGAAATTAGTATCTGATAGTCCAGAGATTCTCTGCATATCATCTAATATCTTGTTCCAACCAGCAGGGGATATACCTTCTTCTAAAGCTCTATTAAGGATTGCATTTGTTCTTGATTTTAATATTGGCTCATAAGCTTTTCCTTTAATTCCTTTCTTCGGTAGTATTGGTAATTTAGGTGCTTCAAAGATTATTTCATCATCAATAAAGTTGTTAGGATCAAACGCATCACCTGGATCTTTAGGACTTGTTCTAGCCTTATATTCATCAGTTAACTTATCATCTACATCTTTAATTATGTCGCCTAGTTTTCTTTCTGGATTGTAAAATTCTGATTCATCTATTTCAAAATCAAAGTCGCTACCATCTTTCCAAGCACCAGTATCTTTTAACTCATAAACACTATTAGCACTATAATTATCAGCTAATTTGTTATATATTTTTGGTGCATGTTTGAGAATATCTTTATCTTCAAAACCATTTTCATATAAGAAAGCTAGATATTTATGATTAGCTCTACTTGCATCTTTATTAGCCTGTTCAATGTATAAAGGTCTTGACTTTGCAGGGCCACTTCCTTTTTGTCTTTTAGTAACTATATAAATAGCTCTATCAATATCTGATTCAAACTCAATACTCATTTGCCTCCACCTAGGCTTCGCACCTTTAATGTCAAAATCAAAGAGAGGACGTTCTGTTAAAGGGCTTTCGACAGTCTCAGGCTTAGTACCTATTTCATTTGTAAGATGTTCAGCTTGATATTTCTTTTCTAGTTTTAAATCTTGTCTATTAGCATCAGCACTTGCATACATTCTTTCTAATTTAAGTCTGTCTTCGATTGTTGTTTTTGGATCAAATATTTGTTCATCTAAGCTATCCATATATTTATTATTTTCATCAATCATTTCATCCAAGAACTTCAAATCATCCGCAGAACGAGTTAGCAAGTCATCCCATTTTTTAAGGTTGCTCTCAATCTTAGCGTCTACTCGTTCAAGGTCATCAATTAACTTTGCAAGTTCTGGATTATCTTGTCTCAAGCTTTCTCTAATTTCAGCATCAGTCATAGAGTTCACTTCCGCTTCTACTTCTGCTTCTATTTGTTTAAAAGTCTTTTCAGCTTCCTTGTTTCCTTCTTTTATATTTTTTCTTTGTTTTTTAGCTAAATCTCTTTCCCTACTTATCTCCTGATTTCTTTCCACTGCTTTTATAAATTCAGCTTTTTTCCCACGTTTTGTTGCATCTTCAATACTTGGCCCAAGTTGACCTATTTTCTTATTAAGCTTTGATTGTTCTATATCAAGATCTGCTAAGAAGTCCTTAATACCTTGTTCAGTGAATATCTTATTTATTCCTTTCTCGTCACGTAACCTTTGATTTTCAATTAATTTGTTAGCTTCATCAAGCTTTGTCTCAAAAGCAGTGCGTTCTTCTGGTAGGCCGAATTGTCTTCTAATTTTATTACCACCTTTCTTTGATTCAGTAACTTGATCAAAGTGTTTTTTAGTAACCCATCTACTGTTATATCCTCTAACTTTATTAGGATCTGTTGGATGAGGTGTACCAGGTTCTATCTTCTTACGACCTTTTCTTGTTTGCTTTGCTACTTCATCTGTTGCAAAGAAAGGATCATCAGTTAATCCATTGTCAGCAAGAAACTTCTTTTTCTTTTCTGGACTTAATTTGTTATAAACTTCTTTTATTTTTGCAAGAAGTTGTTTCTTTGTTAATTCGTTGTAGTTGGCATCTTGATCTGCTGTTCTTACTTCTTCTTCAAGGTCTTGTTTTGCTGTAATTTCAGTTTTAGTATTCTCTGCTTTCTCTGCTAATTGTTCTGTTGATTTAACTAATTTAGAATCTGCTATTTCTACTTGTTTATTTGCTTCGACAACTTGATTATCTAATTCTTTTTGTGTTCCTTTTTGTTCTATTCTTTTAACTGTGATGCCTCTTTCACTTACAGGTTTACTTCCTGTAACCCTTTCAGTTGGAACAACTTCTTTAACATTTACTGGGCCACCATCTGCTAATCTTTGTGCCTCTTCTGCTTGTTTAACTGCTAAGTCAAAGTTTTGACTATGAACAATAGCATCTGCGATAGCTTCAGTAAGTTGGTTATAACGATTAGCAAGATTTGCTTTAGTGAAAGGTACTGAAGGTAACTTTGCATTTCTAATAAAATTCTTTGTTGCTCCTAAATATTCTCCTGCTGTACCAAAAGCAGCACCAAATAATAAATCTTCAATCTGAGCCTTTTCCCTTCTTATTCTATTGTTGTCATTAGGGTTGCCAGAGGGTTTTGAATCTAATGCTCTAGTAATAATTGAACTTGCAACCTGTGCTTCGTAAGTACCTCTAAAAGTTCTACCTGCAAATGTTGACCAACCTCCTTTATCTATTAGTCCTTGTGCAAGCTTACCTGGAGCATCATAAATAGATCTTAAAGTGCTGCCTTTTGGTAAAAGTCCTGCTGATACTCTTTTTTGAGCAGCAACAGTTAAAAGAATAGGAATACCAAAGCCAAAGAAATCACCTACTACTCCTTCAAGGTTTTCTAAATCTTCTTTTCTATCCCAAGTTTTATTGATAAAAGGTAAGTTTCTGTTCTCAGGTACACCAAAATCTCCTGTTGGGCCTTTCCTTAATTCAGGTGAAACTGTTTGATTATATTCTGTTAGCTCGTTAGCTTTGCTTTGAACTTTTGTTAGCCCTGGATGTTGAATTAGCTTTGAACCAGGAGCATTTAGTAGTTCATTCTTTTGTTCTTCTGATAGTTTCTCGAAATTTATTAAATTCTTAAAATAAGAATCAGTCCATTTTCTACCAGTTGTTAATGAATATTTATCCCCTGAAGCTGTTTCTATCCATGTAGGATCATTCTCTACAGAGAAAGGATCATTCTTTTTACCTGAAAGATTAAATGGATTGTTATGAAAAGTGTCGTTAGGGTTTAATCTTGTATTCCAGTAATGATCCCCTGAGAGATAATCCCAAGGTTCTTGTACCATTCTTTGTCCTGCTGTATGCAAAACATTGCCTGCCCAATCGGTCATAGGCTTTAACGGATGGTTAGCTAAATATTCTCCAGGTGTAGGAGGTACATAGTTACTTTGTTCTTTTTCTTGAATTAGATTTGTATCTTTCTGATTATTTATAAGTTCAGTATCTCTTTCGTCTGTTAATTCGTCAGTAAGAATATCTTCAAACTTAGTAGGTAGTTCAAAGTTTGCAGGAGCCGACCATGTTTGAGACTCGATCTTAGTCTCTTCATCTATAATTGTCTGCCCCATCCCTGTTTCCTCTTAAAGCGGTACTTCGTTCAATCTTAGAAGATTATCTCTCTCTTGCTTACTTAATTCGATATAACCGTTGAACTTCTCCATTTGTTCTACAAAGAAGTCACCTGGCTTCATGCCTGATTCTATTAAGATTCGTCTTAGTCTCCTATCCATTTTCCCTTCAAAAGCTTTAGTTGCCATGTCTCTAATAGTGTCAGCACCAAACATAGGTTTGTAACTTTGAACTGATCTAATTAATTTCTGTCGATTATTAGGCCCAATATCTGCTCTGTCTAATTTGAATTGATCTGATACATCATCTAAAGAACTCTCATAGTTCCCTTCAAATTCAACACCCTGATCTGTTGACCATTTCTTTTCAGTTTCTTTCTCTAAACCTAATGCTCTTCTAGTAATTGCTGCTTGAAGTTCTTTCTCAATATTTCCTGGTGTGTTGTTTTTTAAATTTCTAATAATAATTTCTGTTCCTATGTCCATACCATTTGCATAGGCATTAAGAAATTGCGATCTCTCTACTGTCGAATCTTCTCCATCGGCAGAATAAGATTGCTTACCATATTTCATCCAATCTTTTTCTATATCACCTAGCATTTTCTTTAATTGGTCTATTCTTGCTTTTACTTGTGGCTGCTTTGAAAATGCAACTTTCTCTCTAACCTTCAAACCAAAATCAACAACATTTTTATCGTACCCATATTCATCTTCAAGTGAATCTACTAACTCTAATATCTTTGCAGAGTCTGCAACAGTAACAGCGTATGGTAATAACTTTGAGATTTCTGTCATTCGACTATTCATGTCAAATGAATCTGCTTTAGTAAACTTTTTAAAGACACTATCGTAATGATCTAAGACCTCTGCAATAGCAGAAGAATCGACATTGTTAGCAATAGCTTTAGTTCTGTAATTTGTTTTTAATTCTTCTAACTTTGTTCTTGCTCTCTCGAAATCTTTCTCTTGGATCAGTTTTAAGACACTAGGATCTTCATCAGTTCCATCTCTTAAAGAATCGTCAGCTTCGTTCTTTTCAGTAATAATATAAGCTTTTTCTTCTTTGTTATCTAGTTCTGCAAGATTATATTTAGCAGTAATGATTTGTTGTTCTAACCAAGGCTCACCACCGAACTGATTAATCCATCTTTGCTTCTCATTAATTATCGTACTCACGCTACCGTCTGCGTTTTCAACTTGTTTTGTTCTACCTTCTACTGGCCCAATCATTAAACTAGAAAGAACTTCTTCTAAAGCATCTGTATTAGCACCTTTATTATTTCTCATAAATCCACTAACTAAATCACTAATTAAAGTTGTACTTACTTTATTATTTTGTTCTGTACTTAGACCAGGTAATTTAAGACGAGTCTCATCTAATACTGTTTGTAAGTTAATAACACTTTCAACGACAGAAGATGTTCCATTTGTACCTAAAGTATTACCAATCTCTTTAATACGAGTGGCTTGGGATAACCTGAGTTCGTTGATTAAATATGTTTTATGGTTCTTGTCATGTGTTGCTTTGTAGTTAGCAAGAGTGTTTGTAATTGTACCGCTAACATCATTATATTCTTTAGGGCTTAATTCAATATCGCCATAGATACGAGGTTTTATTATTTCAAGGTATCTTGGATCACTAGATGATATTGAATTAAAAGGAACATCTTCACCTGCCTCATTCTTTACATATAAGCCAGATAATGTTTGCTTTAAATTAGAAGCATTAGTGATTACTTGTTGCTTCTTAAGTTCTGAATTAATATGTCGTTTTAATCTTCCATCATTTTGTAACTGAGATAATACTTTCTCTGCACCTCTTCTTTCTTTAATATCATTTTCAGGATTACTTGAGATGACAATCATCTCTTTACCAATCTGAGCTAAGGTTTCTTCTGGGTTACGACCTGTGTCATTAGGTGTTTGCTCGATAATAGATTTCGCTTTTAAAGCAGCTTCTTCTTCTCTGCGTCCTTGGTCTGCAAAGAAACCAGCAGCAGCATTTTGTAAATTAGAATTTAACTGTCCTAATTGTTGAGTAAGATTTTTTAGATCTGTAATCTCTGCTGGTTCAGGAAGTCTTGCAAGCTCACCTAACTGAACAGCCCCAGGTGCATTAGGTCTACCTGTTCTTACGAAAGAATCGACAGGTGCAGCTTGAGGATTAAGACCAGGTGTGTTTATAGCTAATCCTTTTGCAAGGGTTCCACCAACAGCACCAGTAGATTCATTGCTGTAAGCTTTCTTCTGAGATTGAAGACCTTTTTGTGTGAATTTAGTTCCCATGATTTAAGCCCAAGGATTCCATTGGCTGACCTCTCCACCACCTGCTTTGATACCAGAAGAAGCAGTGAATCCAGCTTGTGCTCCACTTAATCCAGCATTTAATATTCCTAAGAATCCTGGCCCTTTCACCTTGCTTCGTTTTATAGGTTTCATAGGATCTAATATCGTTCGTTCTAAGTATGGTTGTTGACTTGCAATTCGACTAGCTCTTTCTACTCCTGCTCCACGTTTCTGTTCTTTCAGTTGCTTACCAGTAAAGGCTAAGTTCTTATCTGTTGCATAATCAAATGCTGCTTGTTGTCGTTGAACATCAGCAATAAGGTTTTGAATACTATTTCCTACTCGACCAGCAGCAACTATTTCTCCTTTAGCTTGCAATGCAGCAAGTGAAGTTTTTCTTTTCTCTGCTCCTGCTGCTGCTTGTTCTTGCATCATTCTTAAGTTCAATGCAGCAATATCACTTTCGTATGCTTTATTAGCAAGGAAAAAGTTCTGAGCTATAACATCATCTTGTAATTGTTTTTGTTGTGCTTCGTTATTTCTTGCTGATTGTGCTTGCAGAGTGTTGTATTGATATTCCTGCTCTGCTACTTGGTTCTCAAATTCTATTGCTGCGTTCTGTGCTCTAGTCGCTGCTTGCTGCTGCATTATTGAAAGTCCTGCTGACAGGACTCCCATTACTATCGGAATAGGGCCGCACATAATTAGATCCTCACGAACTCATAAAACAGACGACTCTCTGGCCCATATTCTGAGTGCTTTTTAATGAATGT
>CEPK01135837.1_pt1 | contig 16458 bp, 17 predicted proteins | sample 356231 | NCBI WGS metagenome assembly CEPK01 (sample SAMEA2620259, study PRJEB7988) | marine metagenome | biome: marine biome (ENVO:00000447); feature: deep chlorophyll maximum layer (ENVO:xxxxxxxx); material: "saline water (ENVO:00002010), including plankton (ENVO:xxxxxxxx)" | depth 80 m
AAAACCCCAGACCCCTCTAAGTACATAGAAAGATCAGCCGCGATTTTGTCTTCTTGATCAAAAGGACAAACAAGGCAAAACTGAAAAGGGAGAGAGTCTAAAACAATAGGAAGAAGAGAGGGTGGAAGGTTTTTTATGTTTAAACCCCCGCCTTTTAAAATCAAATCAAAATCTTTTTTGTTAATAAAGGGAGGGGGAGAAGAGTGTTTCACGTGAAACATCTTTATTTAGACAGAAACACGCAAAGAGAAGATATGTCAGATGAAGAAACACCCCCTATTCTCATTGCTTGTCCTACGGTTTCTGGCCGCATAAGCGCAAGCTTTTCTCTAGACTCATTGCTGATGTTTTTTAATAAAGAAAAGTCAAAATCTAAAGGTATTTTTCTTTTCTCTAAAGAGGCTATTTTTTTTGCCCTCCTTTTTTCTATATCAACATATCCAGAATACTTAATATCAGCCTCTAATGAAAAAAGGGCTCTCGCCTCATTTTTTGTGTTTGGGGAAACAAAGTTAAACAAGCTTTCTTCAGGCCTTTTTATAAGGCTTTTCAAGAAAACCTTTTTTCCTTCAAAGGAAACTTTTTCGTTTTTTATTTTATCATAGAACAGAGAATAATTTTTTTTATATTCTTTATAGTTATTTAAAAAGCCTTGAGAAATAAGTCCAAGAGACCACCCCTTTTCCGTTAAGCGAGAATAAGCGCTGTCTGGCCTCAAAGAAAGCCTGTATTCAGACCGAGAAGTAAACATTCTATAAGGCTCATTTATAAACTTAGTTATTAAATCGTCTATTAAAACCCCAATATAAGCCTCGTCCCTACCAAGAACAAAAGGGGGTTTTTCTAAAAGCTTAAGAGAGCAGTTTATTCCAGCCATAAGCCCTTGGGCTGCAGCCTCCTCATAGCCAGAGGTTCCATTTATTTGGCCAGCCAAATAAACACCCCCAACCTCCTTAGATTCTAACGTAGCTCTTAATTGATATGTTGGTATGTAGTCATATTCAATAGCATAGCCTGGCCGTATAAGCTTAATATTTTCAAGGCCTTTTATTGTTTTTAAAGCATCAATTTGTGTTTTTTGAGGAAGGCTTGTTGAGAAGCCTGCTAAATATATTTGATCAGAGCCCATCCATTCTGGCTCTAAAAACAGAGAGTGGGAAGGCCTGCTCTCAAACCTAACAACTTTATCTTCAATGCTTGGGCAATACCTGGGGCCGGCGGCATCAATTTTTCCGCTGTACATAGGAGAGAGGTTTATGTTGTTTGAAATTAAAGAGTGAGTTTTTTGGTTTGTTTCGACAGAAAAACTGTCTATATTAACATTGTTATCAACATTTGACCTAAACACAGAAAACCCTTCTTTTTCTTTATCTCCTTTTGATTTTTTACAAACAGACCAATTTATAGACTTTCTATCTAGTCTTGGTGGTGTGCCCGTTTTTAGTCTTGAAGATTTAACCCCGTGTTCGCCTAAACACTCCGTTAACCCATATGCAGCAACCTCTCCAAGTCTACCCGCTTTAAATGTTTTTTCTCCTATGTGGATAAGTCCGTTAAGAAATGTTCCAGAGGTTATAATAAGGCTATCACATAAAAAGCTTTCTCCAGAAGCAAGCAAGATAGACTTTATACTCTTATTTTTTGTTTTAAAAGAAACGACCTCGCCCTCTATGATAGAGATGTTTTTATCTTTTAATATTAAAGCATTTATAAACTTAGGATATTCTTTTTTATCGGTTTGTATTCTTAAAGATCTAACCGCCGGCCCTTTTGACGTGTTAAGCGTTTTAAATTGAATTCCAGAATAGTCTGCTGCAAGAGGCATAATACCCCCAAGCGCATCAATTTCTTTAACAAGATGGCTTTTGGCAAGCCCTCCAATGGCAGGATTGCAAGACATCCTTCCAATGGCAGAGGAGTCCATTGTTATAATAGAACATTTTAAACCCATGCGAGAAACAGCAAACGCCGCCTCAATACCAGCATGGCCACCACCAACTATATATATTTTATTGTTCATTTTCCAACACAAAAATCATTAAAAATATTATTTAATATTTTATCGTTATTTGTTTTTCCTATAATTTCATCCATATCTTCCAATACAAGCCTTAAAAGACTTGAAAGCTGAACCATGTCCATGTTTTTTAAGTTTTTATAGCCCCCCTTTATTGAAATCAAGGCCCTTTCTACCAAAACCGCCTGCCTATTTGATATTATATAAGGATTTTCTGGTAAAAAACCATCTAAAACAAGCGTTGATAAGCGTGTGAGCAGCTTATTGACTCCGGTCTTTTTAAAAGAAGATAATAAAATTTCATTTTTAGACTTTCTATCTTTATTTAAAAACTCAGACTTTGATATTGCGTGAACACAGGGTTTGCTTTTTGGAATGTCTAATAGTTTAGAAAAATTAACAGGGTCTTTTTCATCTAAAACAATAACAATATCGCTGTTTTTAATTTCCTCTTTTGTTTTTTTTATTCCAAGCCTGTCTAAAGAATTTTTCCCTTCCCAATATCCAGCGGTATCAATTAACACAAAAGGGGTATTTTTAATGTCTATTTGAGCCTCCACTATGTCTCGAGTTGTTCCTTTTTCAGGAGAAACAACAACCTTTTCATACCCAAGAATAGTGTTGAATAGAGTTGATTTTCCAGCGTTTGGGGGACCAACAATACAGGCCCTAACTCCTTTGTTTATTTTTTTAATGCCATGTTTTTTAGAAACAAGCTTTTCTAGTTTTTTGATAACCTCTTCTAGAGCGATATTTATTTCCTTGCTTTTCATATAGTCAATCTCATCTTCAACAAAGTCCAGCTCATGCTCTATGGTTGTTAAAAGAAAATATAAAGAATCTTTTATTTCATTTATTGCCGTCTTTGTTGCCCCCTCTAAGGCCATAATTCCTCTTTTGGTGTCAGATGGATGAGAGGATTTAATAATTAAATCAATAGACTCTGCCTGGGTTAAATCAATCTTTCCATTTAAATATGCTCTTTTAGAAAACTCCCCAGCAAGGGCAGGCCGGCACCCAAGCAAAACAAGCTCCTCTATTAATAAGGCTGAAACAACAGGGCCCCCATGGCATGAAATTTCAACAACATCCTCACCGGTAAATGATTTTGGTGCCTTAAAAAGAGTTATTAAAACGCTATCAATCACCTTTCCTTTTGAAGACTTAATTTTGCTTAAATAAGCGTGTCTTGGTTTTGGTTTTTTTATAGATGCTAGCTTTTTAAATAAAGGCTCTAAATCTCCCCCAGATATGCGAACAACAGCCAACGCTCCATAGCCAGGAGGTGTTGCTAAGGCTACAATGTTGTCCTTTATATAAAGAGTCATTTAATTTTTGTTTTGAGCAGTTTTGCGCTGTTGAAAATAATTTAACAAATTATAAACAACATAATAAAGGTTTAGGCCAGCAGGAAAGCTGTTAAATAGAAGAACAAACATTCCGTTCATCGAATAAAGCATAACCTTGCTTTGTTGAGGCATGCTACCAGAGCTTTGTTTCATGGTTAAAAATAAAGTTATCCCCATTAGTATTGGAAGCAGGCCAATTCCTGTATATCCATTTCCAATTCCAATTAAAGGGACATGAAAGGGAAGTTCAAAAATATAGTCTGGTAAAGACAAGTCTTGTATCCACAAAAAGAAGGGCTCACCCCTTAGTTCGATAATAGATCTAAATAAAATAAAAGGAGGAATCATAATGGGCCACTGTAAAAACATTAAAAAACACCCAGACAAAGGGTTTACTTTATGATTTTTATATGCCTCCATTATTTTCATCTGCATTTTTTTTGGATCAGACTTATACTTTTCTTGTATTTCTTTTATGGCGGGCTGCACTTCTTGCATTTTTCGGGTAGACTCTAAACTTTTCTTTGTTAAGGGACCTGCAACCAAGCGAACAAGAAACGCAAAAACAATTAAAACCAAAGCATAACCCCCAAAAGGAAGCCAAGAATCAATTAAGGTTATAATATTAAGAATAAACTTACTTATAGGCCTCAAAACAGATCCACCCATAGTCATAATATCATCCAAATCTTTTATATTAGACTCTTTTATTAGAGAATATTCAAGCGGCGCCAAAAAAGAATCAAACTGAAAACTAGACTTGTTTTCAAAATTTAAGTAAATATCATAAACAGATGCGCTAGACCCCCTGTTTTTAAAAAAAGATTCTTCAGAGCCCGAAAAGGATAAGTTTTGTTGAGGAACAATCTTTCCGCTTTTAATATTAGAATCCACCGGAACAAGCGCTGAAACAAAAAATTTGTTTCTAGATGCAGCCCATTCAATATTTTCAAAAGAAAGAGGGGCTGTTTCGGCGCTGCCCGTTAAATAGTCAGAGTCTTCTCCATTTTTAGAAACAAACATTCCATATGAATTTTGATCATCTAGCCAACCGTATTTTTCTGATGGGCGCGTTCCGTTTTTCCAAACAAGCGAAGCCCCGTCTTTTTTAATATCTTCTGATAAAATTTCATATTGATGGCGAACCTTATAAGAATTAGGCTCAATTATAATTATATGATTAAAATCGTTGTTTTGAGACATAAATTCTATAGTAGTAGTAGACTCAACCTTAAAAGGCTCGCTGTTTTCTAATAATGGAGCGCCATTAATCAAAACAGTGTGGAGGTTGCCTGTTTCTATCCCATCTAAGCAGGGATTGCAAGGATCAAAACCCTCCTCTTTTGTAAATAAAAAGCTTACGGGGGCGGTCTCATCATAGCTGTGCTTTTTGCTTTCCCAGGCAAAACCAGAAGACTCCTTGGTGTAGGCCCCTTTATATTTTTCTTCAATTAAAGTGTATTGTAAAAAGGTTCCACCCATTGCATTTGATAGTCGGGCACTAAACAAGGGCGTTATAATTTCAAATTCTTTTGAAGGCTGCTCATCCTGTGTTTCTTTTATAATAGACTCTTCTTGTTTAGAATCAGAAAGTGCCTCCCCTTTTTCTATAGAATCCTCTGCTTGCTCATCTTTTTGAGGCTCTAAAGGGGGGAAAAGGGCCGTCCAAACAACCCAAACAAGCATAATTAAAAATCCAGCTAAAAATATTCTTTTTATTTCCATTATTTTACTGGATCCCAGTGCGGTTTTTTAGATAGAGGGTTGCACGAAACCAACCTTTTAATAATTGGAAAAAAAGACCTTAAAACACCATGTTTTATAATATGTTGCTTTGCATATTCTGAGCAAGACGGAGAATATATGCAACATGGACCCTTTAAGGGGGACAATGTTTGCTGATAAACCTTAATTAAGAGAATAAAAACTTTAGACATCATATTTTTTTTGTAATAATTCAAAAGAAGCACATATGTTTTTCCACCCTAAGTTAATGGATTTCGGAATTATAATCATGGCAATTTTATTATTTTTTTTACTAAAAGCGCTATTAAACAAAGATCTTATGCGTCTTTTGAATAAATTTCTCTGGTGAGCCGGCCCAAGTCTTTTATTGATAGCAAAAGATAGCAGGGGCCCCCCTTTAATGGGCCCTTTATAGACCTTGAATAAAATTTTATTAGAAGAAATAGTTCTAGAGTTGTTAAATATTTTTGAAAACTCTGACGAAGGGATTGAATTCTTCAATTATGCAGAAAGTCTTTTTCTTCCTCGGCTTCTTCTTCTTGCAAGGATGGCTTTACCAGACTTTGAAGAATTTCTTTTTCTAAAGCCGTGCTTATTTTTTCTTTTTCTATTTGATATTTTAACTGTTATTTTCATTTCAAATTTCCTCTTAATATAATAAGGGACTGAAATTTATATAAAAAAAACTTATAAAAAAACTATTTTTCCCAATTTGCATCGACAGAAGTTTTAACCCCACCTCTAGGGTGGAAGTCTCCCACGATATTAATTTTTTTTGGATTTGCCGCCCTTACTAAATCATCTAAAATACGGTTTGTCACATGCTCGTGAAAAATTCCAAGATTTCTAAATTTGACCATATACAGCTTTAAAGATTTTAACTCAATAATGTGCTTGTCGGGAACATATTGTATCTTAATGGTTGCAAAATCTGGAAGCCCGGTTCTCGGGCAAACACAATTAAACTCAGGAACAGAGACGTTAATATTATAATCCCTATCTGAGTATTCATTGCTAACGATCTCTAGATCCTTGTAGCTAGGCTCGCTTTCCATTAAAATTTCCTTAATAGTTGATTGTTTATTAATACGATAAAATAATATAAAAATAGATATAAAAAAAGCGCCATAAAGGCGCTTTTTAAAAATTAAAATCCATTTCTTTTAGGACGAATTTTTCTTTTTCTTTTGTGTCCCCGCCTTCTCTCTACCTCATTGTCGTTCGAATCGTCAATAATAATTAAGTCGACAGGGCTTGTAATTTGTGAGCCAGCATGGCCCATAGCCTTCCCTTTTTGATTGCCCATAGCAAAACCGCTAAAGACAAAAACTCCAAAAATAATATATGTATAAAAATTCTTCATTATATTTTCTCTAGTATAAATATAATAATATTTTAATAAAAAGTCAACACCCCGAGTAAAAACTAATCTTTCCAGTCTAGAGGAATTAGATTGTTGGCAACTATTTCAGTGCTATTACGAAGAGACCCCTCTTTTGTTTTCCATTTTTTAGTGCTTAGTTTCCCTTCAACACAAATCATTTGCCCCTTTTTAATATAGTTTTCTGCAAACTCTCCAAACTTTCCTAGGGCTAAAATATTATGCCACTCTGTATGCTCTTCGTCCCCCTTTCTAAGCTCATGAGTTGCAAGAGAAAAAGAAGCAAAACAGGTGCCCTCTTTTGAAAAACGAACCTCAGGGTTGTTACCAACATGTCCAACTAAGATTACTTTATTTATGCTTTTTTTATTAATCATTCTAATCTCCTTTTGGCAAATATAAGCTAAACTCTGTTCCACAAGATACATCAAAATTTAATTTAATACTTCCATGATGAGACTCAATTATTTTTTTAGCAATAGACAGCCCAAGCCCAATGCCTGATATTTTTTTAGTTCCACGAGATCTATAAAAAGGCTCAAAGATTTTATCAGATTCATCCTTACTAATACCAGAACCATAGTCTCGAATCCTTATTAAAGCGCTTTCTTTATTGTTCTCCAAAACAATACTAACCCCCCTTTCTGTATCTGCGTATTTAAAGGAGTTTTGAACAAGGTTTCTTATTACTACAATCATTTTAGTTATATCTACATTAACGAAAACCTCTTTCTTCTTTTCAACAATTTTTATTTTATTTTTTTGATAATCATTAAACGTTAAAACAGACCTATTAATTAAATCAATACCGGATATTTTTTTAATATCTAGTTTTGAATATGGAAGATCAAGCCTATCACTTAATAATAAATTTGATATAAGCTCATTTAAAAAACTAATTTCCTCCTTCAGCTCTTTTGCGGGACCTTTGTCTGGCATCATTTCAACCATTAGCCTCATTCTTGTTAATGGGGTTTTTAATTCATGACTTACATCCAATAAAACTCGATGTTTTTGTTCTATTAAATTTTTTATTTCAGAAGTTAGCTTATTAAATGTAATTGTTAGTTCCGCCAGCTCATCAGACCCTAAAATTTGAATTTTTGAATCTAAATCCCCCTTTTTTAGAGAATCTATCCTTTTTTTGATTAATTTAATGGGGCGCAATCTTTTCCAAATATAATAGTACATTATAAGTATAAATAAAATTATTGCAATAGCGCCCCAAAAGACACTTTTTATAACATCTTGAAAAGAAAAAACTAATTCTGGCTCCAAGGGCTCATTGGATATAAAAAAATATCCATACTTAGTAGAATCATTTTTTATTTGCTCTACAAAATCAGCGCTAAGCTCTGTGCTATCTTTATCTCCAATTTGCCAGAATCCCCCAACGGCCCTTTCAATATTATTTGGAAGCTTAGGGCTTTGGTAGCCAAGCTCTTCACTTAAAGAAAGAAAATCAGATTCATAAGAAAACTTATTTTTTAATCTATTTTGTATATCTTTTAAATTAAAATTTAAAAAATCATTTTCTGGGTACTTTTCTATTAATTCGGTGTCATTTTTTATTATTAAAATGCTCCAGTCTGAACCAGAATCAATAAAATCTTTTAAAATATTAGAAGGGCTTTCTCCCTTAGAAACAGCACTAGAAAGATAGTATAGATTGTTAAAATCAGCACGAAGATCTTGAGTTTCATAGCGCTGATCTCTTGCATTTTCAGCCTCAAAAAAAGTATAAATAACTAGAAAAACAATTAAAGATAAGGCAAATCCAATAAAGCTAAGAATTATTTTTAAAAAAAGATTAGACCTTATACTATCTATAATATTTCTATTTATTTTTAGGCACCCCTATAAACATATATCCAACCCCATGTATTGTTTTAATATAATTAATTGAATCAGAGTTGTCTCCCAGCTTAACTCTTAGCCTGCTAACCAAAACGTCAATAGAGCGATCATATGATTGCCATCTAATTCCCCTAAGGTTTTCTACTAGAAATTCACGATCAAGCTCTCTTCCTGGGTTTTCGGCAAACAAAACCAAAGCCTCATACTCGGTTGTGGAAAGAGTAATTTTATTATTATTTAAAAAAACTTCTTGCTTCAATTTATTAATTGTAAGGCCATCAAAATCTAGCACCTCTATTAGCTGTCCAGGAGACTGCGTTCTTCTAAGAATAGATTGAATTCGAGCAAGCAATTCTCTAGGATCAAATGGCTTGGGTAAATAGTCATCTGCCCCTAGTTCAAGCCCAACAACTCTATCTGAAACCTCACCTCTTGCAGTTAACATTACAACAGGGACTTGAGAGGTTTCTCTGATTTTTCTTAAACACTGAAAGCCATCAATTTCAGGCATCATTATATCTAAAATAATTAATTCCGGCTTTAATGTTTTTAGTTTAGAAAGAGCTTTTTCAGGTTGCGAAAAACAGGTTACTTGATACTTATAGGGCTCTAAAAAGTCTTTAATTAACCCTGATAGTTTTTCATCATCATCAATTACGATTATTTTTGCCATTTTTTCTCCATTAAAGTTTAAATTTGTTTAAATCTTCTTTATATCTATTAATTAGTTTATTAAATGAAGTATCTTCTTTAATTTTTTGCTCAATTATTTTACATGCATGAATTACGGTTGAGTGGTCTCTTTTGCCCAAATCTCTACCAATATTTTTAAGAGAAAGCCCCGTTAATTCTCTTGATAGAAACATAATAATTTGTCTTGCCAGCGCAATTTCCTGGCTTCGAACCTTTGCTAGAATTTTTCTCTTATTAACCCCCTGCTTTTCAGAAATATAATTTAAAATTTGAGATAAGGTTATTTTTTGTACAATATCTTCTCCAAAATTTTCTGCAATTACCTCCCTGCATAGGTTCATATCAATATCCGTGTTTTTTAGAGCAGAGAGGGCTTGCAGTCTAATTAACACGCTCTTCATTATTCTAACGTCTTGTTTAATACTATTCGCAATAAACTCAGTTATTGAATAGTCAAGCTCTAAATTATTATGCTTAGCTTCATTCATTATAATTGCTATTCTTGTTTCTAGGTCTGGAGCCTGAATATCTGCAATTAGTCCTGATTGAAACCTTGATATTAACCGCTCTTTTAATCCAACTAAATTTCTAGGATGCCTATCTGTGGTTAATATAATTTGCTTTCCTCTTTGATATAAGTCATTAAATAAATGAAAAAACTGTTCTTGTGTTTGCTCTTTTCCCTCTAAAAAATGAACATCATCTAACAAGAGCATATCTGTATTTCTATAAAACTTTATAAATTCTGAAGATTTGTTTTTTTGAATAGAGTCTATAAAGTCTAACATAAATTTTTCACCAGTTATATATAAAACTCTAAAACTTTTATTTTTTCTAACAATTCTATTTCCAGCAGCCTGTATTAAATGTGTTTTTCCCAGCCCAGGAGAGCTATATATAAGTAGAGGATTGAACAGAGTTTGGCCCGGCTTGTCTGTTACAGAAATTGCTGCTGCCCGCGCAAATTGATTTCCCTTACCCTCTACAAAGTTTTCAAAATTATATCGGTTATTTAAATTAGATGAGCGGCTATAGCCTTTTGGAACAATCTGATTTTCCTTCTTTTTAAACTGAGGGATTTCTTCGCTCGTTTTTTCTGTTAATAAAACACTATAATTAACCACAAAAGACTGTCCAAAAACATCTTTTAAGGCATCATGTATTAGGTGTCTATATTTAGATTCAAGCCATTCATAGTGAAAGCGATTTGGAACCAGCAGGGTTACTGTATCACGATCTATCATATTAATTTCTAAGCCGTCAAACCATGTTTCAAACGCCGTGTCCTCTATTCTTGATTTGATATAAAGAAGGGCTTTGTTCCAATTATTATTTAATAAATCTTTTTCCATATCATTTTATCAACATTTTATTAACATTATGTTTAAATTATGTTTTCTTTATTAATTTAAAAATGAAAATTTATCATCAAAATATGGTTTATCATCAAAATTTTTTTGTTTATGGGCATAGGGGGGTTCCGTCGCTTCTAGATGAAAATACACTAGAGTCTTTCGAAAAGGCAATTGAATTAAATTATGATGGGGTTGAACTAGACGTTGTAATAACAAAAGATGGGCGTCTGGTTATAAATCATGATATAAGCTTAAAGAAAAACAATCAATCTAGTTTAATTTCAGATCTTAACTATGACCAAATAAAGTTTTTTAAGCTGCCGCTTTTAGAGGACGTTCTAAGCATAATTGGACATAAAACAAAAATTAATATTGAGATAAAAAATCAGGGAAAAATATCATTCAAAACCATTTATAAGGTAATTGAAACATTAAAAAAGCTTAATTTAATAGACAACATTATTATTTCTAGTTTCAGCCCTTTAATAATTAAAAAATCTAAAGAAATAGATGATCGCTTTCCAACCGCATGGATATGGGGAAAAAATAACATCATTTTTTTTAATTCATTTAATTGGGTTTTAAGATATTTTAAACCAAACGCTATTCACATTAATTATCAATTGGTAAATAAAAAATTAGTTAAAAAAATACAGAAAAAAGGATTAAAAATTTTAGCATATACAGTAAACTGCAAAGATGCTTTGATTGATATGATAGAGAGTAACGTTGATGGGGTTTTTACTGATTATCCTGAAATAATGAAGTTAAGTAAAAATCAAGCTGATTAAAATTTGAAACTATTTTTAAATTTTTATGATTTTGAAACCTTTTTATATGCTGGTGTCCATATGCCGCTCCAATTGCATTGCAATTAAATTTTTTTGAAATATTTATATCTAAATTTGTATCTCCAATCATTAAAATTTGATTATTATGAGGGATTATTTTATTGAATATTTTTTTTGCCATTACATCCTTTCCTCTTGCATGCAAATTATCGGTACCAATTATTAAATCAAAAAAATCAAAGAGTTTATAAAACTTTACTTGGTCAATTAGCGTTTGTTGATTTTGGGCAGATAAAAGATAATTTTTTATTCCCAGCTTATTTAATTTGAACAACAGACCCTTTGCCCCTGTATATAAATCTGCTTCATTTTTATGCTTAGAATATAAAGATATAAATTCAAAAGAGCTTTTTTCAAAAGACTCTTTTTTAAAATCAAACCCCATTTTTATATAAAAACTTTCTAAGGGAAAACAAAAAATCTCTCTATATTTTTTAACTGTTATTTTTTTTAAGCCTCTTTTCTCAAGAACTTGATTCATTATTTTTACAAATAACCACGCATCATTCAAAAGAGTTCCATTCCAGTCCCAAATGATATGCTTTATATTATTCACTTAAACTTTTTAACTTCTTAAATGTATAAATTCCGTTTGAGTGCCCATCTTTCCAAAAAACCCTAATGGCATAATGGCCAATTAAATTAATTTTTAATATAATAAAAGAAAGGTTCGTTAGTTGTTTTTTTGGCCCCTTATAAATGTTTCCAAAAACATCTTTTTCTCCATTACATTGTGCGCAAGGACAGGCCTTTCTAAGAACATTTAGCGAAATCAACAATTCAAGATTAGACTTAAATTTTAATGCAATAAATTTTTCAGATATAATATAATCTGTTAATTTTTCGGACATAATTTTTCTAACATATTCAAAAACAATTCATTTTTTATTTCAACCCTCATATCAATAAAAACTCCATTATATTTTTTAATGAAACTATCGGGTAGCTTAACCCAATCTTTTTCTGTTGTAAAAAAAGTTTTTTCATTAATCAGCATATTTTCAATCGACCGTATTGTTTGAGCATTATACTTCTGGTGATCCTTAAACTCTATTTTTTTTATAATATTAATGGACAAATCATTTAACGTTTTCCAAAAAGAAGAAGGGCTTCCAATTCCACAAAAACCAATACCGTCATTATTATTATTATTAGACAGTGAATAGCTCTCTTCACATTGAAAAATAGGAATATTGAAGCTTTCAAGACTCAAGGGGTTGAAATTTTCATTGTTTTTAGTTAAAACAATACAATCTGATCGAGAAATGTTTTTAAAAGGCTCTCTTAATGTTCCTGATGGTAAAAGCAGAGAATGGTTTTGATTGGTATTAATTAAAACAATATCCAAATCTCTATAAATTGATCGATGCTGGAAAGCATCGTCTAAAATAATTATATCATATTTTTTATTTGATTTTTCTGCATATTTTACCGCCTGAACCCTATTTTTATTAACAATAATATCAATTTCCGGTAGTTTTTTTGATATTAAAAAAGGCTCATCTCCAACTAAATCAGGAGAAAAGGAGCCATTTTTAAACAAAATTTGATCTGTTGATTTTCGTTTATATCCTCGAGATATAATCAATGGATTTAAATTTTTATTTAAAAAAAATTTTGCCAAATATATAACAAAGGGCGTTTTTCCAGTTCCCCCTAAAGTTATATTACCAACAGATATAATAGGGATGGATGATTTGTAGCTATTAAATATTTTATAATCATATAGCCAATTTCTTATTTGAATTACAATATTATATAATATTTTAAGCATCTTTTTGATCTATTAAATTTTGAATTTCGTTCATTTTAATTGATATATCTTTTCCTAAATCTATAGAATTTTGACTATTGATTAATTCAATTTGATTTATATAAACATCATTTTTAGAAAACAGTTTAGGCAGAATAAAGCTGTCCCAAGTTTTTAGTTTTCTATAATTATTAGATTTTCCAGTTATAAAAACTATATGTGCATTCATTTTTTTTGCTAAAGCAACAGCACCTCCTTTTGCAATTCGTGGAGGGCCCTTGGGGCCATCGTTGGTTATCGCAATTATTGAATTATGTTTTTTTAAAAATCTCATCATTTCTTTTATAACGTTTTTTGATCCTCTTGTGCTTGAACCTTTAATTAAACTAAAACCATAATCAATTAATACTCTAGCCAAAATCATTGAGTCTGCATGAGTACTTGAAACAACTTTTGTTTGTATATAGTGTTTTTTTAAAAAGAACATTGGAAAAATAAAAAAACCATGCCAAATACAAATTATGATAGGCTTATCAGATTTATGTAACTTATCAAACAATTCAATATTATGATATTTCCAGGAACATGTTTTTTCTATTATGAAAAAAATAAATTTTAATATTAAGTATTTTATAGTCATTTAGTTTTTTGAATATTCAATGATATTTTTAGCAGCCCTTAGGCTTGCTCCAGGGCGCCCTAGTTCATTAATAATTTTTTTATAACCACTCATTAATCTTTTTTTATAATTATTATCATTAAAAAAGCGTTTTGTTTCATTAATAATTTTTTCAGAAGTTAAGTTTTTTTGCAATAATTCTGGAATTAGGTCTTCATTTAAAATAATATTAGGCATTCCCGCATATTTAACCTTAACAAAGCGTTTCATTAAAAGCCATGATAAATAAGATGTTTTATAAAGCAAAATAAAAGGAGTGTTAAACATAACAGACTGTAAGGTGCTGGTCCCAGAGCCAACCCATGCAAAATCACTGGCAGCCAAAGCCTTTTCTGGGCTGTCTTTAATTATTCGAACCCTTGACAAATCAAATTTTGATAAACTTTTTGTGTCCAAATCTCTAGCCTGCCCAATAAGAAAATCAAAATCTGTAAAAAATTTATCATTTAAGGCTCTTAGCATGATTGGGAGGTGTTTTTGAATTTCTTGAATTCGACTTCCAGGAAAAAGTGCGATATGTTTTTTATTAGTGTCAAGCCCTAGCTCTAACTTTACTTTATCTTTTTCAAAATTTTTATAAATATCCAAAAATGGATGACCTACAAATTTTGTTGACACCCCTCTTTTTAAATACCATTTTTGTTCAAATTCAAATATAACAATCATTTGATCAACATAATCTTTAATAATTTTAAGCCGCTCTTCTTTCCATGCCCAAATTTGAGGACTTATATAATAATGAATAGGAGTTTGAGGATTCTTTTCTTTTATTTTTTTAGCCAAGCGAAGATTAAATCCTGGATAGTCTATTAATATAATTCCATCAAAAGAGTCCTTTTCTATAATTTCAAGTGATTTTTTTTGAACAGATTTAAAAAATGAATATTTTTTTATAACCTCTATAAATCCCATTACATTCATTTCATTAATATCTACAATACTTTTAAGCCCTTTTTGTGCCATTAAATTTCCACCTATTCCTTGAAAATTAATTTTAGGATTCAATATTTGCATTTCATGCATTAAATGGCTTCCATGAAGATCCCCTGAAGACTCTCCAGCAATTATAAAGTATTTTGAATTCATGTCTTCTAATTTAAACGATTTGTTTGGTTGTTAAAAATTAATATTTTATATTTTACCTCTCAAAGAGATAATAGAAATGAATATACCTATAACATTTATAATACATTGGATATTTATGCTGGGCATACTTGGCACAGGCATTAGTTTTTTTGTTTCTAATGCGATTCAGCAAGAATTTTTAATAGCACTTATTTCATTAATAACTCCTATTATATTTGTAAATATATATGGTATCATTACCAAAGCATTATCTACTAAAGCGCTTGGATATATTTTATCATTTGCTATGTTTCTCATATCAATATCAATTTTAGCAATATATGGGTTTGAACCTAAGGCCATTGGCCATGAAACATTATATAATTTTGATTTAACAGGAATTACATCGGGAATTGTTTTAATTTTATTTTCTTTAGTTATTTTTACAGTATCATTAAACCGACAAGAAAAACCAATCGCTATTCCTAAGATAGTAAAAATTAATTTAATTCCTAAAAACACAAAAGACCTTATTGTTGATTCAGAAGACTGGGAAGAAGCTTCAGAATCTGATTTTCAATCAGGTGAATATGTTGTTTAATTAAATTTTACTTTTAGCCCCACGAATAAAAGCATCAATTACTAAAAATTTAATAATCAAAGGATGTTTTAATATTTTTAGGAAAAGTCTACAGATAGATCTAGTAAAAAAATTAAATAAAAAATTACCTTTAATTGTCCCTATCCATTGATATCCCAAATCATTTTTATAATCAGGGTGTTTTTTAATGATTTTTAAAAAATTATTTTGCCCATATTCAAACATATAATTTATATGCTGATTAACAGTTTTTTTTGTTATATGATAGGAGTGAATATTTTTAATTTTTCTAAAACCCATTGGATATATTTTATGAATTCGTATTGCAAGCTCAGTATCTTCTCCCCCATATTTAACCAGAGACTCATCAAACCAACCCACTTGATCTAATATGTTTTTTTTAATAATAGTATTGCTAAAAACAAAAGATTTATAGTTTAATGGTGAGTTAAAATCAATTTTTTTTGTACCACGATAGGCTCCAAACAAATATTTATCAAGACTAGACACCTTTTTGTTTGGTTCTGGCTCTAAATTACCTATAATTCCAACTACACTCTCATTTTCTTTAATTTTATAATATATTTTTTTAATCCAATTATCTGATAATATAATATCTGAATCAATAAAAATAATATACTCAGAATTTGATTTTTTAATTCCAGAATTACGAGCAGATGATAGTCCTTGGTTTTTATTATGATTAATTATTTTAGCATTATTTATATTTTTAATAATATCTTTTGTGGCATCATTAGAGCCATCATTAACAATAATAAGCTCAAAATTGTTAGGATTATCTGTGTTTTCAATGTTTTTGAGTATTGATAGGGCACATTTTTCAATTGTTAATTCTGAATTATAACATGGAACGATAATTGAAACGCTATTATCCATTTAAAAGCCTGTTATAATTTTTATATAAAATTTTTCCTACACTTTCAACCCCATGTTTATTTTCAACCCAACGAATAGACCTTTCTTTATATTCATCTATAGTTGTGGGATTTAATATTAGTTCATTTAATTTTTCCTCTAAATTGTTTTCATTAATATTAATAAAAGGGTGTCCTTTGAAAAATTTATTACAATCATCGTTCATTTGTGTTGC